>Ga0163144_10000426_pt1 | contig 97207 bp, 71 predicted proteins | sample OliLak19BULKMAT1_FD_123175 | JGI IMG/M metagenome (GOLD analysis project Ga0163144, IMG submission 123175) | Freshwater microbial mat bacterial communities from Lake Vanda, McMurdo Dry Valleys, Antarctica - Oligotrophic Lake LV.19.BULKMAT1 | ecosystem: Environmental > Aquatic > Freshwater >...
CGTTACCGCCATGGCCACCGGAGCGGAGACGCCGGCCCGCGCGGCCACGTCGGCGCGCGTGCGGCGCACCAGGTCGATCACGAACGCGCGTTCGCCTTCCTCGTGCGGCGGCAGGGTGAGACGAACATCCAACGCGGCGGCCGATGGCGGCGCGGACGGCACCGCCCCTGGTGGTCCACCGTGCGGTACAGGAGCCGCGCCGATCTGCGGTGCAGCGGGTGCGCCGGTCCGCGGAGCCGGAGCCGCGCCGATCTGCGGGCCAGTCGCAGGCCGCGCGGCGGTGGTCAGCGTGGCGCCCCCCACCGTGCTCTGAGCGAGGTCGCCAAAGTAGGCGCGCAGGATCTGCGAGGCGCTCTCGCCACGCGCCGCGCGCTTGCCGGCGCCCACGACGCACAGCCCCACGCCGTGGCCGTAGCCCACGCCGCGGAAGCGATAGCCGTCATCCGTGCGCGTCACCACGAAGGCCGTGCTCCGCACGAGCTGCCAGCCGAGCGTGCGCCCCACCGCCATGCGGAACTCGTAGGCCGACACCGAGGCGGGCGTGAAGCCATCCGCGGCCAGTCGGCCGGCCCGCTGCGACGTCGTGCGCTCGGTGACGGTCAGTCCCTGCAGCCGCCGTCCGCTGAGACCGGCGGCGCGCAGCGCCCGCTCAACCTGCGCCGGCGTGAGTTCGGTCGTCCACGCGGGTTGGTCCGCGCACGCGTCGTCGCGCGCCTCACCTGGCGCATAGTCCACGGCGCCCGGCCACACCTCCGACGCCAGCGCGGGAATGCCGCCGCAGTGCGCGGAGTAGTAGACCAAGGCCGGCTGGCCCTGGTCGAGCAGCACGCGGCCAGCCGTGGCCAGGGCCGCGTCGCGCGCCACTTTCAGCGCCGGCCGCATCACCTGACAGTGCGTGCTGTCGCACAGGTCGTAGCCCTCGGCGCGGTGGCGGTGCCGGTTGGCCAGGGCAAACGTGCGGATCACGATGGCCAGCGCTTCGTGCGCCGCCGCGCCGGCGCGCGGTTGCCCCTCGCCCGAGATCACGCGCGCCACGTATTCCTCGAGCGGCAGCGTGTCGATGCGCACCGAGCCGCTGGCCAGCGCCACGCCCACGCGCACGACCTGCGCGCCGCTGACGGCGCGCAACATGGCGTCGGTGACGGGCAGGCCGGGTGGCGGCGCCGCCGAAGGCGTGGGGGCGCCTGGTTCAATGGACGTCGGCGTCGCTGAAGACGTCGTGGCAGGGGCCGGCACTGTCGCTGCGGGACGGGCGTCCATCGCCACCAGCTGCGCGGCCACGTCCGCGGCGTCGACGCCCTCGCCGCTCGGTGCCGCCACGAGCACGGCGCGGGTCGGGGTGTCGACTGGACCAAACGCCACCACCAGCCCCAACGCGCGGCCGTTGGCCAGGGGCGCCGTCGCCGCCTTCATGAGCGCCGACTGGCCGCGTCTGGTCATCGCCAGCGCGGGGCCATATCCAGGTGCGCCGCGCAGGCCGGCCCGCACCACGGCCCGCGTGGCCGGCTTCATGGACACCGCCGCGTCAGGGCCAACCCCCGCCACGCGCGCCACGGCGCCCAGCAGGCTGCGCGGCGACGAGGGCGGGCCGGCCAGGCCGAGCACGCTCGACGTCCACAGTGCGTTGCCGGCAATCGGCTCGAGGCCAGCGCGGCGACGCACCTCGTTCAACGACCCACGCGGCAGCCGCGCGGCCAGGTGCACGAAGAAATCCGTACACGAATAGCTCAGCGCCTCTGCGGGTGTGAGCGGCCTCTCCAGATCGGGATGCGTGCACACGAAGCGGCGGCCGTCGGCTGTCGCCACCCGCCGGCACAGGTGCGTAGACGTCGGCGAGACCAGGCCGGAGTCAACCGCCGCGGCCAGCGCGAACACGTGCGCGAGCGCCCCTGGCAGCACCGGGGCGTCGAGCACGCGCGTGCCGGTTTCCGTGGCGATGCGCCGCGATGGCCACTCGACGACCAGCGTGGCTGGGCCGGATGGGGCGGCAGACGCGGCGGTCCTCGCGGGCTGCGCAAGCAGCGCCGTCCACGTCAGGGCACCGAGCGCCGCGCACGTCAGGATCAACGCCGCGGCGGCGTGGGGTGAGCGGCGGGTCAGAGCTTGGTCTTGCAGCCGGGCGTGCAGCGACATGGGATGGTCTTGTCGCCCTCGGTGCTGTAGTCGTAGGTCAGCTCGTCACCGGGCTCGATGTGCTTGCCGGCGCGAATCCAGATGGTCTTGTTCTTCACGTCGACCCAGCTGTAGCAGTTGGGCTGGCAGGAGTGGTTGATGAAGCGCGCGTGGTTGCCGCCCACGTTGGCGTCGCGCGACCAGGCCCGGTTCAGACGGAAGACCCAGATGCAGCCCTGGTTGAGGTAGGTGTCTTCGCGCTTGTCACTCACCTTGTTCGAGATGAGCTCGCCCGCGTAGTCGATGATGTACTTGTTCTTGTTGATGGGTTCACCGGCAAACACGCCCCAACCATGGAGCTTCGAGCGTTTGCGGGCGATCTTCGGCAGACGAATCGGCGACGGCATGGGCGCGGCCAGTGTAACCCACCGGCATCGCGGTGAGGTAGAGTGAACGCCGTCCGGGCCATGGGCCCGGCGCGAAGGAGGTTCACGTGCGACGACTGGTGGCGGCAGGACTCATCGGCATTCTCGGACTCGGAGGCAGCATGACGGCGCAGGTGCAGCGCTTTGCAGGACCGGCGCAGTTTCCGTTCAGCTCGGCCACCAAGGCCGATGGACTCGTCTACGTCTCGGGCACCATCGTGGCCGAAGGCGACATCCGCACTCAGACGACCAAGGTGCTGCAGAGCATCGACGAGGCGTTGAAGAAGGCCGGATCGAGTCTGGCGATGGCGGCCTCGATGCAGGTATACATCAAGAACGCATCCGAGTTCGCTGCGATGAACGAGGTTTACCGCACGTTCTTCAAGGCCGATCCGCCGGCCCGCACCACGATCGTGTCCGACTTCGTCGTCCCAGGCGCGCTGCTCGAGATTTCAGCCATCGGGATCCCGAACGGCGGCGAGCGCAAGGTCATCCACCCGGCATCGTGGATGAAGTCGCCTAATCCCTATAGCTACGGCATCAAGAGCGGCAGCACCGTGTTCCTGGCCGGTCTCGTCTCGCGCAACGGCAAGGACAACTCGGTGGTCGAGGGCACGATGGGCGTGCAGACCAAGGCCGTGCTCGACAACGCCGCTGAGATCCTGAAGGAAGCCGGCATGACGTTCGACCACGTCGTGAGCTCGAAGGTGTTCATCACCGACGCGACGAAGTTCCAGGAGATGAACGAGACCTACCGCACGTTCTTCACCAAGGATCCCCCGGCCCGCGCCACCGTGGTCGCGCCGCTCATGGGCGCCGCCAACGCGGTCGAGATCACGCTCATCGCTTCGAGCCTGCCGAAGCAGGTGTTCACGACGCCCGCTGCCGACGGTACCCCCGGCAAGCCGAGCCCGATCCTGAGCAGTGCCGTCAAGGTCGGCAACCGCCTCTACCTGTCGGGGCTGCTCGGCAACACGGCCGCCAACAAGGGCGACACCGAAGCGCAGACCAAGGAAATCCTCGCGCGCGTGGGGCGCACGCTGCAGGTGGCGGGCTTCGGCTGGAATGATGTGGCCGACGGCGTCGTCTACCTCACCGACGTGAAGAACTTCGAGGCGATGAACACCGGCTACCGCTCGGTCGTGAAGGACCTGCCGGCTCGCGCCACCGTCAAGACCGGGCTGGTCGCCGACGGCATGCTCGAGATCATGTTCGTCGCGTCGAAGTAACCACCCACCAGGCGCCACGGGCCTACCGGCCGAGGCGCCAGATCGACACGTCGTAGCTCCATGCAGTGAACGCCAGCCTGGCGCCATCCGGCGACCAGGCTGGTTGTGTCTTGTGCGACGGATCGAACGTGAGCTGTTCCACGGTGCCGCCAGTGAGGCCGCGCCGGAACAACTGGTAGAACCCGTTGCTGGCGGGCGCGACGAACGTGAACGCCGACCCGTCGGGCGCCACGCTCAGCCCCGGGAAGTCGTGTTCCGTCGCGACGCGGTGCAGCACCTGCGCCGCCCCGCCCGCCGCCGGCATGAGCAGCACGGCATGACGTCCCGGACCTTCCTTCGCAATCGCCACCACGCGCTGGCCGTCAGGCAGCCATTCGCCGTGTGTGATCTCGAAGCCAGACGCGGCGAGTTCCTTCAGCTCCCCGGTGACCTGGCCGGTGTCCTGGTCGAGCCCGATCGTGAACATCACCGACTCGCCTGCCTGGTTCGTGCCATCGAGCAGCAGCGTCTTGCCGCTCGGCGCCCAGCGCGGCCATCCCACTTCGGCGCCCCGGCCCAGCGTCGTGATACGGCGATCCGGCTGGCTGCCGTCGGTGGGTCGGAGCCACACGTCGTCGGACATCTCGCGGTGCGAGTGGAAGGCGATCCACTTGCCGTTGGGCGACCACGCCATGCCCTGGTCCTCGGAATCTGATTCCGCGATCACTTGCGACGGCCGATCCGCCGGCAGGCCGGCCGACAGGTCGAGCACGCCGACGTCCTGCGCGATGTCGGGATACTTCGCGTCGTCGATCTGGCGGCGCCACGTGCCGTAGGTCATCGACACGAGCGGCAGCGTGGGATGCCACCACGGCGTCTCCGCCTGGAAGGTGGTGAGCGGCCGCACCGCCCCGTCGCGCCATTCGCCGAGATGCGTGCGGTATTCCTGCGTCTTGTAGACGACCGACCCGTCGCGCGCCACCGACGGGCCGTAGCTGTCGCGGGTGGTGCGTGTGAGCTGCACCGCCGTGCCGGTGGCCCTGGCCACGCGCCACAGGTCGACGAAGCCGCGCGAATTCGCGGCCGCCGCGTAGATGGTGCCGCCGTCGGGCGAGAACGCGATCGGTCCCGACACGCGCAGGTCGGGCGACGTCACGAGCGGCGGCGTGCCGCACGGCGACGACACGCCCTCGCCGGCTGGTGTGGCGAGCACGCACGCCATCTCGGTGGCCGAGGCCCAGGCCGGCCACGACGGACGCCCTGTGGTGATGGCCGAGCGCCACAACTCCTGACCGTCGAGGCGCACGCGCCACAGTTCCGGCCCCTCGCGGCCGGCGACCAGTCCGGCCAGCCACGCGCCACCCGGGCTCACGCTCAGCTGACGCAGGGCATTGGCCGACACGGTCGTGCCGCTCGACGCACCGCCCCCTTCGAGCGTGGCCTCGGGCCACAACGGCCGCGTGCCAACGCCGATCTCGTGGAGCTGCCAGCGCGCTGCGGCCCCGCCATCTTCGAAGATGACGCGGCGATCGTCGATCCACGCCACATGACGGATCTGGCCCACACCCCGGGTGGACGCCACGTCCACGCCGCCCGCTACCGGCGCCAGGCGCAGCATGCGGCCTTCCGAGTAGGCCACCAGGCGTCCCCCTGGCGCGATGGCCACGGCGGGATCGCGATAACCCACGATGCCCTGCTGATGCGCGGTGGCCACCCACTGCAGCGGTGGCGCGTCCAACGCCAGCGTCGCCACGGGAGCCGCCGGTCGCGGGCCGGCCATCCACCATCCTGCGCCCGCCAGCATCAGCACGGCCGCCAGGGCCACCACGCGTGTCGACATGGCGCGCATTCTAGTCCGGCGCGTCGCGTCGCGCCACGGCACGGGCACGGGCGCTCAACGCGCGGCTGTCTCGACGCGATTGCGATACAACTGGCGTTCCACCGAGCGGGCCATCGCCGTGGTGTCGAGCGACCGTCCAAGAAACGCCGCCACCTGTGCCGCGGCCGCCTCGGGCGCGGCAATCACCTCGTGATACTGCACCGGCAGCACGCGGAAGCAGGCACGGCCGGCCATGAAGCGCTCGACCTGCGCCAGGTGGCTGCGAAACACCTCGCGCGAGCGGGACGCATCGCCGTCGGCGATGGCCTCTCCGCGCGCGGCCAGCATCGCCTGCTGCGAGGCGACGACCTCGTCGGGATGGCGGTGCATGAAGATCACCCGGTAGTTGTAGTCCTCGGGCAGCCACGTGAGCAGGAAGGAGATGATCTTCACGGCGTTGCCGCGGGCCGCCGGCAGCCACGACAGGTCGCCGTCCTTGTCGAGCTCTTTCACGGGTTCGAACTCGAAGTAGCCCTTCGGGTTGCTGTCGTCGGCCGCCCGCACGCCGTCCTGCAGGGGCACGACGCCGCCGGCCTCGAGCATGCGCATCATCATCGAGGTGCCCGATCGCGGCAGCCCCGACACGACCACGATCGGCCGGCCGTAGCGCCAGCGGCGCACCAGCTTGCCGATGGTCGGGCCGAAGGTCGCGCCGATCATCGCGTGCGGCCGCCGTCGGCCTGCGGCCCCGGCTCGGGCAGTACAATACGGTCCCGACACATGCTGCCGTCGCTGCGCACCCGCATGGCCAGACTTGTACCACACACGCGCGTTGCCCTCGTGCTGGCCGCCGGTGTGCTGCTCGCGCCTGCGTCGGCCGCCGGCTACATCGGCCCCGGCGCCGGCTTCGCGGTGATGTCGTCGTTCCTCGTCATCCTGGTGACGATGCTGGCCGTGGCCGCGTCGATCCTCGCGTGGCCGTTCCGCGCGCTGTGGCGGGTGGTCCGCCGCACCGGCCCGCCGCCCGCCGCGATCGACCGCTTCATCGTGCTCGGCTTCGATGGGCAGGACCCCGTGCTCACCGACCAGTTCATGAATGAGGGCCTGCTGCCCAACTTCGCAAAGCTGGCCGCCCAGGGCACGTATCGTCGGTTGCAGACCACTTACCCAGCGCTCTCACCGGTGGCCTGGTCGTCGTTCAGCACCGGCACGCATCCGGCACGCCACAACATCTTCGACTTCCTCGACCGCGACCGGCGCACCTATCTGCCGATGCTGTCGTCGACGCGCATCGGCACGGTCGAGAAGTACTTCTCGCTCGGCAAGTACCTCATCCCGCGCCATCGCCCAGAACTCACCAACCTGCGGCGCTCGAAGCCGTTCTGGACGATCCTGGGCGAGCGGCGCATCTGGAGCACGATCCTGCGCGTGCCGATCACGTTTCCGCCCGACCGCTTCTACGGCGCCGAGCTGAGCGCCATGTGCGTGCCCGACCTGCTCGGCACGCAGGGCACGTTCATGCTCTTCACGACGCGGCCCGCGAGTGGCCGCTTCAAGGAAGGCGGCATCCGGGTGCCGGTGGAGGTGCAGGGCGACGCCATCAGCACCGTGATCACCGGGCCCGACAACGGCTTCGTGAAGGGCCATCCGCCGCTCACCACGCCCCTCACCATTCGACTCGACCGCGCGGCCGCACGCGCGCAGCTCACGCTCGGCGACACGACCGTGTCGCTCACGCCTGGACAGTTGAGCGACTGGGTACCGATGGCGTTCAAGGCGGCTCCGGGCGTCACGGTCTCGGGCATCGCGCGCTTCCAGATACTGGAACTCGGCGAGCACTTCTCACTCTACGTGTCGCCCCTCAACCTCGACCCGGAAGCGCCGGCGATGCCGATCTCGCATCCGAGCTACTACTCGGGCTACCTCGCCAAGCGTCACGGACCGTTCGCCACGCTCGGCCTGGCCGAAGACACCTGGGCGCTCAACGAGGGTGTCACCGACGATGCTACGTTCCTGCAGCAGGCGCACGACATCGACGACGAGCGCCGCACCATGTTCCTGGGCGCCCTCGAGAAGCTGCGCTCGGGCGCGCTCGTGTGCGTGTTCGACGCCACCGACCGCATCCAGCACATGTTCTGGCGCTACCTCGACGAGCGGAATCCCGCCTATGGCAACGCCGTTCCTGCACGACACCGCCACGCCATCCGCGAGCTCTACCAGAAGAACGACCGGCTCGTGGGCGAAGTGCTGCACACGCTCGGGCCCCGCGACGTGCTGATGGTGATTTCCGACCACGGCTTCAGCGCCTTCCGGCGCGGCGTGAACCTGAATGCCTGGCTGCTGCGCGAGGGCTACCTCACGCTGCGTGAGGGCACGGATGGCTCCACCGAGTGGCTGCGCGACGTGGACTGGACCAGGACGCGCGCCTACTGCCTCGGCTTGAGCGGCATGTTCCTGAACCTGCAGGGACGCGAGCAATCGGGCATCGTGGGGCCCGGCGCCGAGGCCGCGGCGCTCAAGGCCGAGATCATGCGGAAGCTCGCGCGCCTGCACGACGCCGAGGGCGGCGACATCGGCATCCGCGAGGCGTTCGACACCGCTGTGATCTACGACGGGCCGTACCGCGAGAACGCGCCGGATCTCATCATCGGCTACAACGCCGGCTACCGCGCCTCGTGGGACTGCGCCACGGGGATGGTGTCGGGACCGGTCTTCGAGGCCAACACCAAGGCGTGGAGCGGCGATCACTGCATCGACCCGCGGCTCGTGCCGGGCGTGATGTTCTGCAACCGCAAGGTCGAGGCGAACGGCGAGCTGTCGATTGTGGACATCGCGCCCACCGCCTTGCGGCTGTTCGGGCTGCAACCGCCGCCGCACATGGACGGCCGGCCGTGGGCCGTTAGGTTATGAGCACGGTCGTGAGCACGGTCGTGAGCACGCGCAGACCCTGGCGCTCGCGCCCGCTGCCGCGGCTCAGCACGCTCGTGGCGGTCGTGGCGGTCGTGGCGGCGCTGGCCGCCGCCTGCGGCCCCACCCACGTCACCACGGGCCGGCGCGTGGTCGTGCTCGGCATCGACGGCTTCGACTTTCACCTGGCGCAAGACCTGATGGCACGCGGCCGTCTGCCCCACCTCGCTGCGCTCGCCGCGCAGGGCACCTTCAGCGCGCTGGCCACGTCCACCCCGCCGCTCAGCCCGGTGGCCTGGTCCACCTTCATCACAGGTCTCGATCCGGGCGAGCACGGCATCTTCGATTTCATCCATCGCGAGCCGTCGACGCTCGAGTCGTTCCTCTCCACCTCGCGCACGGTGCCGCCCAGCCGGATGCTGACGCTCGGCCGCTATCAGTTCCCGCTGTCGGCCGGGCGCGTCGACCTGCTGCGCGGCGGCACGGCGTTCTGGGAGGTGCTCGAGGCCCGCGGCGTCGAGACCACGATCATGCGGATGCCTGCCAACTTCCCGCCCTCGGGCACCGCCACGCGCGAGTTGAGCGGCATGGGCACGCCCGACATGCTCGGCACCTACGGCATCTTCACGCTGTTCTCGTCGCGCCCCGAGGTGTTCGAGCGCAAGGACGTGTCGGGTGGTGTGGTGCAGCCCATCGACGTGATCGACGGCGTGGCCCGCGGTGCGGTCGAGGGCCCGCACAATCCGTATCTCGTGACGCCCACGCCACTCACCGTCACGTTTGCCGCACACGTCGACCAGGCCAACCAGGCGGTGAAACTGGTCGTCGGCGACGAAACGCGCCTGCTGCGCGTGGGAGAGTGGAGTTCGTGGGTGCCGGTGGGTCTCGAGCTGCTGCCCATGTCGACGCTGCCGGGCGAGGTGCGGTTCCTGCTGAAGAGCCTCACCCCCTACTTCGAACTCTACGTGAGCCCGATCAACCTCGACCCGATGGCCCCGGCCCTGCCGATCTCGACGCCGGATGACTACGCGGCTGAACTCGCCCTGGCCGGTGGCCGGTTCTACACGCAAGGCATGCCCGAAGACACACGGGCCCGGAATGCCGGCGCGCTCTCGCCCGACGAGCTGCTCGCCCAGGCCCGCATCACCGCCGCCGAGAACCGGCAGCAGTTCGACTACGTGCTCGACCGCTTCAGCGACGGCCTGCTCTTCTACTACTTCGGCCACGTGGATCAGGTGTCGCACGTGATGTGGCGAGCGATGGATCCCGAGCATCCGGCCTACACCGCCGCCGATGCGCCGTACCGCACGGTGGTGGAAGACCTCTACGTTGAGATGGACGCCGTGGTTGGCGCGACCGTGGCGCGCCTGGGGCCGAACGACCTGCTGGTCGTGATGTCCGACCACGGCTTCGCCTCGTGGCGGCGCGCGGTGAACCTCAACAGCTGGCTGCGCGATGCCGGCTACCTCGTGCTGACGACTGCCCGCGCCGGCCTGGCGCCGGGGCTGACCGGCGTGGACTGGACCAGGACGCGCGCCTACGCCGTGGGCCTGAACGGCGTCTACATCAACACGCAGGGACGCGAGGGCACAGGCATCGTGCCGCCCGACGCGCGCGAGGCGCTCGCCGCCGAAATCGCCGCGAAGCTGCAGGCCTCAATCGACCCGGCCACCGGCCTGCCGGCCGTGACCACGGCGTTCGTGGCCTCGCAGACCTACGCTGGCCACGCGTATCCGACCATCTCGCCCGACATCGTGGTCGGCTACGCGCGCGGCACGCGCGTGGCCAGCGACTCGGCGCTCGGCATCGTGGCGCCAGACGTGTTCAGCGACAACACCGAGAACTGGAGCGGCGACCACAGCATGGACCCCGTCCACGTACCGGGCGTGCTCTTCACGAGCCGTCCGCTCGCCCAGCCCGCGCCGAGCCTGCAGACGCTGGCCGCGGCCATTCTCGCCGAGTTCGGTATCACCGACTTTCCCGCACGGAGGACGCGCCAGTGATCTTCGGAGGTAACGTCACGCTCGACAAGGCCCTGCTCGCCAAGGTGAAGCGCTATTCCGACCTGGCCGGCTATTCGTCGGTGGACGAGTTCATCACGCACGCGCTCGAGAAGGAGCTGAAGCTGCTCGAGGGCTCCGAATCGGAAGAAGAGCTGAAGAAGAAACTCAAGGGCCTGGGCTACCTGTCGTAGCGGCATGACCACCCTGAACGCCATTCTCGTGCGCGTTGCCGACGCGGTGCTGAGCCCGCTCGCGGGTCTGCCGCCGCTCGTGGTGATGCTGGCGCTGGCGCTCGTGACGGCGCTCGTGGTGCTGGGCGTGATGAAGGTGGCCTCGAACCAGGCCAAGATGGCCGCCGCCAAGCGCCGCATCCACGCCGACCTGCTCGAGATGCGGCTCTACAACGACGACGTGCGGGCGCTGCTGCGCGCACAAGGGTCGTTGCTGCGCCACAACGGCGCCTACCTCTGGCTCTCGCTGCTGCCGCTGGTCATCACGGCGCTGCCGCTCACGCTGGCCATCGCGCAGGTGCAGAGCTGGTATGGCTACGCGGGCCTGGTGCCGGGTCAACCCACGCTCGTCACGGTCGACCTGCGCGGCCCGGCCCCGGGCGTGCTGCCGACGCTCGATGCCCCCTCGCTCGTCGATGCATCGCTCGCTCCTGACGGCACGGGGATCTACTTCCCGTCGCTGCAGCAGGTGGTGTGGCGCGTGGTGCCGCGCACGACAGGCGCGCACGTGCTGCGGGTGCAGCCAGCCGGCGCCCCTGCGCTCGAGAAGGCCATCTACGTGGGCCAGGCCCCGGCGCGCCGCTCGCCCTCGCGCGAGGGTGCGGACGTCGTGACGCAGCTCCTGTATCCATCAGAGCCGCCCGTGCCGGGGGACTCGCCGGTCGCCGCCATCCGCGTGGACTACCCCGAACGCTCGCTGACTGTGCTGGGATTCGAGCTCCACTGGCTCGTGGTCTATCTGGCCGCCAGCTTCGCCTTCGTGCTCGCGCTCAGGAAGCCGCTCGGCGTCGTCATCTGACTGAGCCCGGCGCTTGGTACAATGCCGGGATGTTCCCTGTTCGTGTCCGGGTGTCCGCTGGTGTCGTGGCGGCAGTGCTCGTGTCGCTGGCTGGCGTGGGCGCCTGCGGACGCGCCACTCGCGGCCCGGCGAATGTGCTCGTCATCACACTCGACACCTTGCGCGCCGACCGCGTTGGCAGCTACGGCCATGCCGCCGCCAGGACGCCGGTGCTCGATGCGCTGGCCGCCCGCGGCGCGCGCTTCGCCGCAGCCACGACCACCACGCCGCTCACGCTTCCGGCCCACACGAGCCTGTTCACGGGCACCTGGCCCACCACCCACGGCGTGCGCGACAACACCGGCTTCTACGTGGACGACGCGGTCACGACCCTGGCCGAAGTACTCAAGGGCCGCGGCTACCGCACCGGCGGCTTCGTCGGCGCCTTCGTGCTCGACGCGCGCTGGGGCATCGCGCAGGGCTTCGACCACTACTTCGACGACTTCGACCTCAGCGAGGACGTCGGCCCCGGGCTCGATGCCATCCAGCGCCCCGGAGCCGACGTGGTGGATGCCGCCACGACCTGGCTGAAGCAGCCCGGCACCGCGCCGTTCTTCGCCTGGGTGCACCTCTACGACGCGCACACGCCGTATGCGGCGCCGGCCGCGTTCGCCAGGCAGTTTCCCGATACGCGCGACGGCGCCTACGACGCCGAGGTGGCCTACGCCGACAGCCAGGTGGGACGGCTGCTCGCGGCCCTCGACGCCGACGGCCGCCTCGACAACACCATCGTGGTGCTGCTGGCCGATCACGGTGAGCAGCTCGGCGAGCACCGCGAGCAGTCGCACGGCTTCTTCGTCTACGACGCCTCCGTGCAGGTGCCGCTCATCATCGCCGGACCGGGTGTGACCACCCGCGTGGTACCCGACCAGGTGCGCATCATCGACGTGATGCCGACGGTGCTCGACCTGGCCGGCATCGAAGTGCCAGCCGCCGTGCAAGGCGCCTCGCTCCGGCCCGCCCTCGACGGGCAGCGCCAGACGCTGCTCGCCTTTTCGGAATCCTGGTATCCGCGCTTCCACTACGGCTGGAGCGAACTGCGAGCCGTGCGCGACGGCCGCTACAAGTTCATCCAGGCGCCGCGCCGCGAACTCTACGACGTGGCGGCCGACCCGGGCGAGCTGAACAACCTGGCGCCCACCGAGGCCGCGCGCGCCGACACGCTCGAACGCGCGCTGCGCGCGCTCGTCGCGCAAACGACGCGCGCCGAGGCCAGCAAGGGACCGCAACCGGTGGACGCCGCGGCCGAGCAGCGCCTGCGTGCCTTGGGTTACGTGGGCAGCAGCAGCGCCGTGAATCTCGTGGAGCGGCCCCGCCGCGATCCCAAGGACGCCATCGAGCTCTACAACCTGCTGCAACTGGCCGGCACCGATTCCGAGATGGCGCGCTACGACGAGGCGGCGCGCAAGGTGCAACAGGCACTCGCCGTCGACCCCGACATCATCGAGGCGCACTCGCGGCTCGGCAACATCTACGCGAAAGCCGGTAAACATGCCGAGGCGGCAGCCGCGTATCAGCGAGCCCTGGCGCTCGACGCCAAACACCCGCTCTCGACCTTCAACCTCGCGCTGGCCTATCGCGCGCTCGGGAAGATCGACGAGGCCATCGTCGGCTTCGAACGGTCGCAACAGCTCGACCCCCGCAGCGGACGCGCGCACTTCCAGCTCGGCGACATCTACATGCAGCGCGGCGACCCGGCCAAGGCGCTCGAGGTGCTGACGCGCGGTCTGGCCCTCGACGTCGATCGCGCGCCCTTTCTGGTGAAGCTGGCCGAGGCGCACCTGGAGCTGAAGCAGTTCGACGACGCCGAGCGCGCGCTGACCGAAGCGATCACGCTGCGCGCCGACGTGCCGCGTGGGCAGTACAACCTGGCCCTCGTGCTCGAGCAGCGCGGCCGCGGTGCCGACGCGCGGGCGGCCTACGAGGCGGAAGTCGCCAAGAACCCGAAGAACTACGGTGCCCAGTTCAACCTGGCGAAACTGCTGCTGAAGGACGGGCGCCTCGCCGATGCCACGGCGCGCTTCCGCGCCGCGGTCGAGGCCCGGCCCGAGTTCGCGGAGGGCTATCTCTACCTCGCCAAGGCGCTGCTCGACGGCGGCGACTTGCCTGGCGCCCAGAAAGCCGCCCAGGACGGCCTGGCCCGCAAGCCGCAACCGTCAATCGCGCCGCTTGGCCACTACGTGCTCGCCGACGTGTTCTCGCGCCTGGGCCGCGAGAACGAGGCCGCCCGTCAGGTGGCGCTCGCCAGGCGCCTGGAGCAGCCGCGGTGACGCGGTGGCCGGGCGCGCGGCTCGCCGTCGTCGCGCTCGCCGTGCTCTCCGCCATGGCCGTGGGGGCCTGCGGCCGCGACGCCAAACCGCCGGCAGCGGCCGTGGCGGCGCCACGGCATCTGGTGATCGTGACCATCGACACGCTGCGCGCCGACCGCCTCGGCGCCTACGGCAACACCACCGTGCCCACGCCACACTTCGATCGGCTCGCCCGCGAGGGCACGCGCGCGCTCGACGCCACCACCCACGCGCCCATCACGCGGCCGTCGCACACCACTCTTTTCACGGGCCGCTATCCGGCCGAGCACGGCGTGCGCGACAACATCTCGCTGCCGCTCGCGAAAGACATTCCGACGCTGGCCGAGACGCTGAAGGCCCACGGCTTCACGACCGCAGCCTTCGTCTCGACCTTCGTGCTGGCCTCGTCTTCGGGTCTCAACCGCGGCTTCGACCACTACGACGACCTCGCAGGCACGGGCGGCCCAGATGGCGCAGCGTCGCTCAGTCAGGCGCAACGGCGCGGAGACGCCACGCTGGCGCGCGTCGAGCAGTGGCTGGCCACGCGTGGCGCCGACGCGTCCGCCGCGCGCACGGCCCTGTGGGTGCATCTCTACGACCCGCACGACCCCTACGAGCCGCCCGCGCCCTTCGCGGCGCAGTTCGCCGATCGACCGTACGACGGCGAAGTGGCCTGGACCGACACGCTGCTCGGCCGGTTGCGCTCCAGCCTCGAAGCCCGCCAGTTGTGGGATGACGCGCTCGTGCTCGTCACCGCCGACCACGGCGAGGCGCTCGGGGAACACGGCGAAACCGGACACGGCTTCTTCGCCTACGAGACCACACTCAAGGTGCCGCTCGTGCTGCGTGGTCCGGGCGTGCCGGCCGGCCGCACCCTCGACAGCACGTTTCGTCTGGTCGACACCACGCCGACCGTGCTGGAAATGCTCGGCCTTCCGGCGCTCACAGGCGTGACCGGCCAGAGTCTGGCGGCGCAGGTCACCCGCGGCGAACCGGCCGCGCCGCGCACCACCTACGCCGAGTCGCTGACGCCGCTCATTCACTATCAGTGGAGCGACTTGCGGGTGCTGCGCGACGGCCCGTGGAAGTACATCCTCGCGCCGCGGCCCGAGCTCTACGACCTGGCCGCCGATCCGGGCGAGACGCGCGACCTCTCGACCAGCAACACCGCCACGGCCCGGCGCCTCAGGGCCGCGCTCGAAGGGCTGCTGAAGGCGGAGCGTGAGCACGCGCTCGACCCCGCCAGCCGCCCGGCCGTGTCGGCCGAGACGCTGCAGAAGCTGGGCGCCCTCGGCTACGTCAGCCCGGGCGCGCCCAAGGGCTCGGTGGCGCAGGGCGCCGATCCCAAGGACAAGATCGCGGAGTTCAGCCTGCTGAGCGGCCTGATGCGCGAGGGACTCGACTTGCTGCACGCGGGCCGTCACGCCGAGAGCGCCGCGCGGTTCACCCGCCTGCGCGGCGTCGGCGCCGATTCCTTCCAACTGCATTTCTACCTGGGCGAGGCCCTGGCCGGGCTTGGACGCCGTCGCGAGGCCGAGGCGAGCTTCACGCGCAGTTTGGCCATCATGCCGGCGTTCACCCAGGCCCATGTCAGCCTGGCCGACGCGCGCATCGCGCGGAAGGACTTGCAGGGCGCCATCGCGGCGCTGCAGCAGGGGCAGAAGGATGCCCCAAGCGAACCCATCCTGTTCGATCGTGAGGGACAGGTGTGGCAGACCCTCGGCGATCCCGCGCGCGCGCTGACCGCCTTCCAGAAGGTGGCGGAGCTGGCGCCCAAGGACGCGCTCGTGCGGTGGCGCATGGGCGAGCTGCGCCTCGGTCAGCGTGAGCCCGACGCCGCACTCGCGCTCTTCCAGCAGGCCACGACGCTCGACCCGGCGGTGGCCGACTACTGGAACTCGCTCGGCATGGTGCTCGGCGGGTCGGGCAAAAACGATGAGGCGGCGCAGGCGTTTCGCCAGGCGATCGAGCGCAACCAGAAGAACGCGCGCTACGCCTACAACCTCGGCCTGGTGTTGCAGCGGGCCGGCCACGCCGACGCGGGGGAGTGGTTCACGCGCACGCTCGCGCTCGACCCGTCGTTCCGTCCGGCGCGCGAACGCCTCGCGGAACTGGCGCGATGAGCCGCGGCCGCGTCGGCGCGGTGCTCGCGCTCGCGCTGCTCACGCTCGCGGCTGCGACCGCCGCCGTGTTCTGGCCGGTGCTGGAGAACGGCTTCGTCAATTGGGACGACCTCGACGTGCTCGTCAGTAATGACGCGCTCCGCTGGTCGGGCTCGGCGCTGATGTCGTGGGCATTCACCACGACCCACATGAATCACTACCAGCCGCTCTCATGGCTGGCCTACGCCGGCCTGGCTGGCGCCGAACCGGCGCGAGTGCATGCCCTAAGCCTGGCGCTGCACGTGCTCAACGTCGGCCTGCTCGTGTGGGTGGCGGCCATGGTGGCCGACCGCCGCGACGGCACTGATGGCCACTGGTGGGCCGCGGCCGCCGTCACGGCGATCTTCGCCGTGCATCCGCTGCGCGTGGAGCCCATCGCCTGGACCAGCGCTCTGCCCTATCTGCTGTCGTGCGCCCCGCTGCTCGTGGCCGTCGGGTGCTGGGTGCAGTGGACGCGCGGCGGACGCGCGGCGCTGTGGTGGGCGGCGCTCGGCGCCTTCGGCGTGTCGCAACTGGCCCGCGTCACGGCGCCTTTCCTGCCGCTCGTGCTCGTGGCGCTGGCACGCGCCGATGGCGCCGCTCGCACGCGCACCACCCAATCGCTCGTCCGCGCGGTCGCGCCGTTTGCGGCGCTCGTGATTCCGCTCGCCGCCCTCGAAGCCGGCGCCCGCGACGTGGAGACGCTCGGCGACATCGGGCTCGGTCCGCGCCTGGCGTGGACGCTGCTCAATCCGGGCCTCTACCTGTGGCGCACCGTGATGCCGGCTGGCCTGTCGCCGCTCGATGTGCTGCCGCGTGATCCTCAGGTGGACTGGGGCGTGCCGCTGCTCAGCGCGATGGCGGTGATGGCACTCGTGGCACTGACCCGGCACTTCACGTCCTGGCGGGTCGTGGCCGCGGTGTGGGGCAGCTATCTGCTGCTGCTCCTTCCGGTGATTGGCCTCATGCCGTCGGGCGTGCAGGCCACCGCCGACCGCTACATGTACGTGCCGGCGATGGGGCTCACCGTGGCCCTGGCGGCCGCGCTCGCGCGCGCGCCACCGGGCGTGCGGCGCCTCGGCCTCGTGGCCGCCGGTGCGGCCGCAGTCGTGCTCGGCCCGATGGCCACCGCGCAGGTCGGCTACTGGCGTGACTCGGTGTCGCTCTGGGCGCGCGCGGTCGCGCTCGACGGCGACAACGACGTGGCGATCTACAACCTCGGTCAGGCCCTCGAGGCCGCCCGCCTGCCCGATGCCGCCATCCAGCAGTACACGCGGCTGGTGGCGCTCGTGCCAGGTCACGCCGTCGCCCAGCGAGCGCTCGCGGGGTTACTGGCCGACCAGGCCCAGGCCGCCGCCGACCATGCCGCCCAGGCCGGACGCCTCGCGCAGGCGGTGACCGGCTACGACCGCGTGCTGCAACTCGACCCGGCACGCGTGCAGGCGCGCACCAACCGCGGCATGGCCCGCGTGGCGCTCGGCGACATCCGTCAGGGCGTGCCCGACCTCGAAGCCGGGGTGGCGGCCGGCAGTGTCGATCCAGCCGTGGCCAACGCGCTGGCGTTTGGCTGGGTATCGATGAACCGCGCGGCCGAGGCGATCGCCTTGCTGACGCGAGTGCAGACGCAGCATCCCAATGACATCGGCCTTGCCAACAACCTGGCCCGCTTGCTGCTCACCGCCGAGCCCTCGTCACTGCGAGATCCGGGCAACGCCTTGACCATCGCTGCGCAGCTCACCCAGATGACCGGCGGCCGCGACCCGCGCCTGCTCGACACCCTGGCCATGGCCTTTGCGGCGGCGGGCCAGCCGGTGGACGCGCGCCAGGCGCTCGAACGCGCCGTGGCGCTGGCCCGCGAGGCCGGCGACGCCGACCTCACCGCCACCCTCGCTCCGCGCCTGGCCGCCCTGCCCCGCTGATCGCTCACCGCCGCCTCGGTGGAAACGCCAGCCTCAGCGTGACGCCGTTCATCCGTACACGCGAAAGGGGCGACTCCGAAGAGCCGCCCCAAGTCGTATATCTCTTCCCCGAGACCCGATTTCCGGGCCCCGAGTCCCCGCTCTCTAGAACCGGAACTTCGCGCCGATCATCAAGCGGCGCGGCAACACGAACGACGAGCCCACGCCGAAGTTGGTGCTGGTAAACCGCCGGTCGAGCACGCTCTGCGTGCCGTCGTTGTTGAGCGAGTTCAGCAGGTCGCCGAACACCGCGCCCTCGACCTTGCCGTCCGAGAAGCTCAGCGCCTTCTCGAGCCGAAGGTCGAGCTGATTGAGCGGCTTCACGCGGCGATCGCCGCTGAACGGCTCATAGAGGACGCGCGTGGCTCCGGGAACCAACCCGGCGAAGCGCACTTCGCGGCCCCACGGCCGGCCCGACTGGAAGCCGTAATTGCCCGCGACCGTGACGCCCCAGCCCACCTCGTAGACGCCGCTCGCCTTGAAGACCACTGGACGATCGCCAATGAGCAGACCGTCGGCGTTCACGTAGTCGTTGGGGTTCTGGCCGAAGGTGCCGGCGGTGCTGTTGGCGGCGCTCGTGGCGGAGTTGCGAGCGTTGGTCGAGCCAAGCGTGCCCTCGCTCTTCGACAGCGTGAGGCCGAAGGTGCCCTGCCAGCGGCTCGACATCCGCTTGTTCACCTGGAAGTGCACGCCCCTGTAGGTGCTCGACAGAGAGTTGGCACCGGTAGGATTGGTGAGCTGGAAGACGCGGCTGGCCGCGCCGCTCGTCAACTGCTGCAGGTCGAAGGTCTTGCCTTCGGCCGTGCGCTGCACGTTAGCGTAGGTGCCACCGATGTCACGCCATCCCGACTGGTTCTCGCTCCTCTTGTAGACGCCGCTCGCGGACACGCCGATGCGGCTCGTGAGCTGGTGCTCGAAGCTCATGATGAACTGGTCGGTATACGGATTCTCGAACTCCGGGTCGATGCGGAGGTTCGAGTTGTCGCTGACCAGGCTCAGGCCGAGGGGAGCGCCGGCGGCGGTGTACAGACCACTGAACTCATACCGTGGCGCAATGGACGGCGTGGCGTTGTCGAACTCGCCGGTGACCACGCCGCGGTAGTAGCGGCCGACGCTGCCCTTGAGCAACGTGGTTCCGGCCTCGTTCAGCTTGACCGTGGCGCCGAGGCGCGGCGAGAACACGCTCCAATCGAACAGCTTGTTGATCCCCTTGCTGCGGCCGACCTCGTTCTCGTTGCGATCGAGCAGCGGGAAGTCGTTGAAGTAGCCCTTGCTGTAGTCGTAGCGCACGCCAGCGTTGATCGTGAGGCGGCCGACGCGGATCGTGTCGTCGGCATAGCCGCCGACCGCGCGCATGCGGCCGCCACGCCAGAACGGATCCTGGGTGTAGCCGTAGGAAGGGGTGCTGCCGTAGGTGTAGATGTAGTCGTTGTAGCCGTTGAGCGACTCGCCGCCGCCGCTGTTGTACTGCACGCCCACCTTGAAGTCGTGCTGGGCGCCCAGGAAGTTGTCGGCGTACTTGGTCATCTTGCCGGCGAAGGCGGTCTTGAACGACTTGCCGTCGTACCAATAGGAGATGCCACCGGTGATGTTGCCGGTGTCGAGATCCTGGAAGCGCCTGGCGATCTTGGAACTGCCGTCGAGCGGCAGGGTATTGGCGGTGCCGTAGAACCCGGAGTAGCGCGCTTCGAAGACCGTGGTCGGGTTGAGAACCGCTGTGTAGAGCACGCCAGGGGAAGGGTTGTGTCCGCTATTCAATCCAACCGTGCTGGGCGCGGTGCGCAAGCTGGCACGTTCGGGAATCTGGTAGAAGTCGTCGTGCGTCTGCACCTGCAGCCGGTGGTCCTGGTTGATGCTGTAGTTCAACTTCCAGAAATACCGCTTGGCGTTCGACCTGGCCGGAAACTCCTTGGGCGTGGCCGGCTGGGATTCCCAGTCGGCCTGGTATTGGAACGAACCGAAGAACCACAGCTTGTCCTGCATGATCGGCCCGCCGAGCTGCGTGGTGGAATCGCGGAAGCGACCGCGGTTGTAGGGCTGGCCGCCGTCCTGGGCCTCGGTCGTGTTGCGGCCGGTGAGCCCCGAGTTCTGATAGTAGAAATTCGTGTCGCCGTGGAAGTTGTTGCTGCCCTGCCGCGTCACGATGTTGAAGACCGCGCCGGCCACGTTGCCGTACTCGGCATTGGCGCCAAGCGACAGCACCTGCACTTCTTCGATGGCGTCGGTGTTGGGCCACGGCCACGCGGCGCCCGAGAGCGGCGCCGTGAAGTCGGTGCCGTCGAGCAGGTAGAGGTTCTCGTTGGCCGCCGAACCAAAGGCCTGCGACCGCGAGCTGGTCTGGGTCGACTGCGACACGCCAGGCGAGGCATTGATCAGGTCGAAGAACGTGAAGCGACGGACGGGCACGTTCTCGACCCACTCGCGCGTGTAGTTGGTTGCGACCTGCGTGGAGGCCGAGTCGACAACCGGCGCTTCGGCGACGACCGTGATGGTCTCCTGCTGCGTGCTCACGCTCATTTGCACGCCCACATCGGCCGTAGCGCCGAGGACGACCTGGATGCCCGTCTGGGTCTTGGTGGCGAACCCGGCGAGCTCGGCCGACACCTGGTAAACGCCAACCGAGAGATTCGGAAACCGGTACACGCCGGACTCGTTCGAGACCGTCGAGGGCGTGCCCTGTACGGCCGGGCCGCTCAGCGTGAGCGTGACGCCAGGGAGTACCGCGCCGGACTCGTCGGTGACGACGCCGCGGATGTCGCCGGTAGTGCGCTGTGCCCAGACGTTCATGGGCGCCGAGAGAAGTGCCGCTATTGCAAACAACCACACAACACGAGATCGCATGTAGACCTCCGAATCGCCCGCCCTGGGTCGGTAACGATCTACGCCGCCCTGGGCCCGGGCATTCATGAGCAGCGCGGGCATTGTGGGACTGCCGTTACGGATGTGTCAAGCACGATTCGCGCCTGTTTCTCATCAGAACAACGAGATATTGGAGACCCCGCGACGGCGAAATGCACGGGCCGCCCGCTGGCGTGTGATCCGGGCGTATCACGTTGACCCATGATCCAAGCAACTGGATGCCGGCTGGTCCGTGGCGATCTTCGCAGTGACGGAGGCCCTGACCAGGCGCGGCGTTCCGGCCTGGGGTTACAATTCCCGGCCATGAGCAGCAGACGCGATCGCGACCTCGGCATGTTCCGCGACATCACCCGCCGCGATTTCATTGGCGGCGTGGCCGTGGGCCTCGGCAGCGCGAGCTGGCTCTCGGGCTGTGCGCCCGGTGAGCCGCCGGTGCCGGCGGATCCTGGTTTGGAACGCGTGCCCGGCTACTACCCGCCCGGCCTCACCGGCCTGCGCGGCGACCACGAGGGCTCGTTCGAGGCGGCCCACCAGATGCGCGGCGGCGCCGTGTCGGTGGCCGATGCCATCGACCTGCGCGAGACCTACGACCTGGTGGTCGTCGGCGGCGGCATCAGCGGGCTGTCGGCGGCCCACTACTTCCGGCAGAAGGCCGGCGCCTCGGCCAAGGTGCTCGTGCTCGACAACCACGACGACTTCGGCGGCCACGCCAAACGCAACGAGTTCGTACACAACGGCCGCACCCGCATCGGCTACGGCGGCACCCAGTCGATCGACAGCCCCGCGCCCTACTCGGCCACCGCCAAGGCGCTCATCCGCGATCTGGGCATCGACGTGTCGCGCTACGAAACGGTGCTCGACAGCGGCCTCTACAAGTCGCTCGGCCTGGGCGGCGGCACCTTCTTCGACAAGGAGACGTTTGGCGCCGACGCGCTGGTCGCCGGCACCTCGCGCAACGCGTCGAAGGAATTCCTGGCGAAGTCACCGCTGCCAGCCGCCATCCAGGCGCAGATCATTCGCCTCAACACCGAGAAGCGCGACATCTTCCCGGGCCTGTCGTCGGCCGAGAAGAAAGCGAAGCTCGCGCGCATGAGCTACACCGACTTCGTCACCAAGGAGTGGACGCTCGATCCCAAGGTGCTCGCGCTCTATCAGACGCGCACCTATGGGCTGTTCGGCTTTGGCGTCGACGCGGTGCCGGCGCAGGACGCGTTTGCGCTCGGCCTGCCTGGCTTCCAGGGCATGAACCTCGACGAGGCGCCCGGTCCGGGGCAGAACTACGACTCGATCTCCAACCCCGAGGACTACTACTTCCACTTCCCCGACGGCAGCGCGTCGGTCGCGCGCCTGCTCGTGCGCCGCCTGATTCCGGCGGCCGTGCCCGGCACGACCGCCGACGACATCGTGACGGCGACGATCAACTACGCCGTGCTCGATGACGCGGCCTCGCCCGTGCGGATCCGCTTGAACAGCACCGTGGTGCGCGTGGCGCACGACGGCCCGGCCGCCTCGGCCAAGGGCGTGACGCTGCACTACGTGCGCGACGGGAAGATCTACGCCGTGCGCGGCGACGCGGTGGTGCTCGCCTGCTGGCACCACGTGATTCCGCACATCTGTCCTGAACTGCCCGAGACACAGCTCACGGCGTTGCGCTACGCGAAGAAGGTGCCGCTGGTCTACACGAACGTGTTCATCAAGCAGTGGACGGCGTTCGAGAAGCTCAAAGTGAACAGCGTGTCGTCGCCGGGCATGTGGCACGCCTCCACCAACCTGGATTTCCCCGTGAGCCTCGGCGGCTACACGCACACCAAATCGCCCAGCGAGCCGATCGTGCTGCACATGACCAAGGCGGCCTGCAAGCCCGGCCTGCCCGGACCGGCGCAGCACGTGGCCGGCCGCGCCGAGCTGCTCGCCACCTCGTTCGACACGATCGAACGCGGCATTCGCGATCAGCTCGGGCGCATCCTGGGAGGCGGCGGGTTCGACCCGGCCGGCGACATCCTCGGCCTCACGGTGAACCGCTGGCCGCACGGCTACGCGTATCAGTACAACTCGCTGGCCGATCCGTTCTGGCTCGAGGGCGGCGAGCAGCCGTGTGCCGTGGCGCGCAAGCCCTTCGGCCGGATTGCCATCGCCAACTCTGATGCCGGCGCCTATGCCTACACCGATGCGGCCATCGACCACGCCCACCGGGCGGTGGAAGAGCTGACGGCCAAGACGTCGTAGCCCGCCGGCGCTCAGCCGAGGATGTCGCGGGTCGTGACGACGCAGCCGGGCAGCAGGCTGGGGGCGAACTCGTGGTCGTGCGGCACCGCAGCCACGCGCTGATAGCGGCCATCCACCGGCTCGGTGTGGCGAATGACCTCACCGCCGATCAGATCGACGATCCAGTACTCCGCGATGCCGCGCCGCGCATAGAGGCTGCTCTTGACGTTGCGGTCGTAGGCCAAGGACGACTGCGCGACCTCGATGGCGAGCAGGACATCGTCTGGGCCGGCCGCAGCAGTGCCATAGAAGTCGGCACGTGGCCGGAGCAGCGCAAGGTCCGGCTGCGGCTCGGAGTACGGATCGAGCCGCACGGGCAGCTGCACCTGCACGATCGCGACGTCTCCGACGAGACGCGCGAACAGGTGGTTGAGCCGGTTGACCGTGCCGATGTGCGGTGGCCCGATCGGGCTCATCGCCAGCACCTCGCCGTCGATGAGCTCGACGCGGTCGTCCTTCCGCAGGATACCGGCGCGCCCCATCTCCTGGTATTCGTCCGCAGTGAAACGTCGTCGCGTGACTTCCACAGCCATCGGCATGCCTCACCTGCCATTCTACCGAAGGCCGTTGCGGATTCCGTACCGGCTCCGTTGCCGCCCAGACGCGGCCATTTCATGGGGGAACGCGGCCCTGTGCGCACGATCGGCAACGCGCGGCTGCAGTGCGGATGGCCATTTCTTCACCGCACGCGGGGCGGATGGTCGGCCCATGGTCCCTGTTGTCGCGGAACTGCGCGTTCTGAATCAGCGGCGCTTGTGCCGCCGGGAACCCGGTTCTGTCCAGGAGACTCATCATGACGCTCGCCATCCGCCAGGTCGTCTGCGCCCTTGTCGTGTCCGCCCTCGCCGTTCCGGTGTCGCTGGCCCACGCGGCCGCTGATGGCGGCGGCACCCTGCCGGCCGCAGTGCCGGGCATTCGCGCCTCGATCGCCCAGGCCGTACAGGTGGCCACTGCGCCCGTGCCGTCGCGCGCCGTTGCCGCGCTCAGCTTTACCACGCCAGGCTTCCCGGTGACGCCGAAGCGCGATCGCAGCCTGAAGCAGATGGGCGGCGGCGGAGGCGGCGGCATGATGGTGATGGGCATCATCGGCACCCTGGCCGGTCTGGCCGGCACCTACTACATGGTGAAGATGATGAAGGACCAGCAGGACGCGGCCAAGGCGGCGCAGTAGCCGCGGCTCCAACGAGGAGGCGGCGCTGCCGAGACGGGCGTAGAGTGCGGCTTTCACTGTGCTGTCGTGGTGGATCGATGATTCAGCGACTTCGACGACGAGCAGGATGTCGGCAGGACCGGCATGTGCCGGATTCTCCTCAGTGGAAGTCGTGGGATGCCACGGCCATCGTGGCCAGCAATCCCTCGATCCGCTCCATGCGTTCCGCTTTGATCGCGGTGACGCCGTCTTGTACCTGCAGCCAGCCGTCCACCAGCAGGAACGGCGACTCCACCACGATGGCGCGATCGCGCGCATACACATCGGGCCGGATGATGATGTTCGAGATGCCGGTTTCGTCTTCGAGCGTGAGGAACACGAAGCCCTTCGCCGTACCCGGCCGCTGCCGCGTGATCACCATGCCGGCCGTGCGCACGCGCCGGCCGCTCTTCACGAGCGGCAGATCGATGGCCCGCAGCACGCCCTTCATCGACAGCTCGTGCCGCCGGAACCGCATGGGGTGCGGCCCTACCGTAAGGCCCGTGCCGGCGTAGTCGGCGACCAACCGCTCGCCCGCCGACATGTCGGGGAGCGGGCTCGCAGAGCCCTGCCACCGCTCTTCTTCCATGTCTTCACCAGAGAAGAGTTCCCCCGCAGGGCGCACCACGCGCTCCACCTGCCAGAGCGCGCTACGGCGATCGTGCCCGAGCGAATTGAGCGCGCCGACCTCGGCCAGCACGGTAACCTCGTTGCGGCGCAGGCCCGTCGTGCGGATCAGATCGTCGATGGAGCGGAAGCGCCGGCCCTCGACGCCCTCGGTCCACTGGTGTGAGCAGACGTTGCAGAACAGGGACCGGGGACTGGGGACTGGGGACTGGGGCGTGCCAGAGCGACTGCCCAACTGCGACGGCGACTCGGCGCCATACGCCGACGACAGCTCGGCCACGCGCAGCGAGGCCACGCTGCGGCCGCCGGTGGTTTCGAGCATAGAGGGATCGTCGCAACCGCACTTCGGGCAGCGCAGCGGCACGGCATTCGCGGCGCTCGGTCGGGCGCCGCCAAGATCTTCACGCGGGCGTCCCTGATCCCGAGTCCCTGGTCCCTGCCAGCCCCGAGCTTGGTCGAGGGGGTCCCTGCCCTGGACCGCAATCGCGTAGCCCGCCTCGGCCCGTAAGCCCGCCACGAAGCGCAGGCCCAGGCGAATGGTGCCGTCGACGCCGACCGTGCAGTTCCACTCCGACTGCTGCACGTCGATCGGCGCAAAGCGCACGCCGCGGCGTTGTGCGTCTTTCACGAGCGTGGCTGGATGGTAGAACCCCATCGGCTGGTTGTTGAGGAGCGCCGTGTAGAACGCCGCCGGATAATGCGCCTTGAGATACGCGCTGGCATAGGCGATGAGCGCGAAGCTGGCGGCATGCGATTCGGGAAAGCCGTAGAGCGCAAACGCGCTGATCGAGCGCACGATGCGGTCGGCGGCCTCGGCCGAGATGCCGCGCGTGGCCATGCCCTCGCGCAGTTGCACCTCGATCTGCCGCATGCGCTTCTCGGACCGCTTGAAGCCCATGGCACGACGCAGATCCTCGGCCTGCCCACCGGTGAAGCCCGCCACCACCATGGCCATGCGCAGCAGTTGCTCCTGGAAGAGCGGCACGCCCAGCGTGCGCTTCAACACCGGTTCGAGCAGCGGATGGTCGTAGACCACCGGCTCGCGGCCGGCGCGGCGATCCAGATACGGATGCACCATCTGCCCCACGATCGGCCCGGGCCGGATGATGGCCACCTGCACCACCAGGTCGTAGAAGCACGCCGGTTTCAGCCGCGGCAGCGTGGCCATCTGGGCTCTCGACTCGACTTGGAAGAGGCCGATGGTATCGGCCGCGCACAGCATGGCGTAGACCGCTGGATCGTTTGGCGGGATGCTGGCCATGTCCAAAGGCCGGCGCGTGGCGGGGCCCGGGGCTCGGGGCTCGGAGCCCGGCTCCTCATCCCCGAGCCCCGAATTGATGATCGCGAGCGCGTCCTGCAGCGCCGACATCATGCCGAGGCCGAGCAGGTCGACCTTGATGAGGCCCATGTCGGCGCAGTCTTCCTTGTCCCACTGCACCACCACGCGGCCGGGCATGCTGGCGTTCTCGAGCGGCACGACCGACGACAGCGCGCCCTGGCAGATCACCATGCCGCCGGAATGCTGGCCCAGATGCCGCGGCAGGTCCTGCATCTGCTGCCACAGCTTCGCGAAGTGCACCACCTGCGGCTGCTGCGCGTCGACACCCGCCGTCTGCATGTTCCTCGTGAGCGAGTCGTCGGCGTCCTTGAACTCGAAGTTGTGCATCACCTTCGCGAGCCGGTCGATCTGCATGGGGTCGAGGTTGAGCGCCTTGCCCACTTCGCGCGCCGCGCTCTTGCCGCGGTAGCTGATCACGTTGGCGGTCATGGCCGCGCCGTGCTGGCCGTATTTCCGGTAGACGTGCTGGATGACCTGCTCGCGCCGATCGCCGCTCGGCAGATCCAGATCGATGTCGGGCCACTCGCCGCGCTCTTCCGAGAGGAACCGCTCGAAGAGCAGCTCCATGCCCACCGGATCCACAGCGGTGATGCCCAGGCTGTAGCACACGGCGCTATTGGCCGCCGAGCCGCGCCCCTGCACCAGGATGTCGTGCTGGCGGCAGAAGTTCACGATGTCCCACACGATCAGGAAGTAGCCGGCGAGCGAGAGCTTCTCGATCAGCTTCAGCTCGCGCTCCACCTGTGCCCGCGCCTTGTCGTGATAGGGGCGATAGCGGTCGCGGGCGCCGATGTCGGCGATCTTCCACAGGAACGACGCCTCGGTTTCACCAGGCGGCACGGGATACCGCGGGAAGCGGTAGCCCAGATCCTGCATCGTGAACTCCAGCCGATCGGCGAGCTCGCGCGTGGCGTGCACGGCCTGCGGCAGATCCTCGAACAGTCGCGCCATCTGCGCCGGCGATTTCAGGTAGCGCTCGGCGTTGGCCAGCAGCCGCCGCCCGGACTGGGCCAGCGTGGTGTGTTCGCGGATGCACGTGAGCACGTCGTGCAGCGGCCGCTCGGCCGCCGACGCGAAGCGCACGCCGTTGGTGGCCAGGATGGGCACGCGAAACGCCTCGGCCAGCGACACGAGCATCTCGTTGTCGTAGGTTTCGTCGCGCTGCAGGTGCCGCTGCAGCTCTACGTAGATGTTGGCGCGTCCGAAGATGCCGACGAGCCGATCCAGCAGCCCGCCCACGCCGTGGCGTGCCGATTGCAGCAGCGAGCGCCCCGCCAGCGCCACGAGCCCGCCCACGTGGCCGTCGAGATCCTCGAGTGTGAGCGCGCCTTCGCCCTTCGGCGAACGCAGCTTCATCTTCGTGATGAGCCGGCACAGGTTGCGGTAGCCCTCTTGGGAGGAGACCAGGACTGGAAGGACGAAGGCGGGGCTCGGGGCTGGGGCGTGCGCCGCTGTCCCGCTCCGACGTGACGTGCTCTTCACATGCCCCAGCCCCCAGCCCCCAGCATCTAGCCCCCAGGAGATCGTCAGCTCCGCTCCGATGATGGACCTGAGGCCGGCGGCCTTCGCTGCCTTGTGAAACCGCGGCGCGCCGTAGACGCCGTCGCGATCGAGGAGCGCTACCGAGGGATAGCCGAGCAGGGCCGCGCGCTCGATGAGCGGCTCGGGCAACGAGGCCGCGCGCAGGAAACTGAAGGCGGAGGAGGTGTGGAGTTCGATATACACGGGGCTGGGGACTCGGGGCTCGGGTTCCGGGGGAGGGGAACAAACGGACTGACCCCGAAAGTCAGCACCTCGACCTGTGCTTCGCGCACGAAGCCCAGGTGCAGACACAGCCGCGCGACGCAATTGGCTCGTCAGTCCAAAGCGCTCATACCGAGGGAATGCCTCGAGATCGCGATACGAACGAATGGCGTTGCACATGTCGTGCGCTCGCTACGCGTCGAGTCACGTGCGTGCTCTGTCCCCGAGTCCCGAGTCCCGAGTCCCGAGTCCCGAGTCCCGAGTCCCCAGGCCCTAGTCAAACGTGCCCTCCACGAACCACTGCCCCACTTCTCGTTCGAGGAAGACGCGGCAGGAGACACCGTCGGCCAGCACGACATCCCATTCGTCGCGATCCCAGGGGGTGGCACGGGACGTGGAGCCGGACGCATCCCCGGCCGATTCGTCCCACCAGTGACCCGAGGTGCGCCAGGGACCGGCGCTGTCGACGACGGCGCCGCCGCTGATGCCGCGACGATCGGGCGTGAGACGAATGGGCCGGCCGTCTTGCAACGTGACGCGCGCCGGCACGGGCAGGCGGAAGCGGCGGAAAGCGACGGAACAGGGGCTAGGGGCTAGGGATTGGGGGCCCGAAAGCCGGGGCTCGGGGTTCGGGGCTCGGGGTCCGCCAAAAGGTTTCATCTCAAAGGCGCCGGGCCGCCACGAATCGACCAGCGCCGGCGAGCCCACGTGGGATTCGCCCATGAGGGCGCTGAGGCGCGCGATGAGCGTGGAGACGTGTTCCGTGGAGGGCTGCGCACGTTCGAGCAGCGACCATTGCACGATGCGGCCCGGTGTGGGTTCCACGCGCACCACCACGCGGTCGATGGCCGCAGCGGGCGGATGCGATTCCAGATCCAGCAGGATGAGCGTGCGCAGCGTCTTCGGATCGCGCATGGGCGCGGGCAGTTGCAGCGTGCGCGTGTGGGTGGCGCGCGTGGTGAGGTGCAGTTCGGTGTGCAGCACCGCCACGCCGCGAGCGGCGCGCTCGAGGCGCACGGCGAGCGGCTCGAGCACGCGCCCCAGCACGAACGAGAGTGGTTCGAGGCCTTCGATGGGCCATTCGAGTGCGATCGAGGCCTCGAACGGTTCGTCGGGCACGAGCGGCACGAGCGGCGCCAGATCGTCGCCGCAGGCCGCGTGCTGCCAGCGTGGCCCGAGCGACCCGAGGCGCGATGACAGCTCCGCCGCCGGCAGGGCCGCCAAGGCGCCCAGCGTGCGGATGCCCCAGCGGCGCAGCACGTCGAGAGCCTGATTCGCGCGCTGACGCGCGGTGTCGTCGGCGCGGCGGCTGCCACGGCTCATGTGCACCTGGCCCCGCACGCGCCGGCGCGTCTGCGGCCCCTGATGCGTGTCGCGCGGATGCACCCAGCCCGACGGCGTGTCAGCCGCCGACGCGCGTGGGGCGCCCTGGCTCGCGCCACTGTCGCCATCCCAGGCGGCCAACGTGGCCACGGGCAGCAACGCCAGCGCTGCACGCGCGTCACCGGGCGTGGACGCCACGCTCACGCCGGGACGCCCCAGCGCCAGGAGCGAGGCCGCCGTATGCGTGGGCGCCACGGCCAGACGCACGGCCCCGGCATCCACCAGCGCGCGGCGAAGATGATCGGCCACGTCGCGGGCGCCCCCGAAGAGACGTTCCACGCCGTGCAGATCGCACAACACGAGCCGGCCCGTGACCTCGATGCGCGGCGAGAACACCTGCGCCACTCGCACCAGCGTGTCAACCGGCGCGGCCACCGAGTAGAGCGCGGCAAACATGCTAGCGCTCCGCCCAGAGACGGTCAGCGCGCGGCTCGGCGGTGAGCGGCACGCGCCCCGCCACCTGCCGGCGCGACGACGCCACCCGCACTTCGAACCGCAGCCCGTCGAATCGCCGGGCCCGTGGACCCTCGCCCTTCCAGGCCGCACGGGTGGTGACATCGCCCCTGAGGGGCACATTCGGCACGCTCAGTGCAGGCGCATTCGGCACGCTCAGCGCAGGCACATTCGACCGCTGCGGCGCGACAGCGGCAGGCATGGCGGCCGCGCGCGGCGACACCGGCACGAGCGACACGCTACCCGGCGCCTGCACGTTGAGGGTGACGCCGCCGGCGCTGCGCGCCATCGGCTCGGGCGCAATGAGCACGCACGTGGTGTCGCTGCCTTCGATGACCCGCTGCACGCGCAACCAGGTGGTGTAGGGGATGCGGCGCAGGGCCGCCACCGGCACATCCGCCATGTCGAGCACCACCACCGGGCACACGCCCGATTGCAGCACCAGGTTGAGCGCCTTGAGCGCGCGGTCGAGCGTGCGCTCCACCATGGTGCCAGGCCCGTCGACCGTGCGCACGCCCGGCAGCCACACCGGATCCACCGCGCCGGCGGTCTTGGAGATGGCCTGCCCGCGGATCCACAGCAGCTTCGACAGGTCGATGCCGCAGGCCGTGGCCGACGCCGGATCGAACCGGTCGAACGTATCCACCAGGGCCACGGTGTCGCCCCGGCGGGTGGCGGCCGCCATCCATTGCCACACGAGCGTGGTGCGCCCCGACGACGCGGGTCCCACCACCTCGGACAACTGCCCGGCCGGCAGCCCGCCATGCAGATAGGTGTCGAGCGCCTGCACGTCGAACGGCACCCCGGGCGTGGACGCCTCGAGCGGACGGGACGTGGTGAGCGTGCGATCGAGCTTTCTGGCGCGCAGCAGGGATTCCACGGCGGCGCGGGCCGAAACGGGCGGATCGTGGGGCACGGAGGCGGTGACTGGGCTCATGTGTTTCGCCTTTTGTTTGCGTGGAGCACATGATAGCGAATCAAAAGCGAAAGTCAAGTCTTCGGGTAAAGACACTTGGGGGCCAGGCCCCAGGACATGTAACCTGTCGCGCATGAAACCTACACTCGCAGGCTTTCTGCTCCTTCTCACCGGCTTTGCCGTCGGCGCCGTCACGCAGGGCACGCTCAGCGCGCAGCCCGCGGGACGCATCTTCGAACTGCGCACCTACACCGCGCCCGACGGCAAGCTGGGCGAACTGCACACGCGCTTCCGCAACCACACGCTGCGGATCTTCGAGAAGCACGGCATGACCAACGTGATCTACATGGCGCCGCTCGACGCGCCGGCCTCCGAGAACCAGCTGGTATATCTGCTCGCGCACAAGAGCCGTGAGGCCGCCAAGGAGAGCTGGGCCGCATTCCAGAACGATCCCGAGTGGAAGAAGGTGGCATCGGAATCCCAGGTGAACGGCCGCATCATCACCAAGGTAGACTCGGTGTTCCTGAGCGCCACCGACTACTCACCGCTGAAGTAACCCTGGTCCCCGGAGCCGCCATGATGATTCGCCCCTCGCTTCGCTGGACCGTGCACGGCACCCTCGCCACCGCGGGTCTGCTCGCCCTCACGCTCACGGCCACGGGACAAACGCCGCCACCTGCCGACGACCCGCGCTTCACGGGATTGTCGACCGTGCTCGAGGGCAAGGACTTGAGCGCGGCCCGCCGGCGCTTCGAGCCCGGCGCGCGTTCTGCCTGGCACAGCCACGACAACGGCCAGTTGCTCTACGTGGAGCAGGGCCGCATGCGCACACAGAAGAAGGGACAGCCCGTGAAGGAGCTGGCCGTCGGCGACAGCGACTACACGGGCGCCGCCGTGGTGCACTGGCACGGCGCCGTGCCTGGCACGCATCTCATCCAGGTGAACGTGGGCTTCGGCGGCGAGACGCGCTGGCTGCAGAAGGTGACCGACGCGGAGTACGCCGCGAAGTAACCCGCGCCTGCAGGCACTTCGATTAAGATCGCAGCGCTTGCAGGCTTACCTTTTCGCGGCCGCGCACCGCCTGGCGTCCGCGCTCACCCACCGCGATTTCCGCCTGCTGTGGACCGGCGCGCTGGGCTCGAGCATCGGCACGTGGATGCAGAAGGTGGCGCAGGCGTGGCTGATCGTCACGCTCACCGGATCGGCCTCCGCGTTCTTCCTCGGCCTCGATTCGCTGATGGGCGAGCTGCCTATTCTGCTGCTCACGCTCGTAGGCGGCGTGATTGCCGATCGCAAGGATCGCCGGCAACTGCTGCTCATGTCGCAGTACACCCAGATGAGCGCGGCCTTCGTGCTGGCGCTGCTCGTCTACTTCGACGTGGTGCGGGTGTGGCACATCCTCACGCTGTCGGCGGTCACCGGCGTGGCCCAGGCCTTCGGCGGCCCGGCCTATCAGTCACTCATCCCGTCACTCGTGAGCAAAGAGAACCTGCCGAACGCGGTGGCGCTCAACTCGATTCAGTTCAATCTGGCGCGCATCATCGGCCCGCTCATTGCCGGCGCGGCGCTCACGGCCTTCGGCATGGTGGCGTGCTTCGGCCTGAACGGCGTGTCGTTCCTGTTCGTGATCGCGGCGCTGCTGGCGCTGCACGTGAAGCACATCCCGCCCTCGGTGCAGAAGCCGATGATCGACGAGATGAAGGGCGGCCTGCGCTACGTGCAGGGCCAGCCCACGCTCGTGGCCCTCACCGTGCTGGGCTTCGTGACCGCGTTCCTGGGCCTGCCGCTGCTCACCTTCCTGCCGATCATCGTGAAAGAGGTTTACCAGCAAGACGTGGGCCTCTACACCCAGATGATGGCCTTCTCGGGTTCGGGCGCCGTGCTCGGCGCGATGGCCGTGGCGTGGCTGGGCAGGTCGCGGGCGATGGGCCGCGCGCTGCTCGGCGGGGTCTTCGCGTTCGGCTGCGTGATGATCGCGTTCGCGTTCTCGCGCCAGTTGTGGCTGAGCGAGCTGCTGCTCTTCGTGGGCGGCGCGCTGCTCGTCTCCACCTTCTCGATGACCACCTCACTCGTGCAGTTGATTGCGCCCAACGAGATGCGCGGCCGCGTGATGAGCATCTACATGGTGGCGTTTCGCGGCGCCTCGCCACTCGGCAACTTCGTGAGCGGCAACGTGGCCACGGTCTTCTCGGTGCCCACGGTGATTGCCATGAACGGCGCGCTGCTGGTCGTGGCGGCGATGGTGTTCTGGCTGCGCGGACGCGGCGTGCGGGAGACGTAGTGAAGCCGGTTGTGCTGGCGGAGCGGCGGCGCCGCCAGCGCGAACGCCGCCATTCGCCATAGGGCCCGCCATGACTGACCACGACGACACGACACCGGTCCTGCGCCACATCACCTCGGCCGACGACCCCTGGCTCGCGCGCGGCGAGGCGGTGCTGCGTCAGTTGCGGCCCGACATGCCGACGCCGTTCGCGTCGTTCGCGGAGACGATTCTCGCCGGCGGCGGCGAGTTCCTGATCGCGACGCAGGCCAACGCCGTGGCCGGCGTGGCCCTCTTCCGGATCATCGCGACCACGCGCTCCCCGCGTCGTTTCTACCTCGACGACCTGGTGACCGACGCCTCGCAGCGATCCCGCGGCGTCGGCGCCGCGATGCTGCGGTGGCTCGAACGCGAGGCCCGGGCGCGGCAGGCCACGGCGATGGAGCTCGAGTCAGGACTCACGCGGCATGACACGCACCGGTTCTACGAACGCGAAGGCTGGGAGCGGTTCGCGGTGTCCTTTCGCAAGTCGATCGCATGACGGGCGTGGGACAGCTCACGCGCCGTCAGTTGTTGCAGGCCACGGCGACGACCGGCCTGGGCCTCGGTCTCTACGCCTGGCAATGGGAGCCGCACTGGCTGGAGTTCGTGCACCTGGACCTGCCGGTGCGCCACCTGCCCGCGAGCCTCGTCGGCGCGCGGCTCGTGCAGCTCTCGGACATCCACGTAGGGCCGAACGTGTCCGATGCCTACGTCGCCGACGTGTTCCGTCAGGTGACGGCGCTGGCGCCCGACATCGTGGCCTACACGGGCGACCTGGCGAGCTACGAAGACGACGGCTTCTACGACCACGTGGCGCGGATGTATGCCGCGCCGCCGCGTGGCCGCCTGGCCACCGTGGGCATCCTCGGCAATCACGAGTACGGCATCGGCTGGTCACATCCCGACGTCGCCGACCGCCTCACCGCCATCGCCGAGGCCAGCGGCATTCACGTGCTGCGCAACCAGGTCACGGAGGTCGAGGGACTGCAGATCGTCGGCCTCGACGATCTCTGGGCCAGGCGAATCGACGTGTCCGCCGCCCTTGCGGCCTTCGATCCGGCTCGCGCCGCCCTGGCGCTCAGTCACAATCCCGACACCGTGGACCTGCCCGGCTGGACCGCCTTCCGTGGCTGGATCCTCTCGGGCCACACGCACGGCGGCCAAGTGAAAGCACCGTTCCTGCCGCCGCCCATCGTGCCCGTGCAGAACCGGCGCTACACCGCCGGGGTGTTCGACCTGCCGGGCGACCGCACGTTGTATGTGAACCGCGGCGTGGGTCACCTGTTCCAGGTCCGCATGAACGTGCGGCCGGAAGTGACCGTGTTCACCCTGCAGCGCGCGTCATGACACGGCGACTTCGCGTGGCCCCCGGCGCGTGCGCCATTACGCATTACTATCGCAGGTGGGCACACTCTGGATTCTCGCAGGCAAGGCCGCCTACGTCGGTAGCAAGCACTCTCGAGTGAGGTATCGCGTGTCACGACCGTCTTCATCACGCCCATGGCTGTCAGCGCTCCTGGCCGCAGCCTTCGCCTGGGCAATCGTCGATGTTCCGTCACCGCACGCGCAGTCGCGTGAGACCGTGCGCTCGCTGCGCGGCACCGAAGTGACGTCCGATCAACTGCGTCAAGAAGTGGACGAGGTGCGCCGCCTGGAGCGCGACGGCGCCATGCGCGTGGCCGCCAGCATCGACGACCCCCTCGCGCCTGGGCACCAGCACGAGCGGTTGCAGCAGTACCACCTCGGGCTCAAAGTGGTCGGCGGCTCGGTCGTGCGGCAGACGGCCAGCGGCGTGGTGACGTCGCTCCTCGGCCAGGTGTATCGCGCCGAGGTCGACAGCGCCGCGCCGGGGCTCACCGCTCAGGCCGTGGCCGCGCGTCTGCGCACCAGCGGCGCCGCACTCGTGACCGAGCCGGCCCTGGCGTTCCTGGGCCGCGACGACGGCGCCATCACGCTGGTCTACGAAGTGAGCGTCAGGCGCGAGGCGTTCGACCTGCGCACGGTCTACCTCGATGCCGCCACTGGCGCAGAGCTACTGTCGGTGCCGCTCGTGAAAGATCAGAGTGCCGTCGGCGAGGGCCTCGGCGTACTCGGCGACCGCAAGAAGGTGGCGGCGCGTCAGGTCGGCGGCACCTTCTACACCGAAGACATGCTCCGTCCGCCGCTGCTGTGGACCATCGACCTGCGGTCCAACCGCAGCCGCCTCGACCAGGTCGCTAGCGGCGCCCCCCTCGTCCAGATAGACCTGGCCTCCGACAGCGACAACGTCTGGACCGATCCGGTGGCGGTCGACGCCCACACGTATCTGGGCTGGACCTACGACTACATCTTCAAGCGGATTGGCGTACGCGGGCTCGACAACGGCAACGCGCCGATGTTTGCCGGCATCAACACCTACTCACCGCAGCAGTGCGTGGGGCCGCTGCCGAGTGGCGAGTTCGGCATCCTGTGCGTGAACGCCTTCTGGCTCGGGCCGCCGGCCGGGCCAGACGGCAGGGGGCTGATGGTCTTCGGCAACGGCATCCCGAGCAACTTCGTGCTGGCCGCCACTGGTCAAACGATCGGGCCGCTGGCCGGCGCGCTCGACATCGTGGCGCACGAACTCGCCCACGGCGTCACCGACTACACCTCCGGACTGGAGTACCGCAACGAATCGGGCGCCCTCAACGAGGCCTTCTCGGACATGATCGGGGTGGCCGTCGAGGCCTATTTCCAGGCGCGCGGCAACGGACTGCTGCAGGCCGACTATCTGATCGGCGAGGATTCCTTCCGGGCCTCGCAAGCCGGGTCGGTGTCGGGCATCCGCTCGATCCAGTCGCCGACCGCCTACGGCGACCCCGATCACTACTCGGTGCGCTACACCGGCCCGGAAGACAACGGCGGTGTGCACAGAAATTCCGGCATCCCGAATCACGCCTACTACCTGGCCATCGAAGGCGGCACCAACCGCGTGTCGGGCCGGGCCGTCACCGGCGTGGGCTTCGCCAACCGGGATCAGATCGAGCGCGTCTTCTTCCGGGCCTTCACGCGAATGCTGCCGGTGCGCGCCACCTTCTCGCAGGCGCGCGCGGCGACGATTCAGTCGGCCCGCGACCTGTACTCGTCGAATGCGGCCGTGGAACGGGCCGTCACCGACGCGTGGACCGCGGTCGGCGTTCAGTGAGGGCCGTGTCCATGAATTTTCTGACTACCAGCATGGCCGTCGCCGTCGTCTGCGCGCTCGGCACCACGCCCGTGCTCGCCGCCGAGGGTGGCCAGCAGACGCCGGCCGTGCCGCCGCCAGCCCCCGCCACGGCGCGTCCCACGCCAGTACCGCCACCAGCGCCGCAACCCGCGGCGCGCGCGGCCGCGGCGCCACGCGCCCCTCAATCGCGCGGCTTCATCGCCCTGGGCGGGGTGTTCCAGTTCGAGAAGGCGTCGTTCACTGACACGCGCACGCTCACGTATTTCCGCGAGACAGCCACGCACACTGGCGAATACGAGATCGACGACGGCGCGGGCTTCGACCTGGGCGCGTTCGCCCGGGTGTGGCGCAACCTGGGTGCCGGCGTGACTTATACGCAGATCACGCGCACGGGCGAGGCGGAGTACTCGGGCCGCTATCCCCATCCGTTCTTCTTCAACCAACCGCGCACGGCTACCACCGTGGCCTCTGACGTCGATCGCACCGAGACCGGCGTGCACGTGTCGGCGGCCTATCTGCTGCTGCCCTCGTCGGGACGGTTCGGGCTCACGGTCTACGGCGGTCCCAGCTTCTTCACCATGAAGCAGGACGTCGTCACCGACCTGACCGTCACCGAGACGTATCCCTACGACACGGTGGCGATCGCTCCCGGCGCCCGCTCCGACCTCTCGGAAAGCGCCGTCGGATTCCACGTGGGCGCCGACGCCACGTGGTACTTCACCCGGCGTCTGGGCGCCGGCGCGCTGCTGCGCTACGCCGCGGCGAAGAAGAGCGTCGCGATCGGCAGCGGCGAGTCGTTCGACCTCGAGGCGGGCGGCCTGCAGATCGGCGTGGGCCTGCGCTTCAAGTTCTGACGCAGGGAGCACGTGGGAGGGCCTGACCGCGACCACGGGTCCGGCTCAGCCTGCGTTACACTTCTCGCCATGCACATCCTTGGCTCATCCACGCTGCGCCAGATTGGCGCTGTCTGGATGCTCACGTTCACCCTGGGCGTGGTGCAGCCGGCCTTCGCGCGGCCCGAGTTCCTCGTCAAGTTTCAATCCGACCCGATGCGACGCGCCGAGGTGGACGGCTGTGGCACCTGCCACGTGAAGCCCGAGGGCGGCGGCGCGCGCAACGACTTCGGCGCGGCGTTCGACGCCGCCACCCGCGACATCACGCCGCTGCTGCGCGCCAACTTCCCGAAGTATTTCGCGGTGGCCTCGGCGCAGCTGCCTGACGGCACCACGTTCTACATGTCGGATCCCCAGAGTCGCCTGGTCGTCGTGGAACGGCAGAACCAGAAGGTGCTGGTCAACGTGGCCGACATCAGCACGCCGAAGACGGCGCCCCTGCCCCCCGCGCAGAACCGCATGAGCTTCTTCGTGACGAGCGAGGGCCTGGGCGCGGGCGGTCATCTGGGGGGCCTCGCCGGCGCGGATCGCCACTGTCAGGCGCTGGCGAAGGCCGCCAGTGCCGGCGATCGCACGTGGCGCGCGTACCTGAGCACGAGCTTCCAGGGCAAGCCTGCGGTGAACGCGGGCGATCGGATCGGCGGCGGGCCATGGCACGACGCCGCCGGCGTGCTCGTGGCCCGCGGACCGGTCGACCTGCACACGAAGGAACGGCTCCCGCCGGGGGTCTTCCTGACGGAAAACGGCGAGCCCGCAACGGGCACGCAGCAGGTCGTGACGGGCACGCTGCCAGGTGGCACCGCTGCGGTCGACAAGACCTGCAACAGCTGGACGAGCGCCGCCCCGGGCGAGACCCTGGCGGGCGATCCGGCGGGCGTCTGGAACTCGGCGTACGCGATCAGCTGCACCTCGTCCGGCCAGGCGCCCGCACGCCTCTATTGCTTTGCGCTCAGGTAGCGCTTCCCTCGGTAAGGAGAACTCGAATGGTGAAGGTACGACTCAGTGCGGTTGCGCTCATCGGTCTGCTGTTGAGCGCCGCGCCGCTCGTGGCGCAGACGACCGGCAGCGTGTCGGGCACCATCAAAGACAACTCTGGCGCGGTGGTGCCGGGCGTGGCAGTGACGGTCGAGAACGTCGAGACCAAGGCCACCCGCACCGCCGTCAGCGGCGACTCAGGCACCTATCAGGTCGCCCTTCTGCCGCCCGGCCGCTACCGCGTGCGCGCCGAGCTACAGGGCTTCCGCACCGAGGAACGCGACCTCACGCTGGTCGTCAGCCAGAACGCCCGCTTCGACTTCGCGATGAACCTCGGCAGCCTCGAGGAGACCATCACCGTGCAGGCCGCCGCGCCGCTCGTCGACACGCGCGATGCCGCCATGGGCCAGGTCGTCGACCAGACCAAGATCGTGGAGCTGCCGCTCAACGGCCGCAACTTCCGCGACCTCGGCCTGATCGCCCCGGGCGTGCAGCAGCAGACGCAGGCCTCGGGCCTGGCCACGCGTGGGGGCGGCCTCTACATCAACGGCGCCCGCATCTACGACAACAACTACCTGCTCGACGGCTTCGACAACAACGACACGACCACCGGCGAGATCCTCACGTTCCCCTCGCCCGATGCCATCCAGGAATTCAAGGTGCTCGGCGCGAGCTACGGCGCGGAGTACGGCTTCGCCAGCGGCGGCATCATCAGCCTGATCAGCAAATCGGGCGGATCGTCCTACCGCGGCAACCTGTTCGGCTTCGTGCGCAACGACGCCATGGACGCGCGAAACTTCTTTGCCACCAGCGTGCCGAAGCTGGATCGTCGTCAGGGCGGCGGCACCTTCGGCGGGCCCGTCTGGGGCGGCAAGACGTTCTTCTTCGGGTCCTACGAGAAGACCAACCTCACGCAAGGCCAGCCGTTCACCGCGGCCGTGCCCAGCGACGCGCAGCGCGCGGGCAATTTCGGCAGCGCCGCCGTGCGCGATCCACTCACGGGGTTGCCCTTCCCCGGCAACGCTATTCCCGCGTCGCAGTTCAACTCCCGCGCCGTGGCCATGCTGCCGCTCTTCCCGCAGGCCAACAACCCCGGCGACCTGACGCGCAACTTCGTCAGCGCGCCAAACCTGCTCGATGACCTGCATGTGGGCAGCGGCCGGCTCGACTACAACCTGTCGCCGTCCAATCAGTTCACGGCGCGCTACTCCGTCTTCTGGGACACGCAGTCGAACCCCGGGGCGGTGCCGGCCGTGGTGACGGCCGTACGCAAGCAGAACCAGTCGTTCGGCGCGACGTGGACGCATGTGTTCGGTTCGAACACCGTGCAGGAAGTGCGGGCCGGCATCGGGCACGTCTACAACGGCATGTTCCGCGACGATTCCACCGCCCTCGACTGGGGCAAGGAACTGGGCATCGGCGGCACGTTGCAGCAGGCCATTCCCGACCGTCTGGGCCAGGGGCCGCCCGTGCTCACGTTGACGGGCTTCTCGCCCATCAATCCCAACAACAACCCCTTCATTCGCACGCACAACCTGCGGCAGGTGTCGTACGTGCTGGCGCAGAACGCCCGCAACCACTCGGTCAAGGTCGGCGGCGAAGTGCGCACCCAGCAGATGGCGCTCGACGCCTGGCGCAACCCGCAGGGCACCTTCACCTTCACCGGCCGCTACACCGGCAACGCCATGGGCGACTTCCTGCTCGGCTTCCCTAGTCAGACCACCACGTTCACCGGTCTGGTGTTCATGGAGCAGGTCAACTGGCAGAGCGCACTCTTCGTGCAGGACGAATGGCGCCTCTCGCCGCGCCTCACGGTGAACTACGGCATCCGCTACGAATACCAGGCGCCCGACCGCGAGGTCGAGAACCGCTGGGCCACCTTCGAGCCGGCGCTGGGGCAGAGCGTGCAGGTGGGCACGAACGGCGTGCCCGAGACGATCCGCAGCGCCGAGAAGGACAACTTCGCGCCGCGCGTCGGCCTGGTGTGGGACATCACCGGAGACGCGAAGCGCGCGCTGCGCGCGGGCTACGGCGTCTACTACACGTCGTTCGTGCACAACATCGCGTTCTCGTCCTACGCCAACACGCCGCTCGGCGCCAGCCGCGTGTTCGCGGCCTCGCCCACCACGCCCAACATCAGCCTGTCCGACCCGTTCCCGTCGTCGTTCGGCACCGACACCATCATCACCTCCGGCATGGAACGCGAGTTCCCGCAGGGCAAGGTGCACCGTTGGAGCCTGGACCTGCAGCAGGAACTCGGCGGCGGCTCGATGGTCAGCGTCGGTTACGTCGGCTCGCAGTCGGTGGAGCTGACGCGGCAGTTCAACATCAACCAGCCGGTGCTCGGCGCCGGCTCGATCGCCAGCCGCCGGCCCTACCCGAACCTCGGCGACATCACCTGGACCGACGGCACCGGCCGCTCGAACTACAACTCGCTCGAGGCCAAGTTCCAGCGCCGCATGCGCAACGGCTTCGACCTGCTCGTCGCCTACACGCTGTCGAAGGCGATCGACGACGGCGTGGTCAGCGACGATGCCGGCAGTGGCGTGCTCAACTCCTACAACCGCGAGGGCGAGCGCGGTCTCTCGGCGTGGGACCGTCGTCACCGCTTCGTCACGAGCGGCAGCTACCTGTCGCCGTTCCAGAACGTGCTGGCGCGTGGCTGGCAGCTGAGTGCGATCTTCACGCTCACGAGCGGCTCGCCCTTCACGCCGGTGATGAGCTTCGACGCGGCGGGCATCGGCAACCTGGGCAACCAGCGGCCGAACCTGGCGGGCGACCCCAGCCTGAGCGGCGACGACCGCTCGGTCAACAGGTGGTTCAACACCGCCGCCTTCATATCGCCAGCCGCCGGCACCTTCGGCAATGCCGGACGCAACACCCTCACCGGGCCGGGCGTCAACACGCTCGATACGGCGGTGTCGCGCCGGTTCACGCTCCCCAAGGACGTGAACGTCCAGGTGCGGCTCGAGATGTTCAACGTCCTGAACCACGCCAACTTCCTTTTGCCCAACCGCATCGTGGATTCACCCCTCTTCGGCACGATTTCTGGGGCAGGTGCGGCGCGTCAGGGTCAAATTGCCGTGAAAGTGGCCTGGTAGCGCCGTGGGGATCAATTGACACGTTGTTGCAAACGCAATGAAAATAGCCAGGTAGCAGTGTTTCTGTGCTCTGCCTCGGCCGGTCCGCGTGTGACGCACCCGTCCGCAAGGGAGGTTCGTGCATGAAGGTCTCACGCATGGTCTGTGGCCTCACGGTTGTGGCCGTTGCGCTCGTGGCCCAGCCCAGCGCCACGGTCGCGCCACCACAGGCGCCGGCTGCCGCGACCTCGGTGGACGCGCAGCGCGCGTTCGTGCAGCAATACTGCGCTGGCTGCCACAACGAACGCGTGAAGAGCGGCGGCTTCTCGTGGACCGAACTCGACGTGGCGCGGCCCGACCACAACCCCAAGCGCACCGAAGATGTGATTCGCAAGGTCCGCGCGGGGCTGATGCCGCCGGCCGGCGCTCGCCGTCCCGACGCCGCGGTGCTCACGGAGTTCAGTACCGCCCTCGGCACACGGCTCGACGAAATGGTGGCGTCGCATCCCAATTACAAGGCGCCCGAGCTGCATCGGCTGAACCGTCGCGAATATCGCAACGCAGTACGCGACCTGCTGGGTATCGACGTCGACGTCTCGGCGCTGTTGCCGCCCGATGCCCGCACCGGAGCGTTCGACAACATGGCCGACGCCCTCACCGTGAATCCGGCGCTGCTGCAGGCCTACATCCGCGCGGCCGACAAGGTGGCGCGGCAGGCGCTGGGCGATCCGACGGCGGCGCCCGTGATGGCGAAGTACGACGTGCCGAAAGTCGCCAACCAGATGCGGCATGTGGAAGGCGCGCCCTTCGGCTCGCGCGGCGGCACCGCCGTCGTGCACCACTTCCCCGCCGACGGCACCTACACCTTCCAGAGCGAACTCTACTTCTACTACCTCGGTGAGCTGATCGGGGGCAACCTGCCCGAGTCGCTGCAGGGCCAGGAGCTGGAGATCTCAATCGACGGCGGGCGCGTCGCCAGCTTCACGATCGACCCGCTCTACGAAGGTAACACCGGGCCGCTCGTGAGCCCGCCGGTCGCCGTGAAGGCCGGCCCGCGCCGCGTGGCGGCGGCCTTCGTGGCGAAGGCCGACGGCCCGGTGGAAGACTCCGTGCGCCTCGTGGAACAGACCATCCTCGACGTGAGCGTGGGCCTGCACCCCGGGATGACCACGCTGCCCCACCTGCAGACACTTACGATCGTGGGGCCGACCGAGGCCGCAGGCGTGTCGGACACGCCGAGCCGCACACGGATCCTCACCTGCCGGCCCAAGGACGCGTCGCAGGAAGCCGCCTGCGCCAGGAACATCGTCACGACCCTGGCGCGCCGCGCGTTCCGCAGGCCGCCCACCGACGACGACATCGCGACGCTGATGCAGCTCTACGCCCTGGGTCGCGAGGAAGGCACGTTCGAGGCCGGCATCCGCACGGCGGTGCAGGCCACGATTGCGCGTCCCGAGTTCATCTTCCGCTTCGAGCGCGTGCCCGACGGCCTCACGGCCGGTCAGCACTACCAGATCAACGACCTGGAACTGGCGGCGCGGCTGTCGTATTTCCTGTGGGGCTCAGGCCCTGATGACGCGCTCATCGAGATCGCGAGCCAGGGGCAGCTGCGCACCTCGGCCGTACTCGAGAAGCAGGTCCGGCGCATGCTGGCCGACCCGCGCGCCGAAAGCCTCTCCACGCATTTCGCCGCCCAGTGGCTACGGCTCACCGGCCTGGCGGAAGTGCACCCCGAGCCCACGATCTTCCCCGACTTCACGCGCAACCTGGCGCACTCGATGCGGCGTGAAGTGGAGCTGCTCTTCGACAGCATCGTGCGGGAAGACCGCAGCCTGCTCGACCTGATCACCGCCGACTACACGTTCGTGAACGAGGAGCTGGCGAAGCACTACGGGCTGCCCAACGTGGCGGGTCCGCACTTCCGCCGGGTGCCGCTCACCGACCCGAACCGCTTCGGGCTACTCGGCCGGGGCGCCGTGCTGACCCAGACGTCGCTGGCCAACCGCACGTCGCCGGTGGCGCGCGGCAAATACGTGCTCGAAGTGCTGCTCGGCGCGCCGCCGCCGCTGCCACCGCCCAACGTGCCGCCGCTGGCGGAGACGGTGAACAACGAAGCGGTGCTGCCGGTGCGCGAGCGCATGGAACAGCATCGGAAGAACGCGACCTGCGCCGGCTGCCACAAGATCATGGACCCGATCGGCCTGGCACTCGAGAACTTCGATGCGACCGGCCGGTGGCGGAAGAACGATGGCCACGTGCCAGTGGACCCGCGCGGCGAGATGTACGACGGCCGCCCGCTGGACGGCCCGGTGAGCCTGCGTGCGGCGATCGTCGGGCACGCCGACGCGTTCCGGTCCGGGTTCTCGGAAAGCCTGCTGAGCTACGCGCTCGGCCGCGTACTCGACCACACCGACATGCCCACGGCCCGGGCCATCACCAGGCAGGCGACACGCGAGCGGGACCGCTTCTCGGCGTTCGTCATGGCCGTGGTGACCAGCGGACCATTTCAGATGCGCACGCTGGCGCCCGACACCGACACGATCGCGGCTCGCGAAGACAAGGGAGATCACTGATGTTCATCACGAAACGCGCGCTGTCTCGTCGTACGGTGCTGCGCGGCATGGGCGCCGCTGTGGCGCTGCCGCTGCTGGACGCCATGGTGCCGGCCATTGCCACCGCGCGCGAGCTGGCGCCGATCCTGCCCAAGAGCCGCTTCACGGGCATCGAGATGGTGCACGGCTCGGCCGGCGCCACCGAATACGGCACGAAACACCATCTCTGGTCGCCGTCGACGGTGGGTCGCGATTTCGAGTTCACCAAGACCCTGCAGCCGCTCGAGCCCTTCCGTGACTACCTCACGGTGGTCAGCCACACCGACTGCTCTGCCGCCGACCCGGTGTCGGCCGAAGAGGTGGGCGCGGATCACTTTCGCTCGAGCGCCGTGTTCCTCACGGCTGCCCACGCGAAGCAGACCGAAGGCTCCGACATCCGCAACGGCACGTCCATCGACCAGCTCTACGCACAGGCGCACGGGCAGGACACGCCGCTGCCGTCGATCCAGCTCTGTATCGAGAACCTCGATTCCTCCGGCACCTGCGGCTACAACTACAGCTGCGCCTACATGGACACCATCAGCTGGGGCGACCCCGCGACGCCTCTGCCCATGACGCGTGACCCGCGCCTGGCCTTCGAAGAGCTGTTCGGCACGGGCGGGTCATCGGCCGATCGCGCCAACCGCAACCGGATCAACCGCAGCATCCTCGACAGCATCACGCGCGACATCTCGAAGCTGCAGCGCAACCTCGACCCGAAGGACCGCGGCCGCCTGAGCGACTACCTGGAGAACATCCGCGAGATCGAACGCCGTATCCAGAAGGTCGAGGCCTACAACACCAGCCACGGTCCCGACCGCGCACTGCCGACGGCGCCAGTAGGTGTGCCCGACTCGTGGGAGGAGCACGTCAAGCTCATGATGGACCTGCAAGTGCTGGCCTTCGCGGCCGAGGTCACGCGTGTCTCGACCCTCAAGCTGAGCCGCGACACGAGCAATCGCGTGTTCGCAGACAGCGGCTGCTCCACGCCGTGGCATTCGGCCTCGCACCACGGCGAGCGCGCCGAGACGATCGAAGACCAGGCGAAGATCAACCGCTATCATCTTTCGGTGCTGGCCTATTTCGCCGAGAAGCTGAAGAACACACCCGACGGCGACGGCAACCTGCTCGATCACACGCTCGTGCTCTACGGCAGCCCGATGGGGGATAGCAACGTGCACGGCCATCGTCGCGTGCCGCTCGTCCTGCTCGGCAAGGCCAACGGCGCGCTCCAGGGCAACCTGCACGTGCTCGAGAAGGACAAGACGCCGCAGGCCAACGTGCTGCTCACCGTGCTGCAGAAACTCGGCGTGCCGGTCGACCGCATCGGCGACAGCACCGGCACGGTCGAGATCTGATCATGATCCGCAACTTGCTCATCGGCTGCTGTCTCGCGCTGCTCGGCAGCACCGCCGTGGTCGTGGCTGCCAGCAGCGCGCTGGCCGATGCGGCCATGCAGAAGGACCTGGCCAGGGTGCGGGCGCTGCTCGCGCAGAAAGCCGACGTGAATGCGACCCAGGGCGACGGCACGTCCGCCCTGCACTGGGCCGTCTACAACCGCAACGTCGAGATGGTGCGGCTGCTGCTGGCGGCGGGCGCCGACGCGAAGGCCAGGACCCGTCTCGGCTCGCTCACCCCCGTGATGATGGCGGCTCGGAGCGGCGACAGCGCCGTGCTCGCGCTGCTGCTCGATGCCGGCGGCGATGCCGTGACGCCGAACGCCAACGGCACCACCCCGTTGATGTTCGCGGCCGGATCGGGCAGCGCCGAGGCGGTCACGATGCTGATCGCGCGCGGCGCCGACGTGAACGCTACCGACGTCACCAACGGCCAGACGGCGCTGATGTTCGCGGCTGCCCAGGGCCGTGCGGACGCGGTGAAGGTGCTCGTCGGCCGCCAGGCCAATCCGAATGCCGCCACCAAGGTGAGCCCGATCGTCACGATGGGCGAACGCTACAAGGCGAAGACCGAGGGCAAGGGCACGCGCGAGATCACCTCCGAAGGCGGACGCAGCGACATCAGCGCCATGGGCGGACTCACGGCCCTGATGTTCGCGGCGCGCGAGGGTCATCTGGCCGTCGCTCGTCAACTGGTGGACGGCGGCGCGGACGTGAATCTGGTGAGCGGTGCCGATCGCATGAGCGCGCTCACGATGGCCATCGTGAACGGCCGGCTCGACATCGCGATGCTGCTGCTCGACCGTGGCGCCAACCCGAATCTGCTGAGCAAGAACGGCAGCGGCCCGCTCTGGGCCACGGTGGATGCGCGCTGGCCGGAACGCACGTGGTATCCACCGGCGAGCATCACCGAAGAGAAGACGACGCACCTGGCGCTGCTGAAGACGCTCGTCGGCGCGGGCGCCGACCCGAACGCGCGCATCGAGAGGAAGCCCTGGTACCGCACCTTTCACGGCGACTGGGCGAACCCGGTGGGGGCCACCCCGTTCTGGCTGGCTGCCAAGGCCAACGACGTGGAGGCGATGCGCCTGCTGATTGCTGGCGGCGCCAATCCCAGCATCCCGACCACGGCGGGCGTCACGCCGCTACAGGTCGCCGCCGGATACGGCATCGAACCGCAGGTCACCAACTTCGCGCCCAATCAGCGGCTGGCGGCCGTGAAGTATCTACTGGAAGAAGTCGGCGTGGATGTGAATACGCGCGACGCCCAGGGCTACACCCCGCTCCACGGCGCGGCGCTCACGGCTAATCACGACCTGCTGGTCTACATGGTGGCGATGGGCGCAGACGTCAAGGCCAGGGCGGGCAACATCTTCGGTGGCGAGGGTCAGGCCGACAAGGACGCGGCCGGCGGCAAAGGTGACTCGGTCGCCGACATGGCCAACGGCCCGCGCGCGCACAACATGCAGTTTCCAGAGACCGTGGACCTGCTCGTGAGCCTCGGCTCCGAAAACTCCAACAACTGCCGCTACGCGTCGTGCGTAGTGCCCACGCTGCCGTCGACCAAGAAATAACGGCGGATCACGACGCCATGCCGATCTACGAGTATCGCTGCCGGGCGTGCAGCCACCCCTTCGAAGCGCTGGTGCGCGTGGGCGACACGCCGGCGTGTCCGTCGTGCGCGAAGAGCGATCTCGAGCGCCTCGTGTCGCTCTTCGCCGTCGACTCCGACGGGACGCGCCAATCGGCCCGTGACAGATCGATGGCCAGGAGCGTGAAGCGGCAGCACGACAGCGACGTCGCCGACGTCGAACTCTATCAGCGCCACCACCACTAGCCCAGCCGGCGTGGAGCGGATGGCCGGTCGCCCCCCGGTCCCTGGCACCCGTCCCATAATTGAGTGTGACCGCACCGGCGGGAGATCGATTCCCGGTTACCGGGAACGACTACTCTCTGAACGCGCGGCCCCACACAGGGGCCGCCGCGTTCGGCGGTTCGGGCCGACGCGATGACACTTGCGCCCACGGGAGCATTCGATGAAGTACCTGTGCTTGATCTACGACGACGAAGCAGTCTGGGCCGGGATGTCGGAGGCGGCCATCGGGGCGGTGATGGCCGAACACGAAGCCTTCACCAGCGCCACTCGAGCCAAGGGGCAGTACGTGAGCGGCGAGGCTTTGCAACCGGTCGCCACCGGCACGATCGTCCGCGTCCGCAACGGCAAGACCACGACGACTGACGGTCCATTGGTCGAAACCAAGGAACAGCTCGGCGGCTTCTACCTCATCGACGCGACAGACCTGAACGAGGCCATCGCTGTGGCAGCCAAGATCCCCGAGGCGCGCACGGGCACCATCGAGGTGCGGCCCGTCATGGACTTCAGCCAGCAGCCGTGACCGCTGGAGCGGACGCCGCACGGGAGGCGGTCGAGGCCGTCTACCGCGCGGACTCCCGCCGCGTGCTCGCCACGCTCATCCGGCTGCTCGGCGACTTCGAACGCGCCGAGGAGGCCATGCACGACGCCTTTGCCGCCGCCGTGCAACAGTGGCCGCGCGAGGGTGTGCCCGCCAATCCTCGAGCGTGGCTCGTCTCGGCCGGCCGCTTCAGGGCCATCGACGCCATACGGCGCCGGGCGCGCCACGAGGCGTCGCTCGCGGCGTTCGCCGACGAACTGGAGCGCACAGCGCAGGCGCCCGCCGTGGACGGCGACAACGACCCCGCGGTGCACGACGATGGCCTGCGACTGATCTTCACGTGCTGTCATCCGGCCCTGCCGCCCGACGCGCGCATGGCCCTCACGTTGCGCGAGGTGTGCGGCCTCACCACCGAAGAGATCGCGTGCGCCTTCCTCACGACGGCCTCGACCATCGCGCAGCGGATCGTGCGTGCCAAGGGAAAGATCCGCGACGCCCGCATTCCGTATCAAGTGCCCTCGCCGGCCGAGTTGCCCGAGCGCCTCAAGACCGTGCTGCACGTCATCTATCTGATGTTCAACGAAGGCTACGCGGCCACGGCCGGCGGCTCGGTGACCCGCGCCGACCTCTCCGCCGAAGCCATCCGCCTCGGCCGGCTGCTGCTCGACCTGTTGCCCGATCCTGAAACGCAAGGCCTGCTGGCCCTGATGCTGCTGCACGAGTCGCGGCGCCGGGCGCGGGTGTCGCCGAACGGCGACGTGGTGTTGCTCGACGACCAGGATCGGGCACGCGGGGATCGCCCCCTGATCGCCGAGGCGCAGCGCCTGGTGGAGCGCTCACTCGCGTCGCGACGCTTCGGACCCTACACGTTGCAGGGGGCAATCGCGTCCGTGCACGCGGACGCGCGCACGGCCCGCGACACCGACTGGCGTCAGATCGTCGGGCTCTACGACGTGCTGCTGCGCGCCGAGCCCTCGCCCGTCTTCGAGTTGAATCGCGCCGTGGCCGTGGCGATGTGGCGCGGTCCCGTCGAAGGACTGGCGCTCATCGATGCGATCCTGCGGAGCGGCGGTTCCTGGAGCGGCGGCTGCGCGAGCTATCCTAGCGCCCATGAGCGCGCTTCTCACCCGCCTTGGTATCGAGCTCCCGATCGTGCAGGCCCCGATGGCCGGCAGCCAGGGCGCGGCGCTGGCAATCGCGGTGGCCGAAGCCGGCGGACTCGGGTCGCTCCCCTGTGCCCTGCTCGCCCCCGATGCCATGCGCCGCGAGCTCGCCGCCATCCGCACGGCGACGAGCCGGCCGGTGAATGTCAACTTCTTCTGCCACCAGATGCCCGAGCCGGACGCGGAACGGGAGGCCGCGTGGCGCCGGGCGCTCCGTCCGTACTACGACGAGTGCGGTCTCGACCCGGAGCCTGGTCCGGCGGGTCCTCCACGCCTGGCCTTCGACGAGGCCGCGCTGGACGTCGTGCGCGAGTTCAGGCCCGGCGTCGTCAGCTTCCACTTCGGGCTGCCTTCGGCACCCCTGCTCGCCGCCGTGAAGGCACTCGGCGTCACCGTGATGGCGTCGGCCACCACGGTCGACGAAGCCCGATGGCTCGAGGCTCACGGCGTTGACGCCGTGATCGCCCAGGGCGTCGAGGCGGGCGGCCATCGCGGGATGTTCCTGACCACTGATCTGACCACGCAGGTCGGCACCATGGCGCTGGTGGCGCAGGTCGTGGATGCGGTGCGGGTGCCGGTCGTCGCGGCCGGCGGCATCGCCGATGCCCGCGGCGTCACCGCGGCGCTGGTACTCGGGGCGTCCGCCGTCCAGGTCGGCACGGCTTACCTGCTGTGCCCCGAGGCCACGACCAGTCGCGTGCATCGCGCGGCCCTCGCGGGCGGCGCCGCCAGCCACACGAGTCTCACCAACGTGTTCACCGGCCGTCCGGCCCGCGGCATGGTCAACCGGCTGATCCGCGAACTGGGCCCCATGCATGCGGGAGCGCCCGCGTTCCCTCTGGCCGCTGACGCCGTCACGCCGCTCCGCGCCCTGGCGGAAGCCCACGGCAGCGGCGACTTCTCGCCGCTCTGGGCCGGGCAGAACGTCTCGGGCTGCCGGAACATGCCGGCAGGCGCCCTCACGCGTGCGCTGGCGGGCCTGCGCTAGCCGCCGGCGCCTCGGCGAAGGCGCCGGTCACTTCGCCCTACCGGGCCGCACTCGCCTTCATCGCACCGCGGTCCACGGCCACGCCCTTCAGATACACCGCGGAGATCTTGCGCGTGTTCGTGATGTCGTCGAGCGGGTTTGCGTCGAGCACGAGCAGGTCGGCGTGCTTCCCCACGGCAATCGTGCCCGTGTCGCTCATGCGCAGGAACTCGGCGCCGTTCCTCGTGGCCGACACGAGCACCTGCGCCGGCGTCATGCCGGCCGCCACCATGTCCGCCATCTCCACGTGCGGCGCCCAGGCGGTGTTGCCGTCGGTGCCGACCGTGATCGTCATACCGGCGTCCGCGAGCTTCTTGAGATTGCGCGCCTGGATGCCCCACGTGGCCTGCGCGGCGGGACGGTCGGTAGCGCCGGCCTGAATCTTCGCCAGCTCGCCGTCTGGAATACTGCCCTTCAACCAGCTGTAGTCGGCCTTCACGCCGCGGTCGGGCAGGTTGGGAACAAGCACCACGTTCTTGCGCGCCTTGATGAGCGCCACCACTTCGTCGTCGGCGTCCAGGTCGCGGATGCCGTGCGCGAAGGCGTCGAGCCCGGCCTTGAGCAGGCCCTTGGCATCCGACAGGTTGTAGATGTGCGCGGCCACGCGGAGCTGATGCTTGTGCGCTTCGTCGATGACCGCCGAATAGAGATCGGGCGGCAGTTTCTGGTACTTGCCGTCGCGGTCGTCCACCCAGATCTTGATGAGGTCGACCTCGAGCGCGGCTTGCTCCCGCACGGCCTTCCGCGCCTCGGCCTCGGTCGTGATCCAATACGGCACGTCACTACGTCCGGGCTCGGGCGAGGTGATGCCGCGGCCGGCCAGGAAGGAGCGCGCCATGCCCGCCGGCGCCTCGGCCCGTACGGTGAACGGATCGCCCGGGGGATCGAGGCCCATGCTCAGCGCCGCGCTCACGCCGAAGGAGGCGCGCTGGCGCAGGTCGGTGAGCAGCGCCTCGCGCGTGGTGCTCAGATGCACGTGGGTGTCGACGATGGTCGGCATCACGGTCTTGCCCGCCAGGCTCACGCGGGTCGCGCCCGCCGGCACCTTCACCGAGGCGGAGGGTCCCACCTGCGTGATGCGCCCGCCGGTCACCACGATGGTGGCGTTCTCGATCGGCGCCCGGCCGTCGCCGGCAATCACGCGCGCGCCCTCGAAGGCCGTGGTCGCGCCTTGCGCCTGCACCTCGCCGGGGCGCAGGCCGTTCAGTCCGGCAACGAGCGTGGCGGACAGGACGACGACCGGCCAGGAACGGAAGCTCATCAGACGCATGTGCACCTCCAGTGCGGTGCGCCAGCGTACTGCGGCCGTCGCCCGGGTTCAAGCCGCCGGCTCATGCCACAATCGCCCCGTTCATGACGCTCGGCCGGCGGGGTCCGGCACTTCATCGTCGACTGACGATCCGCTCTCCCGCTCCGGCCCCGAGCCGTGTCATGATCGAGGCGATGCCACCCAGACGACGCCCGCAGCCCGCCGCCTCCACTCCTCCCCCCGCCGCGCCAACCGTCGTCAAGCACTTCCGCCCTCACCCGTGGCATGGGCTCGACGTGGGTCCCGCGCCGCCGGCCTTGCTGAACGCCTACATCGAGATCACGCCGTTCGATCTCATGAAGTACGAGATCGACAAGGCGTCGGGCTACTTGCGGGTCGACCGTCCGCAGCGCTCCTCGGCGCAGCACCCCAGCCTCTACGGCTTCGTGCCGCGCACCTACTGCGGCGAGCGCGTGCGCAAGCTGGCCCCCGGCGCCACCAGGGGCGACGGCGACCCGCTCGACATCTGCGTGCTCAGCGAACGGGCCATCACGCGCAATGAGATCATCGTGCGCGCCCGCGTCATCGGCGGCCTGCAGATGGTCGACCGCGGCGAGGCCGACGACAAGATCATCAGCGTGCTCGACGGCGACTACGTGTGGGGTGAGGCCCGCGACCTGCGCGACTTGCCGGCCGTGCTGATCGAGCGCCTGCAGCACTACTTCCTCACCTACCGGCTGGTGCCCGGCGAGAAGCCGGTCGTCGAGATCGCCAAGGTCTACGGCCGCGCTCATGCCATGAAGGTGGTGCAGGCCGCCATGGACGACTACGTGGACACGTTCGCCCGCTAGGCTGACGGCGCGCGCCTCCGCTACATGTAGCCGCCGCGGCGCAGCGTCTCGAGGCCGCCGTCGGCGGCGTCTTGCGCCCGGCCCGACCGCTCGGCGACGTGCTTGAGCGTGCCGGTTTTCAGTTCTTCGACGATCTCGGCCACGGTGCGTGCCGTCGAGGCAATCGGCGAGGTGCAGGGCGCGCAGCCGAGCGACCGGTAGCGCGTGCCAGTGCCCTGGTCGAAGTAGAGCGGCACCACGGGAATCTGTTCGTGCGCGATGTACTCCCACACGTTCAGCTCGGTCCAGTCGAGCAGCGGGTGGACGCGCACGTGCGTGCCGGGCGCGAAGTCGGTCTTGTAGTGATTCCAGAACTCGGGCGGCTGCTCGGCCACGTCCCACTCGTTGTGCCGGGTGCGCGGCGAGAAGTAGCGCTCCTTCGACCGGCTGCCCTCTTCGTCGGCGCGGGCGCCGACGATCACGCCGGTGTAGGCGTCGGTATGCGGGTCGATCTCGTAGGCGCCGGCCGCGTGGTTGAACCGGTAGCGGCGGCCCTCGCCGCTCAGCGTGTCCTTGAGGGCCTGGGTCTTGAGCAGGCCGCAGCAGGTGAGGCGGTCGACGGCGCCGCGCGGGAAGGTCGTGCCCGCCTCTAACGCCGCTTCGTGCTGCCCGTAGATCAGATTGAGGCCCCAGTCGGCCACGAGGCGGTCGCGATAGGCGATCATCTCGGGAATCTTGTAGGACGTGTCGATGTGCACCAGCGGAAACGGCACGTGGCCGAAGAACGCCTTGCGGGCCAGCCACAGCATCACCGTGCTGTCCTTGCCTACCGACCAGAGCATGCATAGGCTCTTGAAGCTGGCATAGGCCTCGCGCAGGATGTGCACGCTGCGGTGCTCGAGCGCGTCGAGATGGGTCATGGGGTGCTGGCCTCGTCCGGCGCGAGGGCGCGCGGCTGCTGCAGATACGTCAGGATACGTCCGGCGGCGCTCTCGGCCGGCTCGACACTGGCGTCCACGACGATCTCGGCGTGCTCGGGCGGCTCGTAGGGATCGTCGACACCGGTCAGGTTGGACAGCGTACCAGCGCGAGCCTGGGCATAGAGTCCCTTGGTGTCGCGGGCCTCGCACACGGCCAGCGGCGTGGCCACGTGCACCTCGACGAACGCGCGGCACAAGGCACGCGCGGCGTCGCGTGACTCGCGATATGGCGACACGAGCGACACGAGCACCATCACCCCATGCGCTTCGAGCCGGCTCGCCATGAAGCCAACGCGGCGGTTGTGGGTGTCGCGGTCGTGGTGTGTGAAACCGGTGCCCGGAAACCGCGCGCGGATCACGTCGCCGTCGAGCAGCTCCACGGCGGCGCCCGTCGCGTGCAGCCGCGACAGCAGCGCGGCCGCGATGGTGCTCTTGCCGGCACCCGACAGGCCCGTGAACCACACCACCGCCGGCCGGGGCGGCAGGAACCCGAGCACGAAGCCGGCGTTGCGCAGGCCCGGCTTGTTGTAGGTGAGTGGCGACGGATGCGACGTGCCGTCCGCAGTGGCGCAGCGGAACACGCAGTCCCCGGCCGCCACGTCCCACTCCATCGTGGGTCCGAGACGCGCGTAGCAATCAGCCGTGCCCTCGGCCACGAAGCAGAACTTGATCGAGCTGCCGATGGCGATGCGCTCCCCCACCCGGTAGCCGCTGAGCACGTCCTCGAGCGCGGGCGAGCCGTGCGAGCGGCTCTCGGCCACGCGCAAGGCGGCCCCTGGCGCAGGTGGCTGCGCGATGAGGCGCACGGCCGGGCCGGCGCCACGCCGGCGCCAGCTCCCCTCACCTTCACTGGCCCAGTAGGTGACGTCGTGGCCAGGCGCGTGCACCACGCCGAGCACCGGCCGACCGTTGCGCACGAGCGCGATGTTCACGGTGTAATCGGGCCGCCCCGCCAGATATTCGCGGGTGCCGTCGAGCGGATCGACCAGCCAGAACTCGCGCCACTGCGCGCGGTCGGCATCCTCAGGGATCTCGCCTTCTTCACTGACTACCGGCACGCCGGGGGTGAGAGCACGCAGACGCGGCACGATGAGCGCATGGGCATCGCGATCGGGCTGCGACACCGGGCTGCCGTCCGGTTTCGTGCGCACATCGGCCGGCGCAGGACGTGCCGCCTCGATCCCGGCACCGGCGGCCACGGCCAGGGCCACCACCTCGGGGAGCAGCGACGCGAGCGCGGGCGTGGTCATGATTCGTGCACCGGCTGGATGACATGGCGGGCGCGCAGCAGCGCCACCACCGCATCGACGGCGCCTGACTCGCGCGTCGTGTCGGGCCACTGCAGATCGCAGGCGACCCCCGCCGTCGCGGGCTGGCCCACCCACACGGTGAGGATACGCTCGGGTGGCACGCTCATCTGCACGATCTCGAGATCGTCCTGCCCCAGGTCGGCCACGCTGACCACGAGCAGCACGCCGGCATCGAGCATCAGGTTGGCGATCTCCCCGAGCCGGCGGAAGTGCTCCTGGCGATTGGGACCAGTGCGGTCGAGGTCGGCATCCACCCCGTAGAGCACGTTGCCCATGCCCAGGAAGTAGACGTTGCGGCCCGCCGCGAAGAGCTGCTCCTCGAGCGCCTTGGCGAGTCCCTTGCGGTCGCGATCGCGGTCGCCAGTGACGAAGAGCAGCGTCGGCTTCTGGGTGAACCGCGCCTCGCGCCGCTCGGGGGCAATCAGGCTGTGCTCCCATTTCAGATTGCGCACGAGCACCTTGTGGCGGGCCTCGTCGTCGGCGTCGGGAAGTGCCTCGCGCACGATGCCGCCGCCGCGGATTTCGTAGTCGTCGATGACCACGAAGCGGCCGGTCGTGGCGTGGTCGGCATGCACGTCGAACGCGACTGGCCGCCCGAGGGCGAGCACGCAATCCGCCACCTCGTGGCGCGCCACCTCGGCGCGGTCGGCGGTGCCGAGCGTGGCCGCGTCGAGCACCTGCTCCACGCGCTCAACCCGCATCGGCACGCGCGCGGTGCCCAGGCGCAGCACGTAGTCCTTGTGCGGCACGAGCGGTGCGCGGCCGAGCCAGAACAGATTGACGCGCAGCCGCGTGGCTACCTGGGGCGGCGGCTCACCGGCCCGCGCCGCCAGGTCGCCGCGCGTGGCGTAGATCTGCGGATCGAGCGTGACACCGGCGGCCTCACCGGCGGTCGCGGACGCCGGCGCCGGTCGGTTGAATCGCTCGAGCGACTGCACCCGCGCACGCTTGCCGGACGGGTAGAACACCAGGTCGTCGCCCACTCGCAGCGTGCCACTGTCGATCGCGCCGGCGACGATGCGCCGGTCGTCGTTGAAGTTGGTGAAGCGGTAGACGTCCTGCACCGGCATGCGGAAGGGCGCGGCCGCCGGCGCCAGCGGCGCCGCGAAGCCGTCGAGCACCTCGAGCACGGTCGGCCCCGCGTACCACGGCGTGGCGTCGCTGCGAGTCACCAGGTTGGCGCCCTCACGGCCCGACACCGGCACGAACGCCGCGGGCTGGAGCTGCACGCGGGCCATGAAGTCGCGCATCTCGGTGACGACGGCGTCGAAGGCCGCTTGCGACCACTCCACCAGGTCCATCTTGTTGACGAGCACCGCCACCTGGCGCACCCCCAGCATGGCGAGCATGGTGGCGTGGCGACGCGAGTTCTCCTGCACGCCCTCGCGGGCGTCGACCACGAGCAGAGCCGCCTCGGCGCGTGCTGCGCCAGTCACCATGTTCTTGAGGAACTCGACGTGCCCGGGCGCGTCGATGATCACGTACGGGCGGCGGGCGCTCTTGAAGAACACCCGCGCGGCGTCAATCGTGATGCCTTGGTCGCGCTCGTCCTTGAGCGCGTCGAGCAGGAAGGCGTATTCGAAGGGCTTCGAGGTGCGGGCGCACAGTTCGCGCACCTCCGCGAGCTTGCCGTCGGGCAGCGATCCGGAATCCGCCAGGATCCGGCCCACCACGGTGCTCTTGCCGTGGTCGACATGCCCCACGACCACGATCGGCATCAGGCTCACGATGAGCCTACATGTTACGCCAAGCCGCCGACGCCGATTTGACGGCGTCCTGCTAAAATCGCCTGGATGCCGCGCTTCCTCGCCGCGCTGGTCGCCTGCTGCCTGCTCGAGCCGGTCGCGGCCTTCGCGCAAACCGGTCCCCAGCCGGCCGCACCGGCCACGCGCGCCGACGCGCTCGACGCGCAACGCGCCGCCCGGGAGCTGGCCCTCGCCGTGGAGCGCCGGAACTGGCTCGAACGCACGCTGTTCTTCGTGGAGGACAAGCGCGTGCTCGAGCGCCTGAATCCGCCCGAGGGGTTCTACCCGAACCTGGGCAGCATCAGGATCGGCAGCGGCTTCGGCTACGGTGTCGGCTACCGCCAGCGCCCCGCGCGCGGACGCGTGCTGGTCGACGCGTCGGGCAAGTTGACCCACCGGGGCTACCAGACCGCCCAGACGCACATTGCCGTGCAGCCCATGGCCGGCCGGCCCGTCGAGTTCAGTACCGGCACGGTCTGGTACGACTTCACGCAGGAAGACTTCTTCGGCCTCGGCCGGGCGACCAGCCGCGCCGACCGGGTGAGCTATCGCCTCGAGGGGCTGGACACCTTCGCGCAGCTCCAGGCGCGCAAAGCCGGCTGGCTCGTGGTGCGGGGCCGTGTGGGCTTTCACCGGATGGTCATCGACTCCGGCACCGACGCGCGCTTCCCGTCGGTGGAGGAGACCTTCACCGAGGCGACCGCCCCGGGCCTGCGCAACGCGCTCACGCTCGCCTACGCGCAGACCTCGGCCGGCGTGGACACGCGCGACCAGGTCGGCAACACCCGCAGCGGTGGTTTCTACAACCTGTCGATGGGGATGTTTCGCGACCGGCGCGGCGACTCCTTCAACTTCAATCGCATCGATGTGCGGGCCATGCACGTGATTCCGATCTTCGACAAGAAGCGGGGCATCGCACTGAACGCCATGGCCTCGCGCAGCGATCCGGTCGGCGACAGCCGCGTGCCGTTCTACCTGATGCCCACGGTGGGCGGGTCCGACTCGATCCGCGGCTTCCGCGAGTTCCGCTTCCGCGATGCGGCCGCCGTGAACCTCAACGCCGAATACCGCTGGGAGGCGTTTTCCGGTCTCGACCTGGCCCTCTTCGTCGACGCCGGCGACGTCGGCCCGACGTGGCGGTCGCTCGTCGGCAAGAACCTGAAGACCTCGTGGGGCGGAGGCTTCCGCTTCAACACCAATCGGCGCGTGTTCCTGCGCGTGGACATCGCCAGCAGCCGTGAGGACACGCGCGTCTGGGTGCGCATGGGACCGGTGTTCAGACGATGACACGACACCTGCACGCCGTCCTCCTGGCCGGTCTGCTGGCGGCCGCCGTCTCGCACCGGGGCCGCGCCGCCTCGCCCGCCTACTACCCCGACGATCCCCTGGCCGCCGATCCGGAGCTGCGCGATGCCGCCAAGGTCGGCGAGCGCGAGATCAGCGACCCCTACGACTTCCTCGAGAACACGTTCTTCAAGCCGGGCGACCATGCCAATCAGCGGGCGGTCAACGTCAACACCATCGACGAGGTGCCCGACTCGAGTTGGTTCACTGGCCGCATCGGCGTGACACCGGTCAGCGTGGCCGACATCGGCCGCGGGCCCAACGTGTCGGGCCCGCCGGCCCCGGGACCGTGGACCGTCGTGTCGGGCAAGAGCGACGGCATCACGCCCGGCTTCACCGTGCGCGATCAGGCGGGCGGGCTGTGGTTCATCAAGTTCGATCCGGTCTCGAATCCCGAGATGGCCACCGGCGCCGAGATGATCGCCACCAAATTGTTCTGGGGTCTGGGCTACCACGTGCCCGAGAACTACCTGGCGGTCGTCGGTGCCGACGATCTCGTGGTGACCGACCAGGCCACGATCCGCGATGTGCTCGGCCACCGGCGCGCGCTCACCCGCACCGACGTCACCGACCTGCTCGCCAAGGGCGCCCGCCGAACCGATGGCCGCTACCGGGTGATGGCCAGCCGCGCCCTGCCGGGCACGCCCGTGGGTCCGTTCAAGTACTACGGCACCAGAGCCGACGACCCCAACGACATCTTCCCGCACGAGCACCGGCGCGAGCTGCGCGGGCTGCGCGCCTTCTCGGCGTGGCTCAACCACGACGACTCGCGCGCGGTCAACTCGCTCGACACGCTGGTCGCGACGGCCGGGCGCACCGTGGTGCGGCATCACCTGATCGACTTCGGCTCCACGCTCGGCAGCGCCAGCGTGGCGGCGCAGAAGCCGCGCGCCGGCAACGAGTACCTCTGGGAAGCGCGTCCCACGCTGCTCACCATGTTGTCGTTCGGCTTCTGGGTGCGGCCCTGGATCAAGGTGCAGTATCCCAACTACCCGTCGATCGGCAATCTCGAGGCGGCCTACTTCTGGCCGGAACGCTGGAAGCCGGAGTACCCGAACGTGGCGTTCGACAACGCGCGGGGTGATGATCTGTTCTGGGCAGCCCGGCGCGTCATGGCCTTCAGCGACGAGCAGATCCAGGCGGCCGTGAAGAGCGCCGAGTACTCGAGCGAGGGCGCGGCGGCGTATATGACTGATGTGATCATCGCCCGGCGCGACAAGGTGGGTCTGCGGTGGCTCACCGCGGTGAACCCGCTCGTGCGGTTTGCACTGGATGCCGAGGGCGTGCTCACGTTCGGCAACGTCGCCACCGAGACCCGGCGCGCCTCAGCCCCCGACGGCTACTCGGTAGCCTGGAGCACCTTCGACAACACCACGGGTCTCGCGACCGGCGTCGGCACGACGGCGTCGGTGGACACGGAACGCGCCCAAGCGCCCGCGGCCGTGCTCGCGGGCGAGTTCGTGGAAGCGGCCATACACACGCGGCACCCGCGCTTTCCCGAGTGGCGGCGGCCCGTCGTGGCGCACTTCCGGCGCGTGGCCGGCGGCTGGCGGCTCGTCGGCATCCGGCGCGACGGACTCGACTGACCTCCTTACGGACGCCGTGACGGATGTGGCCCGCACGCGTGAAACGGGCGGACTATACTGCCCCGAGCATGCCGCGTATTCTGGTCGCTGAAGACGACCCCGACATCGCGGGGCTGGTACGACACTATCTCGAGAAGGCCGGCTACACGGTGGACGTCACCGACGCCGGCACCGATGTGGCTCCGCGCCTCCGCCGCACCCCGACCGATCTGCTGGTGCTCGACGTGATGTTGCCCGGCATGGACGGCCTGGCCGTCTGTCGCGCGCTGCGCGGCGACCCCGCCACGGCCGCCGTGCCAATCATCATGCTCACGGCCAAGGCCGAGGAGTCGGACCGCATCGCCGGACTGGAACTCGGCGCCGACGACTACATCACCAAGCCCTTCAGCCCGCGCGAGGTCGTGGCGCGCGTGCGGGCCCTGCTGCGCCGCGCCGAGCGGCCCGCGGCCACCACCACCCTGCTCACCTACGGGCCGCTCAGCATCGACGTCGAGCGACACGTGGTGTCGGTGCAGGGCACGGAGGTGCGGCTCACGGCCAAGGAGTTCCTGCTGCTGCGCTATCTGATGGAGCATCGCGGCCGCGTGCTGTCACGCGACCTGCTGCTCTCGGACGTGTGGGACTACTCCTACACCGGCGGCACCCGCACCGTCGACGTGCATGTGCGGCGCCTGCGCGAGAAGCTGCCGTTCATGGTGGAGGCGCTCGTCACCGTGAAGCAGTTCGGTTATCGGCTGCTCGACCCGCCGCCCGCGCTCGAGCCTCTCACCGCGCCCCGCGCCTGAGGCCCCGCCGGTGAAACTCGACTACCGCCTCACGCTGCTGCTCACGGCCGTGGCCGCCACGCTCGTGGCGCTGGCCTTCGTGTGGATCGCCCTCGACACCGACCTGGCGCACGCGCGGGCCCAGCCCGCCGTGGCCATCGGCCTGGGCGCGGCGCTCGGCATGCTCGTGGCGATCGTCGCCTCGTCGGCCTTCGCGGCCCGCCAGCGCAGTCGGGCCGCGGCCATTGCCGACGTCGGCCGCCGCTATGCGCTCGGCGACCTGACGCGGCCCGGTCCCGACTACGGCGACGACGACCTGGGTGTGGCCGCGCGCGCGCTCGATGCCGCCGTGCACGAACAAGGACGCCGCCTGGCCGAGCTGTCGCGCGACCGGGCGCGCATGGAGGCCATCCTCGGCAGCATGGTCGAAGGCGTGCTGGTCGTGGACGACACCGGCCGCCTGCAGCTGGTCAACGACGCGGCCCGGCGGATGCTGCGGGTGGAACGCGAGGCCGTCGGGCGTCCCTACGTGGAGGCCATCCGCCATCCCGGCATCGTCGAGCACTTCGACCGGGTGCTGTCGGGCGCTGCGCCACAAGCCTTCGAGCTGTCGGTCACGCGCGACGGGGCGCGCGACCTGGTGGCCCGCCTGGCGCCGGTGGTCGCCACCGGAGGCGGCGCCGTGCTGGTGCTGCACGACATCACCGACCTGAAGCGCGCCGACCAGATCCGGCGCGACTTCGTGGCCAACGTCTCGCACGAACTGCGCACCCCGCTCACCGCCATCCGTGGTTACGCTGAGGCGCTGCTCGACGACGAAGACGACGCCGAGGCGCGTCACCGGTTCCTCGAGATCATCCAGCGCCACTCGGCGCGGATGGAGCGGCTCGTGAAGGACCTGCTGCGTCTGGCGCAGCTCGACGCCGGCCAGGAGTTGCTCGAGTGCGCGCCGGCCGATGTGCCGGCCATGGTCGCGGGCGTCGTCGACGACCTGGCCGAGGCCGTGGCCGCCAAGCAGCTCGCCGTGACGATGGCGGTCGAGCCCGGCACTCGCGGCGTGCGGGTGGATGCCGGCAAGGTGCACGACATCCTCAGGAACCTGGTGGAGAACGCCGTCAACTACACGCAGCCCGGAGGCGCGGTGCAGGTGTCGGCGTCGCTCTTGGCGGGCCACCTGGCGCTGCAGGTCGCAGACAACGGCCCAGGGATTCCGCCAGAAGACCTGGGACGGGTGTTCGAGCGCTTCTACCGGGTGGACAAGTCGCGCGGCCGGCCCGGCGGCACGGGCCTCGGCCTGGCCATCGTGAAGCATCTGGCCGGCCTGCATGGCGGCACCGTCGCGGTGCAGAATCGGCCGGGCGGCGGCGCGCAGTTCGATGTGCGGCTGCCGCCTGCCGCTTCCGAGGCCGAGCCCGGCGACTGACTACCGCCCGCCGGCGGCGGCCAGCCAGGCCCGTCGTCTTCTGCGCGTCGTTCGAGCCGTGGCCCAGGCTGTCGAGGGCCGCCGACACGAGCGGCAGCTTGCGAAAGAGCTGGTCCACGCGCGACGGCGCCGAGCGCTGGCAGATCCACGCGATCGCGACCATGAACGCGAAGCCGTCCCACACGATCGCGCCGAACCGCCCGCCGAGGATGACCGCGCCCGATCCCGGGACTCGACAATCGGCGTTGCGAACCAGTAAGGTCCCACCAGAACTGCCAGGCCGACGGACTTCGCCGCGTGGACCGGATACCGGCGCCGGCCGCGGTGGTGCGTCAGTTGTCCACGACGTAGCTGAACACCTTCCATCGGCCGTGCTGTTCGATCATCGAACCACACAGCCGCAGGTCCTGTTGCTGCCCGTCCTGCGCGCGGACCACGAACGTGCTGTCCCGGTGCACGGTGTAGGTGTCGTAGGGCGTCGCTTCTCCGAAGCGGACGTCGACCAGGGTGTAGCGCTGTCCACGATGGCGTGCGAGCGAGGCGCCGAGGCTGGCGCCGCTCTTCTGACGAAGGTCACCCCACACATAGGAAAACGGGAGATTCCGCTCGGGCCTGGCCGCCGGCAGTTCCGGCCACACGTGGTCGCGAAACTCCGACTCCGACAGCGCCAGAGAACTCAGGGCCCGGGTATCGCCTGCGGCCATGGCGTCGATCACGGCTTGGGCCACGCCGGCGGGAGACTCGCGCGTGTCGGCGAGCGGCGGGATCGCGGGCGCGCACGCAGCCAGGGGCACGAGGGCCCCGAGAAGGGCGAGGGCGAGAAGCGCGAGGAGGCGCATGAGAGAGACGTTACTACGGGAGACGGAACCGGTATGCCCGGTCCGCCTCCCGTATGCTCCCCGGCTATGGCCAGGGCTGTCGAGCACGACGCTACCGCTGCGGATACGACGTCCAGCCGGTCGTCCAGTCGTCCTGGGGCGCGGGCGGCACGGCGCCGATGAACGTGACGGTCTGGAAGAAGCCGTCGTTGGGCGGCTGAATCGGCGCCAGCTGGCCACCGGCCAGCGTGGCCGCCGACGTGGGCTGGAAATTCGGCGCGGGGTGATTGAAGCAGTCGCTCGAGAGCCCGCCGTCCACATTGACGCGCACGTTCGGGAATCGTCCGTTCGCCACGAACGGCTGGGCGCTGGCGTGCAGCGGCGTCGCCACCCCCCAGATGACCCCGGACCCGATCTGTGTGGTGCCGTTGGTCACCTGTTCGAGTGTGGCGGTGCCATCGATCTGCATCCCCAGGTTGCGCGATCCGGTGATCAGGAAGTTACGGAAGGTCACCGCTGTGCCGCGGCGGAACAGCACCGCACGGAAACCCTCGACGCCTTCGTTGGTGTCGGGGTCGCCGCAAATCGTCGTGTTGTAGATCTGCGGGTTGGAGCGCGGCAGCAGATTGTTGGCGAACTCGTTGTTGTCGGCCTCGATACCCCAGTCGGCGTCGTCACTGCGCTGATGCACGGCCAGGAACTGCGCCCGTCCCGTCCAGCCGAAGGTCCAGTCGAAGCTGTCGTCGCCGGTGTTCGAGGCGATGGCGTACTTGATGTCGGCCGTGCCGCCGAACCACTCGAAGGCGTCGTCGCGGTTCATGTGCACTTGGAGATATTCGTAGCTACCCCCGCGGCCGACACCCTGGAAGGCGATGCCGTTCAACTCGTTGTCGGGACTGAACTCGGAACCGGCGAACTCCAGGCGCAGGTAGCGCATGGTGCCGCTGTTGTCGTTGGGGTCGGTGCCGCCGTAGATGCCGGTCTGCGCCTCGCCGACGCCTTCGCCGCCGGGAATGTTCACCGGCGCCCGGCCATTGATGATGAGACCGCCCCAGTCGCCGCGCGACCGCTGCCCGACGGGCTGGTCGCTGGTCATGACGATCGGCTGCTCGCGCGTGCCGAGCGCGTTCAGACGCCCGCCGCGCTCCACGATGAGCGTGCCGACGCTGCCGGCCTCGCCGGCGATGAGGGTGCCGGCCGCGATGTTGAGGGTGCCGCCCTCCTTGATGAACACCGCGCCGCGCAGCACGTAGACGAAGTTGCTCGTCCAGTTCATCGGACCGGTGATTTCGCCGGTGACCACCACGACCGGGCGATCGATACCGGGCACGTTTACGGGCGGCTGGAGCTGGCCCGATACGGGAACCGCCTGCGGCCCGGCCAGCGTGATGGCGGCCAGCGTCAGCCCCGCCAGGATGCGTGATACGTGAACCATGATGCCTTGTGCTTTCCTCATGAAGGGCTCGACCTAGAAGACGTTGACGCCAACCGACAGGCTGAAAGTCCGGCCCTGCACGAAGGAACGTTCGCGTTCCTGGGTGGACCCGATACCCTGGGTGAAGTTGTAGCGGCTGTCGGCGAGATTGTCGGCGCCGAAGCGCAGGTTGAAGCGGCCCACCCGCTGCGACAACACCAGGTCGATCTGAGGGCGGCCCTGCTCGATGATGTCGGGCGCGCCGTTCGAACCGACGTCCGAGATGCGGTCGCCGTAGCGGTTCACCAGCAGGCGCATGTTGAAGCCGCCGGCCGCGAACTCGGTGGTGATGTTGAAGACGTTCTTCGACTGGCCGGCCAGCGCGCGCTTGAGCGAGGTCTGCACCGTCCGCTGCTCGGCGTTGATCGAGATCTGCGAGTCGACGAAGGTGTAGTTGGCGGCCACGTAGAGATGCGAGAACAGCTGCCGAGCGGCTTCGAGTTCGAGTCCGAAGTTGCGCGCGCTCTGGGCGTTCTGGAAGGTGACGATCGGCTGCGCGCCGGCAATCACGATGCGCTCGATGGGTTCGTTGAAGTACTTGTAGAACGCGCTCACGGCCACCACGTTGCGGGCGCCCGGGAACAGCTCCCACCGGGCATCCAGGTTCTGGATGATGGCGCGACGCAGATCCGGATTGCCGCGCACCGCACGGGCGCCGACGACGTCGGTGAACTCGAAGGTGGCCACCTCGCGGAACTCCGGGCGGTTGACCGTGGAGCTGTAGCCGAGGCGGAGGTTCGAGTTGGCCGTGATCCCCTGCACCAGGTTGACCGACGGGAAGAAGTCGGTGTTCTTGTTCTCCGAGGTGGTGGTGGCGACGAACAAGCCGAACGGGTCGAACGAATCCACCTGCTGCTCGAAGCGTTCCACGCGGGCCCCCGCCACGAGGCGGGTGCGGGCGCGCAGGGCGACATCGACCATGCCGTAGCTGGCGTAGGTGGTCTGCGCACCGTCGTAGGCGTCGACTGGCCGGGTCTCTTCGTTGAAGCGGAACGCGGTACCGATGTTGTTCGAGCTGAAGATTTCTTCTGGCGTCCGGGTGAGGTTGGTCTGCACGCTGTTCCCCGAGCCGGTCGTGATCGGGATGAAGCGGAAGCGGCGCGAGGTGAACCCGCGGTTACGGTCGACGACGTTGGCGCCGAACTTGTACTGCGTGGGACGGCCGCCCGCCGTACTGAAGATGCTCCAGTTGGCCGCCACGTCGAGCGTGTCGTCGTCGAGGTCGTTGAACATCCGGAAGCCGCTCTGCGACTCGTCGGCCAGCACCGGCGCGCCACTGAAGGTGAACCCGCCGCCGGCGAGCGGCACCATCGTGGCCTGATAGAGCGTCTCACGCAGGTCCGGCTCATTGCGCTTCGCCCGCGAGTAGGTCGCGCGCCAGTCGAGGCGACTGTTCGACAGCGTGCGGAAGAAGTGCTCGCCCGACAGGCCGTTCGAGAACAGCCCCTCTTCGACGAACTGCACGCGGTTGTTGAAGTAGTAGAAGTTGTTCTCGGTGTTCGGCCCTTCGAACCGGCGGCCTTCGTCGCGGCCGCTGTGGGTGTAGAAGTTCTCGAACGACAGCCGGTGGTTGGTGGTGGCCTGGTACGACAGGTTCGCCACGCCGCCGATCTGGGCGCGCTGCGTGCCGTATTCGATCTCGTACTCGCTGACCGGTTCGAGCGCGTCGCCTTCGTCGAGGCGGTAGAAGGCGCGGTCTTCACGCTGGAACGTCTCCTTGTACGATTGCGAGAAGCTGGCCACCACGCCGAGCTTGCCGAAGCGGTTGCCCGCCACCAGTCCCCAGTTCTGGCCGGGGGCGCCGTCGGCGTTCTGCGGCCGCCAGGTGTTGTCGAGGGCGCGGCCGAATTCCGTGATCTCGGCCGGCGTGAACCCCACACTGGGGGTGAACACGCCGCGCCGGACAATCTTCGAGTCCGGGAACGAGCTGGGCAGCGCACGCGAGCCGTTGTCGAAGCCCAGCCAGTCGCGCGAGCCGAGAGAGCTGAGCGGGATGCTCTTGCCGGTGGAAATGCTGTTACCCGACAGGCCGTACGAGAAGTCCAGCACTGGGCGATTGGGCAGCTTGATGGGATTGACCTGCACGAGGCCGCCGGCGAACTCGGCCGACTTGTCGGGCGAGTACGACTTGGCCACCTGCACGCTGTCGAGCAGGCCCGACGGGAACATGTCGAGCGGCACGACCTTCTTGTCGGGTTCGGTGGTGGGCAGCGTGGCCCCCGACAACTGCGTGTTGCTGTAGCGCTCGCCCAGGCCGCGTACGAACACATACTGGTTGTCGACCACCGAGATGCCGGTGACCCGCTGCATGGCGGCCGCGGCATCGCCGTCGTTGTTGCGGCGCATTTCGACGGCGCCGAGGTTGTCGCTGATCATCGGCGCGTTCTTGCGCTCGATGAGCTGCACTTCCTGCGAGGACGTCACCGCATCAATCGGCGCGTCGCCGCGCACGACGACCGTTTCCGCGAACTTGGCCATCGTGATGCCGATGTTGGCGTCGACCGTGCGCACGCCGCTGGCCACCGCCACTTTGGCGGTCATCTCCTGGTAGCCTTCCATCACGACTTTCAGTTCGTAGGCGCCTGGGGCGAGCTCGACGACGTAGCGGCCATCGACGTCGGTGTAGACCGTCTCACCACCCACGACCTCGACCGGAATCCCCGGGAGGCTGATGCCGTTGGTCTCGTCGCGGACCACGCCCGTCACACGAGTCTTTCGCGCGCTCGCCGCCGCCGCGGGCTGTTCGGCCCACACCGGGATGACGGCACTGGTCAGCAGCACGCTGGCAAGCAGGGCTACCTGGACACATCGCAAGTTCATACGCTCCTCGACCTCGAAACACTGGGGTTGGACAACCCAGTCAGGTTATGAGGAGCCCGTGAAGCGCCCGCGACAAGGCTGTTACAGGCGGGTTAACTCGTCCAGAGCACACCGCTGGCGGTGCGGGCGTGCAGCCGAGGAGGCGTTCCGGGGGAGGTGTTCCGGGAAAGGGCGACCGCCGCGATGCGACGACTAATTCCTGAGCATTCCGGCGAGAATCAGTCCGCCAAGCGCGGCATCGGTGCGCCGGCCCAGGCCTAACTCCGCACGCACGACATTCTCCCGCTGGATCGCACAGGATTGCGCAGCTGGCTGGCCGCGCTCGGGGTCGGAGCACCGGCCAGACAGGTGTCCGGCGGCCAGGTAGGGCACGGCGTGACCGTAGACCTCGTGCGCGATCACGCGGTCGAGGTCGGCGTGGAACTCACCCGGCAGCGACCCCCGCAAGTCGTGAAGCTGCTGGATGCGGCCGACGTTGATGACCACCAGCACACTCGAGACGTTGCCGTGCTGGTCGGCCACGGGCGAAACCTCGGCCACCGAGGAGCGATCGAACACCGTGACTGAACCCGTCCCAGCATCCTGCACGATCACCTGCTCGGGCGTGAGCACGATGGCGCGGCGCCCGGTGGCGGCCAGAGCGGCCATGGCCGCCCGCCAAGCCGCGCTCCCCCGCTCGATACGCTCCAGGGCATCGCGCAGGGTCTGGTCGTGAGTCACGACCGCCATCTGACTGACCGCACGGCGGTCGTCGGTCTGCTCCGCGGCCACGCCCGCAGCGCCAAGGAGGGCGATGATCGCCACGGTCACGGGGAATTTCGTGGGTCCCATGGGTGCTCAACTGGATGAAGTAACGTCCATGCAACGGTAATGTTAATTCACTGTTAATTCAATTGGCATTTCTCTCCTGATCCTTTGGTGTCCGGATCCGACACAACAGACCAGGGCGAACGGCGACTCCGGCTGCATCGCTCGCCCCCTCATCCGCTTCGCGATACGCGGTCGTTACCGCGACCTCACCGCAGTGACGCCGGGCCATCGCCGTACGGTCACACGCGGCTCGTAGCATCAGGCTGGCGCGCCGCTTCGTGTTGAAGCGCCGCGGTCACGAGGAGTCACTGAATGATGCGAACTGCACTGCTCACCGCGTCGGCGTTGGTCGCCGTCGCCACCACGCTGGTCGCCGGCGATGACCGGCGCGACGATCCCCGCGCCGGACGGCGCGAGGCCTCGCCGCTCGTGCTCGGCCACCGCGGCGCCACCGGCTACCTGCCCGAACACACGCTCGCCTCGTACGCGCTGGCCATCGAACAGGGCGCGGACTACATCGAGCCAGACCTCGTCGCCACCAAGGACGGCGTGCTCGTGGCTCGTCACGAAGTGGATATCACGGGCACCACCGACGTGGCCGCGCATCCAGAGTTCGCGGCGCGCCGCACCACCAAGACCATCGACGGCAGCGCCAGCACGGGCTGGTTCGCCGACGACTTCACGCTCGCTGAGATCAAGACCTTGCGGGCGGTGCAGCGGCTCGGTTTCCGTCCGCAGCAGTACAACGGCGCCTATCAGGTGCCGACCTTCGCCGAAGTAATCGCGCTGGCGCAATCGGCCCAGCGCAGGCACGGACGCGTCGTGGGCGTGTATCCCGAAACCAAGCACCCCACCTACCACCAGCAGGTCGGCCTGCCCCTCGAGCGCCGGGTGCTCGACGTGCTCGGGCGCTACGGCTGGAACCGCGCGAACGCGCCGGTGTTCATCCAGTCATTCGAAGTGGCCAACTTGAAACAATTGCGCCGCATGACGCGCGTGCGCCTGGTGCAACTCATCGACGCCAATGACGTGCGCCTCGATGGCACGATCGACTCGACCGGCTACGGCCCGTACGACTTCGTGGCGGCCGGCGACCCCCGCACCTACGCCGATCTGGTCACCCCGGCCGGCCTGGCCGAGATGGCCACCTACGCTGACGGCCTCGGTCCGTGGAAGCGCTACATCGTGGGCGCGGCGGGCCGCGACCTCGACGGCAACGGCGTGGCCGACGACGTGAACGGCGACGGCGTGTCGAACGACGCCGACCGCACGGCCACCGGGCCCACGTCGCTCGTGGCGGATGCCCAGGCGGCCGGGCTCTTCGTGCACGCCTACACCTGGCGCAACGAGGCGCGCTACCTGCTCTCGAATTACGGCGACGACCCGGTGCAGGAGTACCTGCAGTTCTACTGCCTGGGCGTCGACGGCGTGTTCAGCGACAACCCGGATACGGCCGTGACCGCCCGCACGTTGTTCTGGCACGCGCCCCGGGCGTGCGCGCCCTGGCGCCCGTAGTAGTGACGGCGTCACTCCGAAGGCGGGGCCGCGGATCGCCGCGGCCTCGCCCGTGCTGCGAGCGGCTACCGGGTGCCCGCCACGGCGATGGCGTTGGCCAGCAGGGTCGGTCCCCGGGCGTCGCGCACCACCACCGAGAACCACCGACCCGCCAGCGCCGGTTGCTCGAACGTCAGCGACAGCGGCGACGCTGGCACCGCCACCTCGGCCGCGACCGTGCCGTCCACGACCCATTGCAGCGTCTGGCCCTCGGCACCGCTCACGGCCGCGACCAGCCGCACAGAGCCGCCGGCCGGCACGGTGCCACCCATGTCGACCCGCCCGGTGGCGTGCTCCGCGTAGAACTCGATCCGCGGACCATCGGGTCCACGTACGCGCACGTAGACGCGGCCGCTTTTCAGTCCCTCGACCAGCGCGGCTTCCGACAGCGCACTCGCCCACACCACAGTGGCCGGTCGTCCCAACTGGCGGTCGGCGTCGTCGGCCACGGTGTGCTCGTCGCTGCCGCCCACGGCCGTGAGCCGGTACCCGGCCGAGCGCAGGCGCGCCCAGAACGTCCATCCCGCCAGGGGGCCGGTGGCGGTGTCGCCGTTCACCACCTCCACGCCGTGCACCGCGGCCATCACGGCGGGGTCGGTCACGTTCCACCCGCAGCCCATGCACGCCTCGCCGTCGGGCAACGCCGGATGGTTGATCGACACGAACGCGCCGGCGCGGGCGATGGGCGCGAGCAGCGGCGCCGGTGAGGCAGCGGGAGCCGGCAGGCGGAACTCGTGCGCGGTGCGCTCGCCCACCGTGTTGGCGTGGCCGCGGTAGGTGGTGATTTCACGCCCTCGCAGGAGCAGGAGATCGTCGTAGTACGGCTGCAGTCGATCGACGTCGAGCCAGTGGCTGGTGGTGTTGTGGTCGGTCAGCGCCACGAAGTCGAGTCCGGCCGCCACCGCCGCGTCGAAGACGCGGTGCGGTGGCGTACCGACGGCAGCGCCCCGCCGAGACGGCAGCCGTCCATCACTGTGGCCGGAGTGCGCGTGCAAGTCGCCGACGAACCACCCCGGACCCCGCTCGGCGACTGTCGCACCTTCTGGCAGGTCCGTGGTGTACAGGCGCACGGTGAGCTCGACGGTGTCGGTGCGTCCGGCGCGGATGTTCGGCACGCCCAGCACAATCGCCCAGGCGCCGGCTTCGATGGCGCCCGGCAGATAGCCCGGTGTGGCGCCGAGAGCCGACACCCAGATGCGCGAGCGCGACCCGCCGCTCCAGCCCCGCAGGCCCGACGGGCTGCGCAAGCCGAGGTCGACGACGGTGCGCGCCTCGCCCCCTGACACGCGGTACGCCACCTCGACGCGCCGTACGCCTGCCGGCACGTCGAACGGCTGCTCGAACAGGCGCTCGTAGTCGGCGGAGGTGAGCGCGATGCGGAACTGCTGCTCGCGCATCGCCACCTCGGCGGGCGGTGCCGGCGGAGCGGCCGTGCGGAGCGGGCGCGCCGCCGACAGGCTGACTGCGGCGGCGACCGTGCCCACGGCACACGCGCCCAGCAGGCGCGCCCGGAACCCGAGCTCCGGGCCCCGAGCCGCGCCCATCAGAAGTGCAGGCGCACTGAGACCTGCATCGTACGCGGGTCGCCCGCCAGGGACGAGATGGTGCCCACGTTGGCGCCCGTGATGTCGGCATTCGGGTTGCCGAAGTTGGCGCGGTTGAACAGGTTGAACACGTCCCACCGCAGCGTCGCGGCGACGCGGCTCGTGAAGGCCACGCGCCGCTGCACGCTCATGTCGAAGGTGACGTAGCCCGGACCGCGCAGGCGGTTGCGCTCGTTGTCGCCGAACACGCCCGCGGCCACGCGCTGATAGGCCGCGGCGTTGAACCAGTTGTCGACCGATTTCTGGCCGTCGGGGTCACCCACCAGATTCGGCATCCAGGTGGCGCCCTCGAGCCCGCCCTGAGTGACGGTAAAGGGACGCCCGCTGCGCGCGGTGTAGATGCCGGCCACCGTCCACCCGCCGAGCAGCGCGTTGCCCACACGGCCGAGATTCACCGCCCGGTCAGCGCCAATCGGCGGCTGCACCACGAAGTTGGTCACGAGGCGGTGCCGGATGTCGAAGTCGGCCGGTCCTTCCCATGCCGCGATGTCGTTGGTGTCCTGCTGCCGGCCCGAGGTAGCCGCCAGGTGCTCGGGCGCCTGGTCACGCGCGTCGCCGAGCGTGTAGGCCACGCGAAAGCTGTAGCCCTGCGAGTAGCGCTTCTCCACCGACAGGTCGATGCCGCGGTAACGCGACTCGCCAATCGGGTCGCGCCACTGGATGTGCGCGAAGTTCGGATACGGCCGGGCGCCGTTGCCATTGGCCGGCTGGTTCAAGTTGCGCAGCACTGCGATGTTCCTGCCGACGTTGCCGATGAAGTCCACCGAGGCCACGAAGTCGCCGCCGAACTGGCGCTCGATGCCGGCCGCGAACTGCTGGTAGCGGGCGTTGGTGCCGTCGGGATTCGCCGCGCGAATGAGCAGACGGCTGAACACGATGTTGGACGGGTCGAGATAGCTGGCCGGGAACCCCTGGCTCATGACCAGCACCGGCGCGGTCGTCGAGGTGGTCTGCTGGTTGACGTTGCGCAGGCCGGGCGGGTTGAGCGCCACCTGGTCCTCGGAGCCGATGCGGTCGATCGGGTTGTAGAACATGCCGTAGCCGCCGCGTAGCACCGTCTTGTCGTCGACCGCATACACCACGCCGATGCGCGGGCCGACGTTGTTGCGGTCTGGCCTGATGAGCGCGCGGTCCTCGAGCGAGCCGTCCGACGCATAGAACAGCGTGCCAGTCGCTGGGTCGAAGTTTGCCTGGCGGTTGTCCCGCTCGTAGGACGGCGTCATGAAGTCGTAGCGCAGGCCCAGATTGAGCGTGAGCTTCTGGGTGACGCGCCAGTCGTCCTGCACGAAGAACGCCGTGGCGTAGCGGCGCTGGTTCACGATGTGCACGTTCGAGAGCTCGGCGGTGCGAGCCCAGCCGAGCATGAAGTCGGCAATCGCGTTGCCGGTGTACTGGCCGCTGAACTGCAGGTTGCCGCGGGTCGACGGGATATCGACGAACTCGTTGTTCATCGGCGCCATGATGTCGGTGCCGACCTTCACCTGGTGACTGCCGCGCAGCCAAGACAGCGTGTTCAGGTATTGCACCTGATCGGTGTGCTGATACTTGGGCATGAAGTTGGGGGAGCCGATCCGGAGGTGCCCGGCGATGTCCACGCCGATCACGCCGCCGGCGACCGTGGGATCGTTGGGCACGCCCGGTACGACCGGCCCGGCCTGGCCGAAGGGATCCTGCTGGCCGTCGGAGATGCCGCGCGCCCACGACACGCGTGCCTCGTTCACGAGCGACGAGCCAATCACCTTGGTCCAGCCGGCCACCGTGCTGTGCGACTTGAGGAAGTTGCGGCCCCACGCCGAGGTGGCGGTGCCGTCCACCACGCCGCCGAAGAAGCCCGGCACGAAGCGCGTGCGGTCGGCGAAGATGTAGCGCACGAACAGGTTGTCACTGGCGCTGGCCTTGAGATCGGTGCGGAACAGGTAGCGCTCGCCGTCGTCCTCGACGTTCGGCTGCCGGATGAAGTTGTTGCTGCCGGCGGCGTTGGGCGCCGGCACCAGACCCATGATGGCGCGCGCCACCGGATCCAGACGACCGACGGGAATCGTGTTGTTCGGAAACGGCAGGCCCGTGAGCGGATCGCGGATGGCGCTGGCGAACAGGCCGTTGCGCTCGTCGGCCGTGGCCACGCGGCCGGTGCGCAGCACGCCTTGCGTGATGCGCGTGGCTTCGACGTCGCCGAAGAAGAACGCCCGGTTGCGCAGGATGGGGCCACCCAGGTTGAACCCGAACTGGTTCTGGTCGTTGGCGGGCTTGTCGAGGTTCTGGCGCTTCGCGAAGAACGTGCGCTGGTCGAAGCGTTCGTCGCGGAAGTAGTCGTAGGCCGTGCCGAAGAACCGATTGGTCCCCGACTTGGTCGTCACCACGATGGCGCCACCGGGCGCGCGGCCGTATTCGGCAGCGAACGGGCTCGTCACCACCTTGAACTCGTCGATGGCATCAATCGACGGACGCGACACCTGCGAGCTCAGCTCCTGCACGTTGGTCGAGATGGAGTTGTTGTCGACGCCGTCGAGCATGAAGTTGTTCTGCAGCGAGCGGTTGCCGTGAATGCTCACCCCGCCGGTGCGGCCGGCGTTGGTGGTGCCGGTCTGTTCGGTGTAGCGATCGCCCTGCACGCCCGGAATCGTGAAGAGCAGGTCGTCCCAGTTGCGAATCGCCAGCGGCAGGTTGGCGATCTCGTTGCGGCTCACGACCGTGCCGAGCGCGGCGGACTGGGTCTCGAGCAGCGGGGCCGCGGCCTGCACCTGTACGGTTTCGTTGACCCCGCCGGTCGCGAGGAACACGTCGAGGCGGCCGCGCTGACCGGTCGACAGATTTACCAATTGCGCAAACGTCTGGAAGCCGGTGGCCGATGTCTGGACGAGATATTCGCCAGACGCCAGGTCGACGACGAAGAACGCGCCGTCGGCCGACGTCGTGGTCGCGCGCCGCACGCCCGTCGCGCTGTTGGTGATGGCCACGGTGGCCCCGGGCACGACGGCGCTCGACGGGTCGCGCACCACGCCCGTGAGGGTGGCGCGATCGATTTGGGCCGCCGACAGACCGGGCACGGCGAGCAGCAACAGGCAACTGATGAGGACTCGTGGCATACGCATGGAAGCAGCCTATCGACCGCCTTCGACGTTCGCGCAACAACGGCGCAAATCGTGTGTGACCCGGCGCGTCGCGCAGCCGTCACGAGCGGGTGATACTGGTGTCGGCATGAGGCACCCGCTGCTGTCGATGGTCGCGCTGGTCGCGACCGTGACCCTGTCGTTGGCTGCGCCACCGGCATCGGCGCCGCTCGATGCCGCTGGCCGGGTGTGGCTGCACGCCCACAACTGCTATCCAGACGAGGGGCGCGGCGCCGACCGCCTGGCCCGGGCACTGGCCGCCGCACGCGGTCCGGTCGCCATCGAGCAGGATCTGGCGTGGGACCCGCAACGGCGGACGTCGGTCGTGTCGCACGACACCACGCTCGATGGCACCGAACCCACCCTCGTCGAGCACTTCTTCCAGACCGTGGCGCCTCTGCTCGATCGCGCCTTGGCCGACGGGCCGTCGCCCGACTGGCCGCTGATGGCGCTGCACCTCGACTTCAAGAGCAACGAGCCCGAGCATCACGCCGCCGTGTGGGCGCTCCTGGGCACCTACGAGCGCTGGCTCACGACGGCGCCGCGGATGGCGTCGGATGCGCGACAGCCGTTCACGCTCGGGCCGCTGCTCGTGCTCACCGAGCAGGGCGAGGGCCAGGAAGGGCTCTTCCACGACCGGGTGCCCGTGGGCCAGCGGTTGCGCCTCTTCGGCACCGTGCCCGCGCTTTCCGACCGCGGCAAGGACACGCCCGCGGCGCGCGCCGCGGCGGCGGTCGCCGCTTTACCGGATGTGCTCATTCCAAGCGGCGCGACCAACTATCGCCGCTGGATCAATTTTCCCTGGGGAGTCATCGAGCGAGGCGGCCAGGTCTCAGCGGGTGACTGGACCCTGGGCGACCGGGCGCGACTCGATGCCCTCGTCGGCCGCGCCCATGGCCTGGGCTTGTGGGTGCGCTTCTACACGCTCAATGGCCACGCGCCGAATGCGCATGGCTGGAGCGACGGCTACAACTTCGGATCGCTCGACGCGGTAGAGCCCCGCTGGCGCGCGGCCCTCGAGGCCGGCGTCAACTTCATCGCCACCGATCAGTACGAGGAGTTCGCGGCGGTCCGGCGCTGATGGACACCCGGCGGTGTCCCCCAGTGGGCGACGGCAGGCGAACACCTGACTACGACGACGCAGGTAAAGCGGGCAGCGCAGACGCGAGCGCTGGATCGGCGCTCGACTCGAGCGTGAACGCCGTCTGGCCCAGCGCGTTTTCACTGAAGCGGCCCCGCGTCCGGTAACCCGAGGTGAGGATCGCCAGCACCGCCGCCTCCTGACCGTGCACGAGGTATACGTCCACCCGCACCGATTCGTTGACGTCCTCGGTCGTCGTAATCGTCGGGGCGAACGCCTGCGCCGCGCGCTCGAACATGAGGTAGATGGCCGCCGTGTGAGGGCCCGTGGCAGTCGCCACGCTGCCCTCCAGGCGCATCACCGTGCGCTGCCGGATCTTGCGATCGCCGTAGGCCTTGCGGTGCTGGTTGCTGACGCTGCACGCCCAGCGCTCCACGCCGATGTCGTAGTGCCCCTCTGCCATGTCACCTCCGGGAGAGGAGGCTAGCGCGGCCGTTCCACGGCTGTCTATCGCGTGAACGTCACATTCGTGTTTCACGACCGACGCGTCAGTCACGTTCGCGCGACCGGAGCCGATACGGGTGGGCCGTGGTCATCGGTTCTCGGCCCGTCAGTTCACGCAGGGTGTCGACCCCGGCCTCGATCGCTGCGGCCGTGTCGAACGCGTCCACTCCCGCCACGCCGCTCGGGAAGCCAATGCGGGCGAAGAGCCTGCGGAACTGAGCGGCGTCCTCGACCTGACCGCCATCGACTTCGAGCGCATGCTGCAGTTCGTGCGCGAGCAGGGCTGCGACCGCGGGTCCTGAGGCGCCAGGTCTGACGTCGATGACGACATAGCGCCACGAGGCACCACGGCCAACGAACCGGATCCGCGCATCCCACGCACCGGGTGTCGAGCCGGCTTCCTCGACGTAGACCACGAGAGGGGCGGCGCCCACGGCGGTGAGCAGGCGGCGCAGCGTGGTCGAGTGCCGCGCATGCTGGCAGAGCGTGCGCGTAATCCACACCTGCGAAGGCCGGATGTTGGCCGACAGACACGAGGTGTGACGTTCGGCGAAGACGGTGGTGGCAGGAACGCAGCACAGGAGGCAGAGCAACGACAGGACACGATGCATGTCTCGATCGTGCCGGTCACCCACGACGAATCGTAGACGCCACCACCACGCTGGTGTTTCCGCCGCTGACGCGTTCCCATGACAGTCACGCTCGCGTGACGTGGCTGGAGTAGTCTCGACTGCTGTGCGCCCCTTCCACGAACACATCGTCTGGCAGCTCTCACACCATGGCAGCCTTGCGGAGGCCCGCATTCGCCGACCCCCCGGTGGACTCGAGCTGCGGATCCTGGCCGCCGGCGAGCTGGTGTGGTCACGACTCTTTCCGGTGGGATCGGAAAGCCAGTGCCGCCTGGTCGCGGATGAGATCCGAGGCGACTACGAGCGCGAAGGGTGGCAGGTCGTGACCACCGCCTGCCCTACCGGATATACACGGGATTCGAGATGGCCGTGATACCCGTGGCATCGCGCAGGCGGAAGTTCACCCAGTCCCCGGGCTGCAGGGCCAGGGAGTGGGTGACGGAGGCCGGCGAGGAGGCGACGAGGACGCTGGCCACGAGCTCACCATTCCTGACGAGTTCGGCGGTCTGACCGGCCGCGCGCGCCGTGTCGATCCGCAGCGCCACGACCGCGGCCCCGCCCACGGCGAGCACCTCTCCCATCGCAGCCCGCTGGCCGCTCCACGATGCCGAGAGGTCGACGACTGGTCCCTCGGCGCCGCGGGTGCGGATGTAGGCGCGTCCCGAACGCAGGCCGTCGAGGAGGGCCGCTTCCGACAGCTCGCGCGCCCATACGACGGTGGTCGGTCGGCCGACACGACCGAGACCGGACCGCGCAGCGTGGTCGTCGCTGCCACCAATCGCGGTGATGCGATGCCCCTCGTTCAGGCGGCCGTGCCAGAACCCCAGACCGGCCGTCGGTCCTTCAATCGTCGGCCCGTTCACCACTTCCATCGCCGCCACCTGCGGCCACGGCGTCTGTGGCGCATCCCATCCGCAGCCGGTGCACCGGTCGCCGGTCTCGCGGCCAGGATGATTGATCGAGAGCAACCCGCCCACCGCCGCCACATCCCGCAGCACGTCACCCATGGCACGCCCCCTGAACCCGAGGCGGAAATCCACGGGGGTGCTCGTGCCATAGACATTGGCGTGGCCATGGAACGTCGTCAGTTCCTGCCCGCGCAGCAGCAGCAGGCTGTGCAGTCCTTCCTGCAGCGCGGCCAGGTCGGCGTGATGACTGGTGGTGTTGTGGTCGGTGATGGCCAGAAAATCCAGGCGCGCGGCGCGCGCGGCCTCGACCACCTCCCACGGCTGACAGCCACGGGTCGCCTCTGCCTGGCCAGGGTCGTGGCACTCGAAGGCGTCACTGTGCAGCGTGTGGGCATGGAAGTCGCCGGCGAACCACGCCGGACCGGGCGCGAGTGCCGCGGCGAGGCCTGCCTGCGAGTCCCCCACAGGGGTCATCCGAATCGTGAGCTGCCACGTGGCGGTGGTGCTGGCGCCAATGGCCGGAATGCCGATCGACACGCGCCACGAACCTGCCGGGATCCGGCCCGGCACGTACGACGGCGTGGCGTGCGCGTCGGCGAGGTAGAACCGGGTCTTGCTGAAGCGGCTGGTGCCGCGGAAGGCGGACGGATCGAAGAGACCCACCTCGAGCTGCGTGCCTTCGCTCTTGTGGGAGTGCGTGAACTCGAAGTCGAGACGGCCCACACCCGCCGGCACCTGGAACAGGTGTTCCTGGTAGGTGCCCTGGTCGGCGCCGGTCACGGCGCCCGAGAGCACCACGGTGCGCGGCCCTGGAGCCACTGCGCGGTCCTGGCGCGTCCAGGTCAGGACCATGCACACGGCGACGACGCCAGCAAGTACTCGCATCCCGCCACGCTAGCCGACCAGCGTGACGCCGTGGTAAAGCGGCCGGGGCACAGCTGGAGGCGCCGACGACCCGCTACGGGTCCAGCGGATCGCGCGCGTCGCCGTGCAGCGACTGCACCGACGGCGTGAACTCGAGGTCGAAGCGCGACAGCCGCGTGCCGAGCGTGCCCGGCTGGTAGCCCAGCTCGCGCAGGCAGCGGTCGGAGAACTCCTGCCCGCTGATGTAGGCGCTCTGCGACAGCCGCAGCTTGCCCCACGGGTCGAGCGCGATGTCGGGGCGATCGGCGCCAGCGCCAGGCACGATGATGGCCGCATAGGGGAACGCGGCCCACGCCACCGCGCCCGCTCGCCGATAGGCCGCGGCATTCTCCCCCTCGTGCAGCGGCTCGAAGCGGCCCGCCTCATCGCGGCGGTTGGCGTCGAGCAGCCGGCGGGCGAAGCCGAGCGTGGGCGCGTAGAAGGTGGTGAGGTCGTCGTGCTGCTCGTCCATCACCGCCACCATGATGTCCACCAGCCGGCGGTAGGCGTCCGACGCCGGATCGTATGACGCCGCGTCGATTATCGGATAGAGCGGCGCAGTGCCGAGCGCGTAGACGTCGATGATGCGGTTGAGCCCCGCGGCCGCCTCGCGCCACGCGCCTACGGCGAGCGCCTCGTCGCTCCCGTTCGCGTAGGCGTGCAGCATCCCCGACGGGCGCAGATCGCGCGTCACGAACGCCTTCACGTCGGCATCGGTCCGCACGAGCGTGGCAAGGGCCTTCGCGGCGGTCGTGATGTCGGCGGCCGTCCACTTGAGCGCGGCTGCGTGACAAGCCGAGTCAGCCCCGCACGTGCTCGCCGCGTCGCCCAAGGCCTGCACGCGCGCAGCGCGCAGCGCCTTCAGATCCGGCGCCTGCTCCAGCCGCGCGCGCACGGTGGGTGTCCGCGCCACGGCGTCGAAGAGGTAGAAGTTCTTCCCCACCACTGGGTCGGTGGTCGTCACGGGATTCCAGAGCCTGGCGGACGCGCCCGGCTGCGCCGGCGGCTTGGCTGGCGCTGATGCCGGCGCGCCAGGAGGCGGAGCAACGTGGGCGGGAGCGCTGCCGGTGGTGGGGTTGTAGCGAGGGTGCGCAGGCACGATCGGGTTGCCGCCTGGGTCGTTCACCGGCGGCTCGCCGCTGCGTACCCAGGCCGTATGCGCCAGGTCGCGCAGCAGCGCCGAGCCACGCGCGGCTTGCTGAATCACGAGCGCACGGGCGGCCGCGTTGGCCGGGTCGGCCAGGGCTCCAGCCTGCTCGAGTTGATACACCTGTTCGGTGTGTCGGCCCGCTTCGTGCAGATGCGCGAGAATCGCCGTGAAGGGGTCGGCCAGCACGCGGACCGGCGACACCTGCGGCTGGAAGTCGCCGCCCTCGAGCTTCATAAGGTCCACCAACTGCGTCTCGAACAGCCCGTGCACGCGCGGGCTCGTCGTGTAGCCCTTCGGGTTGCCGCCCTGCCAGCCGTCGTGATGCACGGTGTCGTGCAACGGCTGCGCGCCGTCGGCGGCGTAGTGGCCGGTCCAGCCCATATAGAAGGCCACTTCGAGTTCGGCAAAGCCCGTGTCCTCGTTCCGCGCCTTGAGCGCGCGGTAGGTGCGCATGCCGGTGAGCATGCGCTCGTAGCCCTCCACCGCCGCGTAGGCCATGGTGCCGGTCCAGCGCACATTGGTGAGCGCGGCCGCCGGGTCACCGGCCGCCGCGAGCCGCCGCTGTTGGTCGTAGAGCTTCACGACGAATTCGTAGCGTGACCGCGGAATCTCGGTCATGAAGGCGAACTGCTCCTTGAACCAGCCGTGGTTCGGGTCCTCGAGCAACTTGAGGAAGGGCTCAGACGGACGTCGCCACGCGTCGGGGATCACCGACAGGTAGGCAATCCAGTCCTCATGCGCTCTGAGGAAGGTGGGGCCGTCATCGGGCAACGTGCGCACGGCCACACGGTTGATCCAGGTATGCGCCCGCACGCCCCATGCGCTGCTGCCCTGCGAGGTCAGCAGCAGCGTGGCGGCGACGACGAGCGCCCCGGCGGCGCACTTCACGTGCGGAGAGACCAACAACTGCAGCGGCGCCATCTAGAACAGCACCCGCGCGCCGAACTGCACGTAGCGGCCCGGCCGTGTGCCGGTGATCCGGCCGAAGTCGGCGGCGCCGTCGCGGTTCACGACGGCAGCCGTGCAGCCGGCGATGCTGCACGAGGCGTTGAGCCGGTTCAGCAGATTCTCGGATTCCACCAGCAGCTCCACCGAGCCGAGGTTGGCAATGCGGATGCGGCGCGACAGCCGCAGGTCCACCTGGAAGTACTTGGGCCCCGCGAACGCGTTGCGGTCGCGCCCCACTTGCCGGTCGTTGAGCACGAGGTCGTTGTTGAGGTCAGCACCGGCGGTGGCGTTCACCGGGAAGCCGCTGTTGTAGAACACGAGCGTCGAGAACTGGAAGCCCGTGAGCCAGCGGAACGCGCCCTTCTCGACCTCGGGCGCCACCGAGGCCTGCGCGCTCACCGTGTGACGCACGTCACCCGGACTCGGTCCCCAGTCGCGTTCGGGATCGCTCGGGTCCATCAGCGCGCCGCCTTCCATGTCGCCGATGCTCCTGGCCTTCGCGTAGCTGTAGCTGCAACCAACTGCACGCCTTCCGCCAGACGCTGCTTCAGCGTGACGTCGAGGCCGTGATAGCTGCTGCGGCCCCTGCTCTCCACCAGGTTGATCGCCCGGAACGCCGGATTGGCGCGGTTCGCCGAGCCGGTGTAGACCGGACGGCCATCCGCCAGCGTGCTCACGACCGGGCCCAGGTTGATGTCGCGCGCGTAGGGCGTGTCGCGATGACCCCAGAAGCTGTAGCCCACCGCCGCCAGCAGATGACCGGTCAACTGGCGCTCGACGGTGACGTTGGCCTGGTGCGCGAACATCGTCTCGAAGTCCTCGGGGAAGACCGTGATGCTCGGCGGCGTCGTGAATGCCGAGTCGGCCGTGGCCAGCAGGTTTGGATACTGCGGCGCCCGCGCGTCGCTGCCTGGCACCACGTAGCTCAGGATGCGGCGGCCGTTGATCTGGGCCGCATTCACGATCAGGCCCAGGCTGGTCGTGTCGTAGAACAGCCCGTAGCCGGCGCGAACCGCCGTGCGTTCGCTGCCGCGCGGACGCCAGGTGAGACCCAGCCGCGGGGCGATGTTGTTGGTGTCGTCGGTGACCGCGCGCGAGAGCGGATATGGCGCGTCTGCGTCGAGCAGCGGATAATTCTGCAACTCGTAGCGCACACCCGCGCTGAGCGTGAGGTTGTCGCGCAGGCGAATCTCGTCCTGCAGGAACAGGTTGAGATAGTGGAAGCGCAGCTTCAGGGTGGGATCGCCGAGCTCCTGCTGCAGCTGCGTGTACGTGAACGGGCGCCCCGTCGCCGCGTCAATCCGCCCTGCCACCGTATTCACGTACTGGTCGAGCGGCGTGACGGCCGCGCGGCCGCTCGCAGCCGCCAGACCCGCGAAGGTGAAGTTGCGCGCCAGCGCATTGCTCACGTCGAACCCCGTGGTCTGGTAGTCGATGCCGGTCTTGAGCGAGTGGCGGCCACGCGTCCACGTCAGGTTGTCGATGAACTGCAGGCTGGCTTCCACGCTGGTCGAGCTCGTTCAATAGGCCGCTGCCGACGGTCGTGGCCAACTGCGCGCCTACGCCGTTCATGCGGTCCTTGAACGACACGCTGCGGCTCGGCGTGGTGAGCCCGCCGCCGGCCCCGGGCTGGTCGTTGGTAAAGCGCGTGTAGCGCAGGAAGCCGCTGTTGCGGTCGGTGGCGCGGAAGTTCAGTTTCAGACTGGGCGTGTGGAAGGTCTCGCCGAAGGGCGAGTTGCCGAGGTCTGACGCCGGAATGCCGATGGCGGCCGCCGCCGCCGGGTTGATGGTGACCGGCTGAGGTAACTCGAGTGGGTTGTATTCGTAGTTGGCGAAGTAGAACAGCCGGTCGCGCACGATTGGGCCGCCCGAGTTGGCCTGCACCATCCACCATTCCTGTTGCGGCTTCACGGCCGCCAGCGGCGGACGCGCCGCCCACTGGTTGGGGCGGAAGAGCGACATGGCGCCGCCGTGGTAGGCGTTGCTGCCCGACCGGCTGATCACGTTGATCACGCCGCCGGCCGCGCGGCCGAACTCGGCCGAGTAGGCGCCGCTCAGCACCTGCATCTCCTCCACGTTCTCGGGAGTGCTGATGACCAGACGAATCTGGCGACTGGTGCGGCGCTGCGAGTTGTCGATGCCGTCCATCGACCACGCCATGCGGTTGTGGCCACCGACCAGAAACTGCGTGGTGCCAAAGCCGGTGCTGGGCAGGCCCTTCACGCCCGGACCCACCAGATGGAAGTTGTAGACGTTGCGCGACGTGATCGGCAACGAGCGCACGGCCTCTTCGTTGAGCACCTCACCCGAGGCCGCTTGCCCGGTCATCACCATGGCGGCGTCGGCCGTGACGTGCACGGTCTCGCTCGTGCCGCCGACCGCCAGCACCACCTCGACGCGGGCCTGCGTGCCGACGCTGAGTCGAATGCCCGTGCGTTGGTAGTCAGCAAACCCCGGGGCGCTGACCAGCAGTTGGTACTCGCCGACCTGCAGCAGCGGGAACCGGAAGTAGCCCTGGGCGTCTACCCCGACCTCGTGCACCTGGTTCGTGCCCAGGTTGAGCGCGATGACCTTCGCGGCCGGTACCGCGGCGCCACTCGGGTCACGCACGAAGCCGTCGAGGGCACCATCGGTGGCGTTGCTCTGCACCAGCGCCGCCATCGGCCACGCCAGCACAATCACCCCCAGAATCACCAGCAGTCGTCTCATCGCCATCTCCTCTACGCTGTGGATGATGACGAGCCGAGGCGACGGACGCGGCAACGGCGGGCGACGTGGGACTGACAACCCGGTAACGGCCGCGTACGCGGCGCTAGCAGCACTCGGGGCCGCAGCAGCCCTTGCCGGGGCCGCCGGGCTTCACGGCGCGCACGAACGCGCTCATGAACTTGCCGTCGATCGATTCGGCCAGGCCCGGCCGGTCGAGGCCAGCTTGCGCCAGGAACGTCTTGGCGTCGGCCGCCTGGTAGATGCGGGTCGGCTCGATGTCCACGTCGCCGAAGCCCGTGCCCCTGAGCAACTGCTTGAACTCCTGCTCTTCGAGCGCGCCGGCCACGCAGCCAATCCACAACTCCATGCTCGTGCGGATGTCGCCGGGCACCTCGCCCTTCACCACCACGTCCGACACCGCGAAGCGGCCGCCGGGCTTGAGCACGCGGAAGGCCTCGCGCAGCACGCGCGCCTTGTCGCCCGAGAGGTTGATGACGCAGTTGGAGATGATCACGTCGACCGAGTTGTCGGGCAGCGGGATGTGCTCGATCTCGCCCTTCAGGAACTCCACGTTCTCGACCCCGGCGCGCTGCTTGTTCGCGTTGGCCAGCGCCAGCATCTCGTCGGTCATATCCAGACCATACGCCTTGCCCGTCGGGCCCACCCGCTTGGCCGACAGCAGCACGTCGATGCCGCCGCCTGAGCCGAGATCGAGCACCACCTCACCCGCCTTCAGTTCGGCGAGCGCCGTGGGGTTGCCGCACCCGAGCGACGCGAGCACCGCCTCGGCCGGCAGCCCTGACTGCTCCGACAGGTCGTAGAGATTCGAGCTGATCGGATCGCCGCAGCTCGAATCCGTCGGACTGCCGCAACAGCCGATCGCCACGGCGCCGCTGGCCGCGCGGGTGGCCGCTTCGCCGTACTTTTCCCTCACCGTGCTCTTGAGGTCGACTGGGGTGCTCACTCGAGTCTCCTTCGCCGGCTGTGCAGGCCAGCGCGCTGCGCAAGACATTTGCTTATACGAATATATTGACCCATGTTATATTTGTCAACACGAATATGTCGACTTGCTGCAGTATCTCCCCAGTGCCCCGCATGCGCAACGCCGCGGCCTTGACCGGCCTCTACCAGGCGCTGGCCGACGCCACGCGGCTACGCATCCTGGCGATCCTGGCGCAACAGGCCCCCGACGGGCCCGACGGCGAGCTATGCGTATGCCATATCCACGACAGCCTCGGCGTGTCGCAACCCACGGCCTCGCGCCACCTCGCCTATCTGCGCAAGTCCGGACTGGTCGCGGCGCGGCGCGCGGGCGTGTGGATGCATTACCGAATCGTGCGCCCCACCGATCCGGTGGTGGCGTCGGTGTTCGACGCGGCCCTGCACGCCCTCGGTCACGCTGACAGCACCAGGCGCGATCGCGCGAAGCTGGCGCGCGTGTCGGCCGCAACGCCGCCGGCCTGACCGGACCGCGCTGAGCGGCGCGCGACTACAATGGCGCGGCACATGTCCGCTGGCGCCTCCCCCGTTCGCCTTGGCCGCCTGGCGGCACTCGTGGTGCTCTTCCTCGCGCTCACGCTGCTCGTGCCGCGTCCCGACAGCATCACGCCGCAGGGCTGGCGCACGTTCGCCATCTTCGTCTGCGTCATTGCCGGCATGGCGATCCAGCCGATGGCGGGCGCCGCCCTGGTCATCCTCGGGCTCACGGCCGTCACAATCAACGGCATCCCCATGCGCGAGGCCCTCGGCGGCTTCGGCGAGCCGTCGGTGTGGCTGGTGCTCTCGGCCATGCTGATGGCCAGGGCCATCTTCGACTCGGGCCTCGCGCGGCGTCTCGCCCTGCTCTTCATCCGCCGGTTCGGCGGCAGCTCGCTCGGCATCGCCTACGCGCTCGTGATGACCGACGTGACGTTGGCGAGCGGCGTGCCCTCGATTACCGCGCGCTCCGCGGGGATGGTGCTGCCGATCGGACGCAGCATCGCGGAACTCTTCGGCTCGCTGCCCGGTCCCACGGCCCCCCGGCTCGGCCGCTTCCTCATCAGCGCGATGTATCAGGGATCGGCGGTGGCCTGCGCGATGTTCCTCACCGGCCAGGCCAGCAACGTGCTGGCCGCGGGCCTCGCGGCCAAGCTGGCCGGCGTGGACGTCACGTGGTCGGGCTGGCTGGTTGCGGCGAGCGTACCCGGCCTGGTCTCGTGTCTGGTCGTGCCCTGGGTGGTGCACAAGGTGGTGCCCCCCGAGATCACGCACACGCCCGAAGCCGCGGCCTTCGCGGTGCGCGAACTGGCCGTGCTCGGGCGCGTAGGCCGCACGGAAGGGATCACGATGACGGTGTTCGTCGCCGTGGGGCTGCTCTGGCTCACCACCGGCTGGCACCGCCTCGACGTCACGCTCGTGGCCATGGGCGGACTCTCGGTGATGCTCATCACCGGCACGCTGCGCTGGGAGAACGTCATCGCGGAGCGGGCGGCGTGGGACGTGTTCATCTGGTACGGCGGGCTGCTCAAGATGGGCGAGCTGCTGAATGCCACCGGCGTGCCGACGGCCTTTGCCACCGCGGTAGGCAGCCTGCTGAGCGGCGTGGACTGGTTCGTCGTGCTGGTGCTCGTGCTGCTGCTGTTCTTCGTGACGCACTACCTGTTTGCCAGCATCACGGCGCACATGCTGGCGCTCTTCCCGCCGTTTGCGACGTTGCTCATTGGCGTGGGGGTGCCGCCGACGCTGGCGGTCTACAGCCTGATGTGCCTGGCGAACCTGCCCGCGGGTCTCACCCACTACGGCACGACCACCGGGCCGATCCTGTTCAGCCAGGGCTACGTGACGTTGGCCGAGTGGTGGCGCACCGGCGCGATCGTCGGCGCGGTCAATCTCGCGATCTGGCTGGTCGTGGGCCTGGCCTGGTGGCGCGTGCTCGGCTTCTGGTAGCAGCCCTGCTGGCGGTTGGTCAGCGTCTCGCGGCCGCCGCATGCGGACAGGCCGTCGTGTGCGGCTGCGCCGCGCGCGCCAGGCGGGCGGCATGCCGACGGTCGAGCAGGTCGAAGTAGTGGCCGGCCACGACCTCCCAGGCGTGCGCATGCGCGGTCGCCACCGCGCGAGCCACGCGCGCCGAGGCGCGGCCGGCACTCGCGTCGGCGATGGCCTGCGCAAAGGCGACGGGGTCTGGCGTCGCCAGCCACGCGTTGCCGTCGTCGGCGTACGACAGCACGCCGCCCGCCTTCGGCACCACCACCGGCACGCCCGCCGCCATCGCTTCGAGTGGGCCGATGCCGAACGGCTCGCGCGGGTTGGGATGCACGAACACGTCGGCGCTCGCGTAGTGCGCGGCAAGGGCGCGACGGTCACCGATGTGGCCGATGAAGCGCACCTGCCCAGGGGCCGTGCGCGCGGCCAGCACCTCGAGCGCCGCGGCCTGCGGGCCCTCGCCGGCCACGACCAGGCGGACGTCTGGCGCGGTGGCAGGCTCAGCGCTTCGGCGTCGCGCCAGTTCCGCCACCGCCTGCACGAGCAGGGGCAGGTTCTTCTCGGGCGAGAGACGCCCGGCATAGAGCGCCAGCCGGCTCGACACGTCGCCACCCGCGGCCGCCAGCAGGGTGGCTCGCAGCGACGGGTCGGGCCTGGCCGCCGCAAACAGCCGCGCATCCACGCCCGGGGGACACACTGCGACGTCGTCGACGCCCGCGTGCTCGCGCAACTCGCCGGCGGTGTAGGCGGAGTTGGCCACATGCACATCGAACGACGGCGCATAGACATGCCGCAGGTAGCGGCGCGCCGTGGCCAGCACCGGCGCTCGCGCCGACAGGTAGGCGGCCACGTTGTCATCCATCCGTTCGCAGCTGAGGCCCACCAGCGTGGGGCGCGGCCGCGGGCCATACCAACCGATCCGCGCGAGCCGCGCTACGTGACAGAGCGTGTACTTGTCGCACACCTCGACCACGTCCGGATTCTCGTGCGCGAGAATCCTGGCGATCGGCGAGCACACACTCAGATAGTGACGAGGCGACAACAGGCGGTAGCGGCGATCGAACCCCGGGGCTCGTGGCGCCGCCACCACGTAAATCACGCCAAACCGTCCGCACGTCTCGACCATCGCGTGCTCGCCTGGCACCACCAGCCGCATCCGCCGGCCGCGCGCTTCGGCCTCGGCCATGAGCGCACGATAGAAGGTGCGAATCCCACCCGAGGTGGCGTGGTATGCGTTGGTCAGGTGCAGCGTCGTCGGTGACGTCACGCGACGTGCCGTGGCCGCACGCGCCCTGGCAGCGCCGGCGCCGGCTCCGCCTCGGGCATGCGCACCGCTCGCCGATACGTGTCGTAGAGCGGCCGCAGTGCCTGGTCCCAGCGACGGCTGCGGGCGTAACTGCGGGCGGCCGCCCCCATCAGGCGCCGTCGGCCTGGGTCGGTCAAGAGCCGCGCGGCCTGCACCACCCAGGCCTCAACGGCATCCGCGCACACCGCGCCCGTGACATCCGGCAGCATCTGCTCGCGCGGTCCGCCGGCACCCGACACCAGCACAGGCAAGCCCGAGGCTTGCGCCTCGAGCACGACGTTGCCGGCCGTGTCGGTCGTGCTCGGAAACACGAAGAGGTCGGCCGAGGCATAGACCTCCGCCAGCCGATCCCGGCCCAGCGTGCCGAGACAGAGCGCATCCGGACAGCGACGCGACAGCTCGGCGCGCCAGGGGCCTTCGCCGACCACCACCAGCCGGTGGTCGACGCCCAGCCGCACGAGCGCGTCGTGCAGGGCCGGCAACTGATCGACCCGCTTCTCCTTCGACACGCGGCCGACATAGAGCATCACCGGCCGCCGGTCATTCGCGCGCCACTGCGCCCGCACTTCCGCGCTGCGGAGGTCGGGCGTGAAGCGCTCCGTGTCGACGCCGCGCGCCCACACGCCGATGCGCCTGGACGGCGTGCCAGACGCGGTGAGCAGGGCCTGCGTCGCGGCTGACGGCACGAGCACGCGCTCGCAGTGGCCGTAGAGCCAGCGCATGTAGCGCTGCATGAACGTGCCGAGCGCGGGGCGCCCGCTCAACATCGTGGTGTAGGCCGCCAGGTCGGTGTGGAAGCTGCCGACCAGGGGCAGCCGCAGGTGCCGCGCGGCGGCCAGCGCGGCCAGGCCGACCGGCCCTGGCGTCGTGAGGTGGATCACGTCGACGCGGTCGCGCCGGAGCCGCGCCACGAAGGCGCGGTAGGGCGGCCAGTACATCTGCATCTCGCCGTAGAACGGAATCCCCATACCCCACGACGGCAAGGCCAGGTAGTCGGGACGGTCGGCGCCCAGACGCGAGGCGGTATAGACCCGCACGCGCAGGTCGTCGGGCACGTGCGCCAGCACAGCGGTGAGCGCCGTGGTGACGCCGTTGACCTTCTCGAAGTCGTTGTCCGTGAACACCGCGACGCTGGTCGCTGCGCTCATGCGGCCATCTCCGGCACCCGACGCAGCAGGTCCGAGGGCCGCGCCACCAGATCGAACAGCAGATCGCGATTGAAGCGCTGCTCGTGCACGAAGTGCAGCAGTCCGGCCGCCAGCGCGACCGTCAGCAGCGGCAGCCCGAAGAGGCCACCGCAAATGACCCCTGGCGTGCGCCACGACAGCGGCGCCCGCGCCGCTTCGCTGGCCTGTTCGGCCAGCAGGCTCGCGGCGAAGCGCGTGATGTCCGAGGACATCGTGCCCGGACTGCCGTGGCGGCCGCCCACGACGCCCTGGCCAGCGCGCAGACCCGCAAAGAACTGCGGCACGGTCGTGGCGCCAGGCACTTCGGTCCAGGTGTGACCGATGCCCCGTTCGGTGTGCGCGTCGCTGCCGCCGAGCATCGCCTTCCCCGCTGCCAGCGCCAGGCACTCCGCCGTGCGGTTCTGCACCGCCAGACGCGAGCCATTGCGCACTTCGAGGCCATCGATCCACGGCAGCAACGCCGCCACGTGCCCCGACGTGAGCGGACCGTTGATGCCGCTGGCCACGTGGTTGAGCGAGACGAAGAGGCCGTGCTGGCACACGTATGGCAGCAGCGCGCGCACGTCGTGCCGGAGCCGCTGAATCTCCTGATGGCTACCCGGCTCGAGCCCGAAGACATTGAGGTGCACGCGCACGCCGTCGCCAGGAAACACGCCGGTCACTTCGCTGCCAACGACCACGTCCGGCCGCGCGCCCAGGCTGAGGGCCCCGCTGATCTCGTCGTGGTCGGTGATAGCCACGAGGTCCATGCCCCGGCTCTTGGCCACGGCGTAGACCCGCTCGGGCGTGTTGTAGGACTCGCGCATGACCTGCCGCAGCGGCGCGATCGACGTGTTCCCAGAATGGCGGGTGTGGACGTGCGTGTCGAGTTTCATGTGGCCTCCTCGAACCGTCGGGCTCACCCGGCCGCCGCCTCCGCTGGGAATCGGATGTGCGGCCACGCTGCCGACGCGGCTCCAGATAGCGGAGCTTGCTCCACTGTGCGCGCGGGCCATGACGGAAGCATCGCGGCACGGCGACGATCCCGAAAACTTGTCGAAGGACCCAGAGCCGAGGCGCCCTGATCTGGTCACCCCTGGCGGACGTCGATATGCGTACGATCGCTCGGACGATGCCGCAGGATCTCTGACCAGAAGTTGCGCACGTAGAGCCGGATGACCGCCCAGGTGCCCATCGCCCGATAGCGACGCGCCGAGGTGTGCACGTAGCAGCCGAGGCTCAAGCCGACCTCGCCGGCGGCATGCAGGCGGCGCCCCAGGTTGGTGTCTTCGCCGTGGAACTCAATCGAGGTGTCGAAGCCGCCGATCGCGTCGAGCGCCGATCGGCGCACGGCGAAGTTGCCGCCATAGAACACGACGCCGGCGCGCAGCACGTACTTGACGAACAGGTGCGTGGCCGGGCCCACGGTGAGGTCGTAGGCGCCAATCAGCAGCCGGCCCGCGCGGTGCCAGTCGTAGAAGCGGTAGGCCCCCGACACGGCCAGCAGGCGCGGATTCGCCAGGAACTGGTCTTCCATGCGCGCCACCCACGCCAGCGGCGCGCGGCAGTCGGCGTCGAGATAAAGCAACACGTCGGCCGAGGTCTCGCGCCAGCCGCGCTCGCGCGCCACCACCAGGCCCAGACGCGGCTCGGCGATCACGCGCACGCCCGGGATGGCCGCGGCCACGGCGGCGGTGCCGTCACGACTCGCGCTGTCGACGAGGATCACCTCATCGGGCACGCGGGTCTGCGCCAGTACCGAGTGCAGACAGGCGCCGACGTAGGCCGCCTCGTCGTGCGCACACACGACGACTGCGAGGCGCAGGGCCGGCGCGCGATCGGGCGGAGGGGCGTGGGCCACCTGAGGGCGACAGTATGGCGGGATGGTCACGTCCGCGCGTCGGCGCGGAGACGTCGCGGTAACGGTTCGGCGCCTGGGCCATTGGCAGCGGCGCGGAGCTCGCACTACACTTCTGCCCGTGATGCGGGACACTCTTGCCCTGATTCTCGGCGGCGGCCAAGGCAGCCGTCTCTTCCCCCTGACGCAGCACCGCTCCAAGCCGGCCGTGCCAATCGGCGGCAAGTACCGCTTGATCGACGTGCCCATCAGCAACTGCCTGCACGCCGACCTGCGGCGCATCTTCGTGCTCACGCAGTACAACTCGGCCTCGCTCAACCGTCACGTGGCCGGCGCCTACCGCATGGATACGTTCTCGAACGGCTTCGTCGAGATCCTGGCGGCCGAGCAGACGCGCGACAGCACCGCCTGGTTCCAGGGCACGGCCGACGCCGTGCGCAAGGCGGCGCGGCACTTCGCCCAGTACGACGCCGACTACTACCTGATTCTGGCCGGCGACCATCTCTACCGCATGGACTACGCGCAGATGCTCGACGCGCACGTCGAGCGCCAGGCCGATGTCACGATTGCCGCGCTCCCCGTTGACGCCACCGAGGCCACCGGCATGGGCATCTTCACGTTCGACCAGCGCGGCGCCATTCAGAGCTTCGAGGAAAAGCCCAATCTCGACCGCCTCTCGGCCATCGGCCGCAGCGCGCCCGCCGGCTCCACCTTCATGGCGCTCGAAGACGCCAAGCCCTTCGTCGCCTCGATGGGCATCTACGTCTTCACGCGCGAGGTGCTGTTCGAGCTGCTCGAGCTCGAGGGCGGCGTCGATTTCGGTCGGCAGCTCATTCCGGCGGCCCTCGAGAAGTACCAGGTCGTCGCCCACCTGCACAACGACTACTGGGCCGACGTGGGCACCGTCGAGTCGTTCTACAACGCCAACATCATGCTCACCGAGCCGGGCGCGCCCTTCACCTTCTACGACCACCGCCGGCCGATCTACACGCACGTCCGCTTTCTGCCGCCGTCGCGCGTCAACGGCTCCACCTTGGAGCGCACGCTGCTCGCTGAAGGGTGTTTCGTGGACCAGGCGCTCGTGCATGACTCGGTGGTCGGCATCCGCACCACGATTGGCGCCGGCGCGCAGGTGCGGCGCTCGGTGCTGCTCGGCGCCGATGCCTACGATGCGCCCACGCATGGGCACGACAGCGGCGTGGCCATGGGGATTGGCCCCGGCGTGCAGCTCGACCGCGTGATCGTCGACAAGAACGCGCGCATCGGCGAGGGGTCGCGGCTGCTCAACCTGCAAGGGCTGCGCGAGTTCGACGGGCCGAACTTCCACATCCGCGAGGGCATCCTGATCGTGCCCAAGGACGCGGTGATTCCGCCGGGCACGGTGGTCTGAGGCCAATTCAGTAACCCAGAATTAACGGCCGCGTCACCGGCTGGAAATCTCGCCCCGGTAACGTGAGGTATGACTTTCCAGGCGACTCCGATCACGCGCGCAACCGACAGCCGGGCGTCTGGCGCGGCCCCACCTGCCAGCGCCATGCCAGGCAGCCCGCGACCGTCCGCCCTACGTCCGGTGCCCGTGCCCCGCGCTGGCCGCCGGCGCGTGCTGGTCGTTGACGACGAGCAGGACATCGCCGACCTCATCAAGCACACCCTCGAACGCGGTGGCGACATCGAAGTGGAGACGGTGGCGAGCGGCGACGCGGCCCTCAAGGCCGCCACCGAGCAGCCGCCCGACCTGGTGGTGCTGGATCTCAATCTGCCCGTGCTGAGCGGCCTCGAGGTGTGCCGCATCCTGCGCCAGCGGCCAGCCACCGCCACCGTGCCGATCATCATGCTCACGGCTCGCACGAGCGAAGGCGATCGGGTGACGGGCCTCGACTCGGGCGCTGACGACTATGTGACGAAGCCCTTCAGCGTGCGTGAGCTCGCGGCGCGGGTGCGCGCGGCGCTGCGCCGGGGACGGTCCACTGAGACCCCGGCCGCGGCGACCTACCGCGGGGCGCACCTGTCAGCCGATTTCGATGCCGTGTCGGTGGAAGTGGACGGCGCGGCGGTGAAGCTCACGCGGCGCGAGTTCGAGCTGCTGCGCTATCTCGTCGACAACCGCAACCGCGTGCTGTCGCGGGATCGCCTGCTCGAACGGGTGTGGGGCTACGACCGGTTCATCGAGACCAGGTCGGTGGACGTGCACGTGGGGCGCCTGCGCGCCAAGCTCGGCGCGGCCGGCCGCCAGATCGAAACCGTGGTCGGCCTCGGCTACCGCTTCGTGGAATAGCGAGCGCCCACGCGGACCGGGGCCCCCACCGCGCGGACTGAGCGTGGTGGGGTGAGGAGCGTGGGCCAAACGACGCTGCCGCTCGCGAAGCGGAGCCAGCAGTGTTCTTCTGGACGGTTTGAGGTGGAGCTTCGCTAGCGCTAGCGGCTCTCGGTCCAGCCTTCGTCCTTCAGGCTCGACATCTCGATCGCGAACGCGCGGCGCGCGCGTTCCACCCGATGCCAATCGGTGTACACCGCATCCCGCACCAGGCGGCTGTCGGCGTGTTCGACGACATGCCAGCCGGCGGTGTCGAACAGGATTTCGTAACGGCGGGTGTGGGCGTCTTTCTGCAGCGTCTTGGTGAAGCTCATCATGGGGGCACTCGCTCGTTTGCGGACTGACATCGTGCCTCGCCCCGGGTCGCGTACGGTGTAAATTCGAGGTAACGTTCGCGCTCACCGCCCCCGGCATCGCGCGCGCAACTCGCTACGCTACAACGACTTACGAACTGACCACGGTTACGGACCGACCACCGTCAAGGCGTGCGCATGCACCCGTATCTCGAGCGGACTCGCCAGCGTGGCCGGTTCGCCGTCGAGATGCACGTCGAGCACGCCACTCGTGGCGATCCGCGCGTGCGTAAAGGTGCTCATGTGCACGCCGCCGCCCGGTGCGAGGGTGCCCGAGAAGAACGCCGGCACGCGCGTGAGCACACGCCAGAGCGGCTGGTCGTCGATCACCACGATGTCGAAGCGTCCGTCGTCGAGCCGCGCCGCCGGAGCAATGCACCCGTGACTGCCGTACTGGCGCGAGTTGGCCAGGGCGACGAACAACTTCCGCCCCGACGACGTGCCGCCGTCCCACACGAGGTCGTAGGCCTCCGCCTGATATCGGAGCAACTCACGCGCGCCGACCTGCAGGTAACGAGACAAGCCGCGCCGGCCCCTGCGCTCGGCGAAGGCGCCCGCCACCCGGGCGTCGAGGCCCACGCCGGCGACGTTGAAGAACAACTGACCGTTGACCTCGCCCGCGTCGATGCGGCGCCGCCGGCCCGTGCCCGCCAGCGCCAGCGCCGCCTCGGCCGCGAGCGGCACACCCAGATCACGGGCCAGGCCATTGCCCGATCCGGCCGGCACGATCGCCAGCGCCACTGGTCCGAACGCGAGCGCCCGCGCCACTTCGTTCATGGTGCCGTCGCCGCCCCAGGCCACCACCAGATCGGTGCCGGTCGTGGCGGCATCGCCCGCCACCTCGGTGGCGTGCCCTGGCCCCAGCGTGACCGTGACACGCGTGTCGTAGCCGGCCTGCCGCAACACGCGGCCCGCCAGTTCCACTTCGGCGACCCCGCCGGGATACGCCCGCACGCCGGAAATCGGATTGATGATGACGAGCGCCCGCTTCACGGGACTACCCCGCGCAGCGCTCGCGGTGGCAGGAACCAGCGCAGCACGCCTGGCCCACCGGGAAGCGCGCGCGTCACGTCGATGCGGCACACCGCGCCCTTCTTGAACTCGACGGCACCGCGCGCGCCGAGCAGCTTGGCGGCGAGCTCGCCGAGATCGGGCTCGTGGCCCACGAGCGCCAGACGCGACACGTGCCGCGTGGTGCTGGCATACGCCGCCACCGCCGCGACGACGTCGGCCACGCGTGCACCGGGGGCCAGCGCGTCGGTGATCACGACCTTGGGCTTGGGCCGCAATCCCGCGGCAAGACACGCGGCGGTCTCCTGCGCGCGGGTGAGCGGGCTCGAGAGCACCACATCCACGACGACGCCGAGCTCGCGCAGGCCGGTGACGGCGCGCCGCCACCGCTCGATGCCGTCGGGCGTGAGCGGCCGCGCGTCGTCGTCGGGATACTGGGCCCCTCGCTCGGCCGCCACCGCGTGGCGCACCAAGTAGAGTTCGAGCGCCGTCGGCACCGACGCCGTCACGCCACCGACCGGGCGCGCGGCGCGGAGGCGCGGGTGACGAGCGCGGCCGAGAGCATGAGCAGGCCGTTGCGGCGGCTCATGAACGCCGCATGCAGCGCCCGGCACTCGCCATCGAGGGCGCGCACGAGCGCGGCCAGGTCGCGGGCCGTGGCGCGCGACCGCTGCACCACGCCGATTTCCACCTCGTGAATGCGCTCGGCCAGCACGTGCAGGTCATGCGCCCGGCCGAGCAGATCCTGAATGGCCTTCAACTGCGTGAGCTGCGCCGTCGCCCGGACGCCCCGCGCCTCCTGGCCGGCTTCGAGGGCGTAGCGCAGGCGCTTCACGGCGATGCGCACGTTGTGGAGACGCTCGGGCATGTAGACCACGCCGGTGCCGGTCACCGCCTGCCGCACGCCGCGGGCACGGCGCGCGACGCGCGTCGCCATGGTCGCCTTCACTGCGGCGGCGTCAGTGGTGGTGGAGGTGGCGATGGCGACAGCCAGCTCGTCGAGGCGCGTCTGAAGGCGCTGCAACCGCGCCCGCGTCAAGGTGGCCCGCGCCTGGCGCAGGGCCGCGGCGCGCTGCGCCTGAAGCACCCGCCGCGTGGTCGCGCGCGCAGCCGCGCTCATCTCGGCAGCCGCCACGGCCTCGTCGAAGTGGCCGATCGCCACGTCGAGTTCGCGAACGGCGCCGAAGGCACGGGTCACGCGCCGCACGTCCTTGCGCAGCCCGCGCCCGGCGCGTTCGTGGCCCGCCGTGAGCACGGGCAGCACCTCGCGCAACCGGCGTGAAGCCACGCGCGCCTGGTGCACGGCTTCCGGCTCGCCAGCCAGCGCGGCCGCGAGTACCGCGGTGAGCGCCGACGCGCGGGGCGCGAGCAGCGTATTGGTGGGTGCAGGTGTACGTCGTGCCATACTGAGCGACACCGGACGGAAGCGGCGTCGCAAGGCGCCTATTATAGCCGCCACCTGCCCATGCGTCTTGCCGCCATCGACATCGGCACCAACTCGGTCCACATGATCGTGGTCCGGGTGCGACCAGATTTTTCCTTCGAGGTCATCGATCGGGAAAAGGAGATGGTGCGGCTCGGCGCCGGCGGCCTGGGTGGCCGCAAGCTGACGCGCGAGGCCATGAGCGCGGCCCTGCAGGCGCTCAGCAAGTTCGAACGGCTCGCCAAATCCCACCAGGTCGACCAGATTCTGGCCGCGGCCACGAGCGCCACCCGCGAAGCCGAGAACGGCGGCGACCTGCTGGCGGCGATCGCGCACACGACCGGCATCCGGCCGCGCATCATCACCGGCACCGAAGAAGCGCGGCTCATTCATCTGGCCGCCGTTTACGGCGTCGACACGCCCAAGCCGGCGGTGGTCATCGACATCGGCGGCGGCAGCGTCGAGGTGACACTCGGCGCCGGTGACGACGTGCGTTTCGCGCGCAGCTTCAAGCTGGGCGTGCTTCGGTTGTCGGAACGCTTCGTCACGTCTGACCCGCTCAGCGGCCGCGACGAACGCAAGATGCTCGCGCACATCGCCGAACAGACCGACCGCTACCTCGAACACATCGTCAGCGCCGGCTACGACCGCGTCATCGGCACGTCGGGCACCATTTTGTCGCTCGGCTCGGTGGCGGCCGCACTCGACACCGGCGTGGCGCCGAGCGAAGTGCGCAACCTGCGCGTATCGGCCAAGGCGATTCGCAAGGTGCGCAAGCTCGTGTGCAGCACGCCGCTCGACCAGCGGCTCGAGATTCCGGCGCTCGACCCGCGCCGCGCCGATCTGGTCGTGGCCGGCGCCCTGCTGCTCGATGCGCTGCTCAAGAAGCTCCAGGCCAAGGACATCACGCTCTGCGACCTGGCGCTGCGCGAGGGCCTGGTGCTCGACTTCATCCAGCGCAACCGCAAGCACATCCGTCAGGTGGACGAGATTCCCGACGTGCGCCGCCGCTCGGCGCTCGAACTGGCCGAGCGCTGCGGGTGGGAGCAGGCGCATACCGAACAAGTCACGCGCCTGGCGCTCGCCATGTTCGACGGACTGCGACCTGTGCATGGCCTGGGCGATCGCGAACGCGAATGGCTCGAGTACGCCTCGCTGCTCCACGACGTGGGCAACCACATCAGCTACGAGCGCCACCACCGCCACTCCTACTACCTCATCAAGAACGGCGATCTGCGCGGCTTCGAACCCGCCGAAATCGAGACGATTGCGCTGGTCGCGCGCTACCACCGCCGGGCCGAGCCGAGCCGCGATCACGAGGGCTACAGGGACCTGTCGGGCACCTTGCGGCACGCGGTGCGCGTGCTCGGCGCGATCCTGCGGCTGGCCGAGTCGCTCGACCGCAGCCGCCACGCCATGATTCGCGGGCTCACCGTGAACACGCGCGCCGATACCATCAGCCTCGAGCTCGAAGGCCGTGGCGACGCCGAGCTCGAGGCGTGGGCCGCCTCGCGCCAGCTCGCGCCGCTCGAGCGCGCTCTCGATCGCCCGGTGCGCATGCAGACGCGCATCGTCGACGAGGCCGAGCCCACCGAGCCCTCGGCGCCGGCGCGGCGCGGCCTCGCCAAGGGCACTGCCCCGCGCGCCGCCGCACGCCGTTGACGCGGGATTCATCGTCGACCGCTGCCGCGAAAGCTGTCGAGCTATCCTCCGGCCATCTTTCCTCTGAAACCAAGCAGGTCATCGATGCCGTGAAGGCACGGATCGCCCAGATCCAACCAGGACTGCCCGAGGGCGTCACCATCGTGCCTTTCTACGATCGCTCGACCCAAGACCTGCGCTACCCAAGTCGTCTTCGCTTCCCTGAATATCCGGCGCGATCTGCCTCTCAACACGCCTGTGACCATCGAATTCACGCCGGACACAGCGGGTGAGATCTCGTTTGCCTGCGGCATGGACATGCTACGCGGGACGGTGGTCGTGCAGTGACTCGATGCTGAAAGACGAGCTCTTGCAACGCCGCGCGAGGCCTGCAGTCGTCAGATCTCTGGCGCTATTCGTCGTGGCTGGTTGGGGCGGTTCATCCTGCGAGTTCTGACCGCACGAGGTAACCGTGGGGCCGATCTCGAGAGCTAGGTGCCGATCGCACCGCCGATGGCCAGTGCCGTACCCGCCGAGCCATCTTCATCGAGATCGTGTCCCGCCCATTGGCCGTGCCGAATACGCGTCGACTGGGGTATGCTCCCGACTAGACCGATTGGTCTAGTGTGAATCCGCGCGGCGGGAGTCGTCTCGACATCAGCGCTGCGCACCACCGTGAAGCACAAGGAGGAATGGCGTATGTCGTGTCACAACACCCAGATTGGCCGCCGCGGATGGCAGACGGCATTGCGGTATTCGTTGTCTCTCTCGTTGAGCTTCGCCGGCCTGCCGGCGTATGCGCAAGCGCCCGCCCCAGAGCAGGCAGTGACCTGGACCGCCGACGATGCGCAGCTGAAGTGGGGGGCGTGCCCGCCGTTCTTGCCCAAGGGCTGCGGCATCGCCGTTCTTCACGGCGATCCCGCCAGGGACAACGTCGACGTCTTCCTGAAAGTGCCCGCCAAGTCCAGCCTCCCGCTCCACTGGCACACCTCGGCAGAACGCATGGTGCTGGTGGCCGGCGAGCTTCATGTCACGTATGAGGGTCAGAAGACGGCTGTGCTCAGGCCGGGGACGTACGCGTACGGTCCTGCCACACGAGCGCACACAGGTGTGTGCGAAAGCGCCGTGCCATGTGTACTGTTTATCGCCTTTGAGTCGCCGCTGGACGCCGTGGCGGGCGACGGCAAGCCGA
>Ga0163144_10000427_pt1 | contig 97136 bp, 81 predicted proteins | sample OliLak19BULKMAT1_FD_123175 | JGI IMG/M metagenome (GOLD analysis project Ga0163144, IMG submission 123175) | Freshwater microbial mat bacterial communities from Lake Vanda, McMurdo Dry Valleys, Antarctica - Oligotrophic Lake LV.19.BULKMAT1 | ecosystem: Environmental > Aquatic > Freshwater >...
CCTCGCGCGCCACGCGCGTCACTTCCGAGGAGAAGCCGTTGAGCTGATCGACCATCGTGTTGATGGTTTCCTTGAGCTCCAGAATCTCGCCCTTCACATCAACGGTGATCTTGCGCGACAGATCGCCGCGCGCCACGGCCGTGGTCACGGTCGCGATGTTGCGCACTTGCGCGGTCAGGTTGGTCGCCATCGCGTTCACCGAATCCGTCAGATCCTTCCACGTGCCGGCGACGCCCGGCACGACGGCCTGCCCGCCAAGCCGCCCATCCGTGCCGACCTCGCGCGCCACGCGGGTGACCTCGGATGCGAACGAACGCAACTGCTCGACCATCGTGTTGGTCGCTTCCTTCAGCTGCAAAATCTCGCCGCGCACATCGACGGTGATTTTTTTCGACAAGTCGCCATTGGCGACCGCGATGGTCACTTCGGCGATGTTGCGCACCTGCGCGGTCAAATTGCCGGCCATCTGGTTGACCGAATCGGTCAGATCCTTCCAGACGCCCGAGACACCCTTCACCTGCGCCTGGCCGCCAAGCTTGCCCTCGATGCCGACCTCGCGCGCCACGCGGGTGACCTCTGAGGTGAACACCGAAAGCTGCTCGATCATCGTATTGACCAGCTTGGCGGAACGCAGAAACTCACCCTTGAGCGCGCGCCCGTCCACCTCGAGCTCCATCGATTGTCCCAGATCGCCCTTGGCCACTGCGCCGATGGTGCGCGCCACTTCGGTCGTCGGTCGCACCAAATCGTCGAGCAAGGTGTTCAGGGAGTCGACCTTCTGCGCCCACTCGCCGATGGCACCCGGCACCGACATCCGTTGCTGGAGCCGCCCCTCCTTGCCGACTGCCACGCTCAAGCGCTTGACCTCCCCAGTGAAGCGCATTTCGTACCCGATGATCCGGTTGAAAGCCTCCGCAATGCGTCCATCCGTTCCGACCCAATCGATCGGCAGGCGCACGGAGAAATCCCCGTCGCGAAACGCCATGACCGCCGCGAGCAACTCCAGCGATCGCAGCGCCGCGGCATCCGCTTGCGCCTGCGTGGCATTTTCGCGCGTCAACGACCTGAGCTTCTTTGTTGTCCCGGCTGCATGACGATTGCCCGCCTCTGGAGCGGACGGGGATTCGGCAACGGGGCTCAGCGTGGACTGGCTCATGGTCTTGGGACCTATTGGGAGATGAGGGGATGGCAGATGGCAGTGAGTTTTTGAACGGGCTACCGACTATACGCCCGCCCGATGAAGCCGTAGTGGGCAGAAGAGGTGCGTGTGCAGTGCGATCAAGGAGTCACATTCTTCTTTGTGTGCTTGCCCAAGGCTTCAGTGGTGTCAGCCAAGCCGTCAGCCAAACCCATGCGTTGGACCCCTGCATTCAAGCAAAAGCGTTTCCATGTCAAATTCTTCGCGTTGTGGTTAGCGTTGCACTTGATGGTTGAATCCGCCGGATCTCTCCGGCGCATCAACCCATGAAGGAATTACTTTCCCGGGGTTGAGGATGCCATCTGGATCGAACGCGCGCTTGATCGCGCGCATCGCGTCCAGTGTCGCTGCGTCGAAGGCAAGCGTCATGAAATCGCGCTTCGCCAGGCCGATGCCGTGTTCGCCGGAAAGCTGGCCTTCCAGCGCGAGCACGGCATCGAATACCTGCACCATCGCAGATTCGGCGCGCGCGCACTCGTCGGCGTTGGCCGGATCGTAGAGGATGTTGACGTGCAGGTTGCCGTTGCCGGCGTGGCCGAAGCAGACGATCTTCAGTGACAGGATCGCGGCTATCGCCGCGACGGCCGCGACCAGCTCGGGGATGCGCGATACCGGCACCACCACGTCCTCGTTGATCTTGCCGGCTGCGAGGGTGCGCAGGGCCGGCGACAGCGCCTTGCGCGCTGACCAGAGTTTTTCCCGCGCAAGCTCATCGGGCGCGCTGTCCACGCCCAGGCAGCCTTCGCCATTTGCCGACAACGCAAGGGCGATCACGGCGGCATCGACGGTGCTGGCATCGCCATCAGCTTCGATCATCAGCAAGGCACCGGCTTCGGGCAGGTCGACACCACCGACTTCGCGCGCGAGGCGCAGGCATTCGCCATCCATGAATTCCAGCATCGAGGGCGTGACCGGCTGCGCCATCAGGCGCGATACTGCCGCTGCCGCGCTGTCAACATCGCGATATAGCGCGCGCAGGGCGCGGCGCTGCGGTGCGATTGGCGTGAGTCGCAGCGTCGCTTCGACGATCAAGGCCAGCGTGCCTTCGGAACCGATCAGCAATCGCGAAAGATCGTAGCCGCTGGCACCCTTGGTGGTCGCGGCGCCGAAACGTACCAGTTCGCCACAGCCGGTGACGGCGGTGAGCGCCAGCACGTTGTCCCGGGTCGCGCCGTATTTCACTGCACGCGGGCCGCCGGCATTGCAGGCCAGATTGCCGCCGATGCTGCAGTAGGGCGCGCTGGTCGGGTCGGGTGGCCAGAACAGGCCTTGCCCGCGCAACGCAAGCTGGAGGTCGCCATTGAGCACGCCCGGCTCGACGATGGCGATACGATCACCGGGGCGAATGGCAAGGATGCGGTTCATGCGCTCGAAGCTGACGACGATGCCGCCTTCGATGGGTACGCTGGCACCGGTGGTATTGCTGCCGCGCCCGCGTGCGGTGATGGCGATCCGATGCGCGCGGCACAGCTGCACGATGCGTTGCACCTGTTCGCGCGTGGTCGGCAGCGCTACGGCGTCGGGCAGCGATTGCCGGCGTGAATTGTCGTAGCTGTAGGCCAGTCGCTCGGAGGCATCGAGCAGCAGCCCGCCTTTCTGCAGCAGGCGGTTCAGTTCATCGATCAGGACTGCAGGCAAGATGTTGGCCATGCGGCGATTGTAGGGCAGCGCGAGACTGCGCAATCAGCTGGACCGGTGCCGGCTAAACCCAGCGGCATCAGCAGTCAGGCAGCGGTCACGTCCCGCAGTTGCCAATGCGAGCCGGCCAGCAGGCGCAGACGATGCTTGAACACCGAGCCCGGCAGCGAGGTGACGATGACCAGGTCGACATGCAGGTCGGCCTGTTCGCCCGTGACCGTCGCCTGCGGATCGATGACCGCCAAACCTTCATCGACGTCGTCGGGTTCGGCCTGCATGTTTTTCCAGCGTTCGAACAGCGTCGCCGTGCGCAGCGCCTGCTGCAATTCTTCGGCCATGCCTTGCGCGCTGTCGCTGTGGAAGGCCAACGCGTGATTGTCGCCGCGCGCGTGGGCGGGATCGGGCAGGCGGATGTAGAAGCGCGTGGGCATGACGATGGTCTCCATGTTGGACGTTGTGCCAGTGGCCGTAGCAGCCCACTGGAACTCGCAACTCCACAGCAATCTACTCTCAAGCGAGGCGTGAGTGTACGTTTACCGCAACAACATCAATCCTGATGCGTCGCCGGGCCATGCTCCTGGCCGTGGCTGATGCCAGTGCTGTGTCGCTGCCAGAAGAAGGTCGGCGCGGGCCGGCTCAAGCCACCGATCTCGGCCATGCTGCCGGCATCGAACAATCGGCCGTTGACCATCACATAAGCGGTATCGGCGCTGGCGCGGATGTTGTCCAGCGGATTGCCGTTGACCACCACGAGGTCGGCGCGCTTGCCGGCTTCGATTGAACCGAGGTCGCGTGAAAAACCGAGATAGTCGGCACCATCGAAAGTGGCCGCGCGCAGCGCTTCCCAGTTGGAGAAACCGCCCTGCACCAGCATCCAGGTTTCCCAGTGAGGCGCCAAGCCCTGCAACTGACCGTGGCCGCCGACTTGGATGCCGATGCCGGCGTCGCGCAAGCGCTTGGCCTGCTTCGCCACTTCAATGTGGTAGTAATCCCAGTCCGGGCCGATCTCGCGGCGGATTGAGCGGGCGTCGAGGGTTTCACGCGGGAAGAATTTCAGCAGGCGCTCGTTGTTGAACACATCGTCGCGTGCATACCACCAGAATTCGCCGTTGATGCCACCGTAGTTCACCACCATGGTTGGCGTGTTGCGCACGTCGGTCTGCCGCCATAGATCCACGATATCGCGGTACAGCGGCGCCACCGGGATGTTGTGTTCGATGCCGGTGGCGCCGTCGATGATCATGGTCATGTTGTGGTTGAAGGTGGAGCCGCCTTCCTCGACCACCAGCATGCCCAACTCGCGCGCGGCCTGGTTGATCATCTGCCGCTGCTCGCGGCGCGGCTGGTTGTAGCTCTTGACGCTGAAAGCGCCGAGGGCCTGCATCCGGCGCAGGGTGTTGCGGGCATCGTCGAGCGAATTGATCTCGGCCTTGAAGTCACCATCGGCGCCGTAAAGGATGGTGCCGGTGGACAGTACGCGCGGTCCGACCAGCAGGCCCGCGCGCTGCAGTTCCGACTGCGAGAACACCGTTTCGCTGGTCGCCGAAGGATCATGCAGGGTGGTGATGCCAAAAGCGAGGTTGGCGTAATAGGCCCAGTTCGCCTGCGGTACGACGCCGCCGTTGAAGTGCGCGGCATGCCCGTGCACATCGACCATGCCCGGGAATAACGTCTTGCCGGTGGCGTCGATCAGGCGTGCACCCGGAGGCACGGTGATGCCAGCACGCTTGCCGACGGCGACGATGCGCTCGCCCGACACGATCACCACGCCATCCTCGATCACTTCCTGCAGCGATTGCGCGTTGCGCATGGTCACCACGCGGCCGCCGACGAAGGCCACGCTGTCGGCCGGTTTGTCGCTGGCCACGCTCAAGCCGACGGCGATTGGCGCTTCATTCGCCGACGCGCTGAGGTCGCGAGTGAAATAGCGGTTGCCGAGCATCCAGTGCACGCGTTTGCTGCTGGACCAGTGCAGGTAGGGGCCGGCATCGGTGGTCAGGGCGGTGATCGGCAGCGACTTGGTGTCCTTCGACAGTTCGATGGAACCACCGGTAAGCGGCAGCGGCGCGGTATAGGCGTTGAATAATTCGGTGAAGGCCACGCGCTTGCCATCAGGGCTCAAGCGCACCGAATCTACGTACTTGAGGCTGAACACTTCGCGCGGCTCTTCGCCATGCAGTCCTGCGCTCATGAATTTCTTTTCCAGACCACCGCCGGTCATGAAATACACGCGCTGGCCGTCGGCACCAAACTCGGGGCTGTCGCCATTGCCGGCTACGCGCACCACATCGCTGCCGTCGGTATTCATTACGTACACGCCGCTGTCGTAGCTCCACATCCTGCCGGTCAGCGAGCCGCCGGGCTGGCGCGAATAGACGATGCGGCGGCCATCGGGCGAGTATTTCGGAGAGTAGTAATAGCCCGGCTCCCTGGTCAGCGCGCGCGACTGGCCGCTGGCCAGGTCAAACTCGCGGATGCTGGCAAGGTCCTGATCCGACCATGTGGTGTAAAGCAGCTTGCGGCCGTCTCCGCTGAAGCTGGGCTGGTATTCGAAATGCGTCGACTCGCTGGTGAGGCGCTGCGGCATGCCGTCGGGCAAGGATTTTTTCCACAGCTGGCCGACGGCGTGGAAAACCAGGGTCTTGTCGTCGGCACTGGTGGCGACGTCGCGGATCATCTTCGGTGCAAACGACGCTGTATCCAGCGCCTGGTTGAAGCGCAGCGGCGCGGTGACGGTCTGCTGCACTTCGGCGCTGAACGGGATCTGCGTGTGCGCGCCACTTTGCATGTCGACGCGCCAGAGCTTGCCCTGCGCCCAGATCACCACCGACTGCGAATCCGGGGTCCAGTTGTAGTTGGCGTAGGGACCGAAGATGGCCCAGACCTCCTGCTGGTCGTGCGAGAGGCCATCCCACAGCGGCTTGACCTCACCCGAGGCGAGATCGAGCACGTGCAGCACGGTCTTGTCGCGCACGCGCTTGATGAAGGCCAGACGCTTGCCGTCGGGCGAGGGCTGCGGGCGGATGGCGCCGCCAGGCGTGCTCACCAGCGTGCGGGTTTCACCGGTCTCGCGGTCCAGGCGCTTGATGGCGTAGATCACGCCGTAGACGTTCTTGTTGTACTGGAAGGTGTCGCCGTCGCTGACGTCTTCCGAGTAATAGACGTAGCGGCCGTCGGGGCTGACCGCCGGTTCGCCGAGATCCATCTGGTCGTTCTTGCGCTTGGTCAGCTGCAGGCCGTCACCGCCGTCGCGATGGACCAGCCACAGCTCGCCAGCGCCGAGCGAGCGTTCGGAGGTGAAGTGCTTGCGGCCAACCAGGTACTGGCCGTCCGGCGTCCACACCGGGTTGTTGTAGAGGCGGAAGCTTTCCTTGGTGACCTGCACTGGCGCGCTGCCGTCGCTGCGCATGCGCCACAGGTTGTTGCCGCCGGCGCGGTCGGAGGTATAGGCGATCTCCTTGCCGTCCGGCGAAAACCGCGGCTGCACGTCATAGGCCGCGCCACTGCTGATCCGACGCGCTGTGCCGCCGGCAATCGGCAGGCTGTAAATGTCGCCGACCATCGAGAAGGCGATGGTCTTGCCGTCGGGGCTGACGTCGAGATCCAGCCAGGTGCCTTCGTCGGTCGTGAAGCGCACGACCTTGGTCGGGCCATGCGCGGCGTTGACGTCCCACTCCGGCTTTTTGTCGGCGGCACTGGCGCCGAGGCTGAGGGCCAGAGCGAAGGCGAAGGCGAAGGCGAGGCTGAGTGGACGCAGGATCATGGTGTTTTTTCCAATCAAGTCGTGAAACCTGGGTAAAAGCGACGGCAATCGCGACCACGCACAACCCAGTCGCGGCGGTCACGATTGCCATCGCTCCTCCGCGGGCAGGCTCAGTGCTGGTAAGCGCGCGGCATCTCGCCCGGCGCCTGCAGGTAACGATCGCGCAGGTCGGTCTGGCGCGAACGCAGCGGCAGGTCGCGGCCTGCCATCCACAGCTTGGCGGTGACCGAGCTGACATCGAGCGGATCGCCGGTCCACAGCACCAGATCGGCGACCAGGCCGACGTCGATGCGGCCGACTTTGTCCGCGACGCCGAAGGCATCGGCCGGCACCGAGGTCAGGCCGGCGAGACCGGCTTCCCAGGGCAGGCCGTTGGCCACCGCATTGCCGGCGATCTGGCGCACCTTGCGGGCGTTGTGCGAGGCATCGTCATTATTGATGAAAGCCAACGCCACACCGGCACGTTGCAGGCGCGCGGCGTTTTCCAGAGTGCTGCCGATCTGATCGAAATCAGCCGGTAGCGCCGACAGTGCATTGACGAATACCGGTACCTTCGCTGCCGCCAGTTCCGGCGCGACCCGCCAGGCTTCAGCACCGCCGAGGATGGCAAAGCGGAAGTTCAGTCGGCGCGAGTGGCTGAGCAGCTGGCGGATGTCGGCTTCACGATTGACGGTGAACACGATCCGACCACCGGCGATGGCGCGGCTGAGCGCGGCGCGGCCGCGCAGGCTCAGCAGTTTTTCTTCGGTCGTCACCGGCAGCCGGCTTTCGGCGATGGCCTGTTCGAGCAGCAGGTATTGGGCCGCACGCGACTTGCCGCTCACCCCCAGAAGGCCATTGCCGATGCCGGCGAACATGGTCCGGCGATCGCCAATCGGGCCGTCGAAGCCACCGTCAAGGCGCACCACGCCGCCCTGTCCAGCGATCACCGCGCCGCCGGTGCCCAATGCGGTGAAGGTGATGCCGCCGACCCGGGCGATCGGCAGCAGCACCGAGCGCGGGTTGAAGGCGAGGGTGACGTCGAACTCCGGATACAGATGGATGGGCAGGCCTTTTTCCTGGTCGTTGCCCTCGAAGTTGGCATCGACCGTGCTTTCTTCCAGCGAGATTTCCTCCAGACCGATTTCAGTCACGCCGCCGAACAAACCCGGCGTCAGCGGCTGGCCTTTGGCCTCGAATACCGGTACCCCGACCGGTGCGGCAAGGTTGGCGCCGATGGCGCGGATAATGCCGCCCTGTACCAGCACGTCGGTGTTCTTGAGCGTGCCGCGGCTGCCGGCGGTGTGCACGGTGGCCTGGCGGATCAGCACGTCCTGCGCCGAGGCAAGCCCCGTGGCGAGCAGGCCGATGGCGAGGATGGCGCGAGTCAGGGAAATGCGACGGCTCATGGCTGGCCCTCCTGTCCAAGCAGGAAATCGGATTGCGGTTGGCGTGACCTGTCGCTGCGATCGAACATCAGGGCGCCGTCGATGAACACTTTTTCCGCCTTGGCATAGACGCTGAAAGGCGTGCCGTTCCATAGCACTGCATCGGCCATCTTGCCGGGCGCCAGCGAGCCGGTCTGGCCGTCGATGCGAAGGGATCGCGCCGGGTTCGAGGTCAGCCAGCGGATGGCACGTTCCGGCGCGATGTTGATGCCGACCCGGCCGGCGCTGGCGATCACCTTGGCCGCCTCCTGGTTGAGCCGCTGGATGCCTTCAGCCGAGTCCGAATGCACGATGGCGCAGCTGTTTTCCGGGCGATCAACCAGGGCGATGTTCTCCTCGATGCCGTCGAAGGCTTCCAGTTTGAAACCCCACCAGTCGGCCCAGAGTGCGCCGCAGATGTTTTCACGGGCCAGCAAGTCGGCGATTTTGTAGGCTTCGACGCCGTGCTGGAAGCTGGCGATGCGGAAACCGAATTCCTTCGCCAGGTCGATCATCAGCGCCATCTCATCGCTGCGGTAACAGTGGATATGCACCGGGATTTCGCCGCGCAGAACGCCAGACAGCGTGTCCAGGCGCAGGTCGTGCTTGGGCGCGTCGCCGTTTTTTTCGCCCTTGCCGTCGCCTTTGTTGTAGCTGTCCCACTGGCGGACATAGTCCTGCGCTTCCATGAACGCGGCGCGATAGCCGGCGACATTGCCCATGCGGGTGGACGGCGCGCCGCCTTTTCCGCCGTAGACGCGCTTGGGGTTCTCGCCGCAGGCCATCTTGATACCTTGCGCGGCGCCCGGGAATTTCATCGCCTGATAGGTGATGGCCGCTACGTTCTTGAGCACCACGCTGCGGCCGCCGACCAGGTTGGCCGAGCCGGGCAGTATCTGCATTGACGTTACGCCGCCGGCCAGCGCCGTGCTGAAGCCAGGGTCATGCGGCCACACCGAATGTTCAGCCCAGACGTTGGCGGTGACCGGCGCGCTGGCTTCGTTGCCATCCTGGGTGGCGTTGACGCTGGGGCTGGCGTAGACGCCGAGATGCGAGTGCACGTCGATGATGCCGGGCGTCACCCACTTGCCGGTGCCGTCGATCACCTGCGCGTTGTCCGGCGCCGAAAGCGATATGCCGACCGCACTGATCTTCCCGTCGACCATCAGTACATCGGCGCCGTCAAGGCGCTCGCCGGTGCCGGTGAGCACGGTGGCATTGCGGATCAACACCGGATTCGAGGCAATCGCGCGATAGGTGCTGGGGTAGGGAGTGGGGGTGACTTCGACCGGCGGCGCGGGTTTGGACCTGGCGGAAACGCCGGCCGAAACCACCAGCGCCGCCATCGTTACGGCAAGCATGGCTCTGGACATCAAGATTCTCCCTGGACAAGTCCCGCACCCTATCTGTTGGGCGGAGCGATGCCAAGCATGACCAAAGTCATGGCGCGATCATGGCAAAATGCCCCGGATACGGGAGAAAGCGATGACAGAGAAAAGCGAGATCGTCAGCAACTGGCTGCCGCGTTATACCGGTGTACCGCTGGAAGGCTTCGGCGAACACATCCTGCTGACCAACTTCGGCGGCTACCTCGACACCTTCGCGCGCTTGACTGGCGCCACCATCGTGGGCCGTGACAAACCCATGTCCAGCGCCACCGTCGATGGCATTACCATGATCAACTTTGGCATGGGCAGCGCCAACGCCGCCACCGTGATGGACCTGCTCAGCGCCTTGCCGCCCAAGGCGGTGCTGTTCCTGGGCAAGTGCGGCGGGCTCAAGCGCAAGAACCAACTGGGCGATCTGGTACTGCCGATCGCCGCCATCCGTGGCGAAGGCACCTCCAACGACTACATGCCCGCCGAAGTGCCGGCGCTGCCGGCCTTTGCCATGCAGCGCGTGATCTCGACCATGATCCGCGACCTAGACTTCGATTACTGGACAGGCACCGTCTACACCACCAACCGTCGGGTCTGGGAACACGACGAGGCATTCAAGGACTACCTGCGCAAATTGCGCTGCATGGCCATCGACATGGAGACGGCGACGATTTTTGCAGCCGGTTTCGCCAACTCGATTCCGTCAGGGGCACTGCTGCTGGTCTCGGACCAGCCGATGATCCCCGAAGGCGTCAAGACCGAAGCTTCGGACCGCAAGGTGACCGAACACTTTGTCGAGTCACACATCACCATCGGCATCGAGGCGCTAAAGCTGATCCGTCGCCACGGCAAGAGCGTCAAGCACCTGCGCTTCGACGAGTAGGCCGGGATTTTAATCTCAAGGCTGCCAATCTTCAGGCAATTGGCACAAGTCAAATGCATTCATGGGTCGCGTCAGAGACTCGGGAATAGAGTCCGTCAAAGCAGTTGACCCGACGACTGCCAAAAAAAACGGCAGCTACTTGAGGAGACCATCTGATAGTGCGTCATTCCAAACGCGAGCACTCAGCCTGCGGAAACCGGGATTCAGCACTTGCCGTCTGGTTATCGCAAGATTCAGATCCTGGCTTCATGACAACTACGCACTCCCTGGCGTCCTGGTCAGCCACTATTCCAGCGAACGGAACTCCCCGCGACCTTCTTCGTCCGCAAAATTCAGGCATTGCCCCCACCCGCTGATCGCCATGCCGCAGGTTTTCTCAACCCCTGCTTGGCTCGCACATGCGTTGTGTCACCGCACATGCCAATTTGTTATATCGCTTTATCCGGATATAAGCGTTGACATTCGGGAATGGCCTCTTTACAGTCGGTCCCGTAATCCATCAAGACCGGCAGAGGGATAGGCCCGACGACGCCGGGGCAACCAGCCGCAGAGCAATCTGCGGACAAGGTGCCAACTCCTGCGGCGGACTTCGGTCCACCGGAAGATGGATCGCATGCGCCGACGCTACCCGCCGGCACGGCGATACCCCTGTTCCGGTCATCCGCAGTGGTTCGATGGGCTTGAAACGTCCTGCGGAGTTCGACCATGAGCCTCACCGAATCCCTTTCCTTCAGCGAGCCGGCCAGCTGTTATGCGCCCTGCACGGCGGCGACGCCGGCGTTTGGCCGCGAGGTCATCCGGCAGCAGCTGATCTTGCGTCATGCCGGCACGCGCGAGGTGCGCATCGCCTTTGAATGGCAGGGGCCGGCCAATGCGCCCGTGGTGATCGTGGCCGGCGGCATTTCCGCGCATCGCCACGTTTCCGCCAGCGCCGCGTATCCGGAATCGGGCTGGTGGGATGCGCAGGTCGGGCCGGGCAAGGCGCTCGACACGCAGCGCTATCGCATCGTCGCCATCGACTGGATCGGCAGTGACGGCAGCCTCGATGTCGCACTCGACAGCAGTGACCAAGCCGACGCCATCGCCATGGTGCTCGATCGCCTCGGCGTCTCGCGTGCCGCGGCCTTCGTCGGATGCTCGTATGGCGCCATGGTCGGCCTGCAGTTCGCGGCGCGTCACGGCCAGCGCCTTGGTCAACTGGTGGCGATCAGCGGCGCCGACCGTCCACATCCCTTCGCGAGCGCCTGGCGCTCGATCCAGCGCAGCATCGTTACACTGGGACGCAGCGAAGGCGGCCGTCGCGAGGCGCTGTCGCTGGCGCGGCAGCTGGCCATGCTCAGCTACCGTACGCCGGAGGAATTTGCCGCGCGCTTCGATGCGCCGGTGCAGCTCAATGACGGCACGGCGCGCTGCGCGTCGGCGGATTATCTCGAAAGCTGCGGCGAGCGCTACGTCGCCCGCACCTCGCCCACCGCCTTCCTGCGCCTGTCCGAATCCATCGACCTGCATGCCGTGGATGCCAGCACCATTCGTGTTGCCACCACGGTGGTGGCGGTCGAGGAAGACCGTCTGGTGCCGGTGGAAACCTTGCAGAATCTTGCGGCGACGCTGGGCCCGCGCTCTCGCTTCGTGCGCTTCAGCTCCAGCTTTGGCCACGATGCCTTCCTGACCGAACCGCTGCGCATCGCCGCGATACTGAAGTCCGCGCTGCAGGGAGTGGCCGCATGAGCACCCTGTCCGTCGCCACGCTGGCCGTTCGCGCCGGCATCGATTGTGATTCCGCGCACGGCGCTGTCGTGCCGCCGATCGTGCTGTCGAGCAATTTCAGCTTCGCCGGGTTCGACCAAAAACGTAAATACGACTACACCCGCAGCGGCAATCCCACCCGCGACCTGCTGGGCGAGGCGCTGGCCGAACTCGAAGGCGGCGTCGGCGGCGTGGTTACTGCCACCGGCATGGCTGCGATCACTCTGGTGCTGGCGCTACTGGAGCCCGACGACACCCTCGTGGTGCCGCATGATTGCTACGGCGGCAGCTGGCGCTTGTTCAACGCGCTGGCGAAGAAGAACCATTTTCGCCTGCTGACCGTCGATCTCACCGATCCGCGCGCGCTGTCGGCGGCGCTGGCCGAGTCGCCGAAGATCATCTGGGTGGAAACCCCGTCGAACCCGCTGCTGCGCATCACCGACCTGCGCTTCGTCGCCGAAGCTGCGCATCGCATCGGTGCGCTGGTGGTGGCCGACAACACGTTTTTGTCGCCAGCGCTGCAAACGCCGATCGCGCTCGGCGCCGACATCGTGGTGCATTCGACCACCAAGTACATCAACGGCCACAGCGACGTGGTCGGCGGCGCGGTGATCGCCAATACCGCCGAGCTGCACCAGCAGCTGGTCTGGTGGGCCAATGCGCTGGGCCTGACCGGCAGTCCGTTCGACAGCTTTTTGACCCTGCGCGGCCTGCGCACCCTCGATGCGCGCCTGCGCGTGCACCAGGAAAATGCCGCGGCATTGGCCGAGCTGCTCGACGCGCATCCGGCCGTCTCGGCCGTGCACTATCCCGGCCTTGTTTCGCATCCAGGCCATGCACTTGCCGCGCGCCAGCAGAAAGGTTTTGGCGCCATGCTCAGTGTGGAAATCGCCGGCGGCATTCCCGCCGTGCGCGCCTTTCTCGATGGCCTGCGCTGCTTCACGCTTGCCGAATCCTTGGGCGGCGTCGAAAGCCTGGTCGCACATCCGGCGACCATGACCCATGCAGCGATGAGCCCGCAAGCGCGCCAGGCCGCTGGCATCGGCGACGGCCTGCTGCGGCTGTCGGTCGGCATCGAAGGGCTGGATGATTTGCTCGCCGATTTGAGCGCCGCGCTGGAACGCGCGCAGGCCACGCTGCCGGCGAGCGTCGAAGACAAAGCTGAAGGCACCCATGCATGAACGCTCGGCGACTGGCGCGCATCGAGCGTGATGAGGGTCAAGCGCTGGTCAATGTCGCACTGCTCGGTACCGGCGCTGTCGGCAACGCTTTTCTTGCGCGACTGGGGCGATTGCAGGCCCGGGGTTTGGCGACAGGATTGCGGTTGGTCCAGGTGGCGAATTCGCAGCGCTGTTTGCGCGATCTGGACGGGCTCGATGCGCAGCGCGTGGCTGCGCAGATTGGGCAGTGTGCGGCGTTGGGCTCGGTCGATGTCGGTGATGCGTTGGTGGGATCGTCGCGGTTTGTGCTCGCGACATGCGTCGCTCCTGCATGCGTTCCAACCGTCGCTCCTGCCTGTCTGTCCGATGTTGCTGATGTGGTAGGCAGATCGGGTCTGGTCATCGACGCCACCGCCAGCGAGGACGTGGCCAGCTGGCATCCGCGCTGGCTGGCATCCGGTTTGTCGGTGGTCACGGCGAACAAGGCCGGCACCGGCGGCGAACTTGCGCGCTATCGCGCCATCGCCGCGCACGCGGCGCGCTATGGCGATGCCGCCACGGTCGGCGCCGGGCTGCCGCTGCTGCGCACGTTGCGTGAATTGCGCGCTGGCGGTGACTACATCCATGGCTTGGCCGGCGTGTTGTCGGGCTCGCTGGCGTGGCTGTTCAACCACTACGACGGCATGCGGCCGTTCTCCGCGTTCGTGCGCGAAGCGCGCATGCGTGGCTATACCGAGCCCGATCCTCGTCACGATCTTTCCGGCAGCGACGTGCGGCGCAAGCTGCTGATCCTGGCGCGCAACGCCGGCTTCGCGCTGGCAGAAAATTCAATTGCCGTGGAATCACTGCTGCCACAAACGCTGGCTAATGCTGCACCCGGTGACGTCGACGCCGCGCTCGAATCACTCGATGCGCCGCTGCGCGAGCGCTACCAGTCGGCATATCGAAACGGAAAAAAACTGCGCTTCGTGGCACGACTCGACGCCGACGGCCGTGCCCATATCGGACTTGAACAACTCGCGCCTGAAGATGCCCTCGCCTGCGGTTCGGGCTGCGACAACCGGCTGGCGATCCACAGCGATCGCTATTGCGAAAATCCGCTGGTGATACAGGGCCCGGGCGCAGGCGCGGAAGTCACGGCGGCGGCGTTGCTGGATGATGCGCTGCGGTTGATGCATTAGCGGAACAGGCTGCAACGGCCTTGCCGACGCTGGCATGCCATCGATAGTGAGCAAGGAGTTCCGTCGTCAGCGTTTTCCGCCGCCGATGATCCGCGCCGTGCGCTGGTAGGTCCAGTACGACCAGGCCCAATCGACCAGCACGACCACGCGGTTGCGGAAGCCGATCAGGAAGAACAGGTGGGCGACTAGCCAGAACCACCAGGCGAGCAGGCCGGAAAACTGCAGCCGTCCGAAATCGACGACGGCGGCCTTGCGGCCAATGGTGGCGAGGTTGCCGTAGTCGCGATAATGAAATGGCGCGGCATCCTTGCCGGCAAGGCGCGCGCGGATCACGCCAGCCACGTGCGCACCCATCTGCTTGGCCGCGGGCGCGATGCCGGGCACGGGTCGGCCATTGCCCTGCACGAGGCTGGCGAGATCGCCGACGACAAAAATCTCCGGATGGCCGGGCAATGAAAGATCGGAGGCCACTTTGACGCGGCCGGCACGGTCGGTTTCCGCCGGTAGCTGCCGACCCAGCGGCGAAGCGGCGACGCCGGCGGCCCAGAGCACGGTGCGACTGTTGATGCGCACGCCGCCGAGATCAATGCCCTCGGCATCGATCATCGTCACCGCCTGCCCGGTGTGCACGGTGACGCCAAGGCGCGCAAGCTGCCTTCGCGCCTTTTCGGATAATTTTTCCGGCATGGCGGAAAGAACGCGAGGACCGGCTTCGACCAGGTGCACCTGCGCGCTGGCCGGATCGCAGCGACGGAATTCGCGCGGCAGGGTGTGGCGCGCGATTTCGGCCAGTGTGCCGGCAAGCTCGACGCCGGTGGGTCCACCGCCGATCACGGCGAAGCTCAACCACGCCGCGCGCTTGTCCGGATCATCTTCGCGTTCGGCGGCCTCGAACGCCGCCAGCACGCGATGACGGATGGCGAAGGCATCGTCCAGCGTTTTCAAGCCCGGTGCGTGTTCGGCCCATGCGTCGTTGCCGAAATAGGCGTGGGTCGCGCCCGTGGCGACGATGAGATGGTCGTAGTGCAGTTCGCCGTCAACGAGCTGCACGCGTTTGTTTGGTGCGTCGATAGCCGTTGCTTCGCCCAATAGCACGGTGACATTGCGCTGGCCGCGCAGGATGTGGCGCAGCGGCGCGGCGATATCCGGCGCCGACAGGCCGGCGGTGGCAACCTGGTAGAGCAGCGGCTGGAACAGGTGGTGGTTGGTGCGATCAAGCAGCGTGATGCGTACCGGCGCCGAGGCCAGCGCGCGCGTGGCCCAGAGGCCGCCGAAACCACCGCCGAGGATGAGGATGTGGGGCAGCTTGTGATCATCCATCGTGCTGTTCCTGACCTTCGCGAAATCCACTTTTGATTGCGGCACTTGCTGTGAGAAGGGCTTGAGCCCCGACGGCTTGCTTTGCAGGGAATGTCGGGGCTCAAGCCCCTCCCACAGCAACTCAATACAGATCGATGGGATCCACGTCCAGCGACCAGCGCACCTTGCGCGCGGATTTGAGTGCATGCAATTGCGGCATCCAGTCATGCAGTGCGGCCTGCAGCGCCGGTCGCTGCACGGCCGACAGCAGCAGTTGCCAGCGCGCGCGGCCGGCGCGGCGCGGCATTGGCGCCGGCATCGGTGCATGCGCTTCGACGGCATGGCTTTTGTCGAAGGCCGCGTGGGCTTCACGCAGGAAGTTCTGCACATCGCCTTCCAGCGGCGCTTCGGCGCGCAGCATCGCCAAATGCGCGTAGGGCGGGAAACCGGCGGCTTCGCGTTCGGCCAGGGCGAGCGCGGCAACGGCCGGATAGCCGCCGCCCAGCAAGGTCGTCAGCAGCGGGTGCTCGGGATGATGCGTCTGCAGCACGACCTCGCCGGGCAGCTGGGCACGACCGGCGCGGCCGGCGACCTGGATCAGCAGCTGCGCGAGTTTTTCGCCAGCGCGGAAATCGGCCGAATACAGGCCTTCATCGACACCGACCACAGCCACCAGGGTGAGCCGCGGCAGGTCGTGGCCCTTGGCCAGCATTTGCGTGCCGACCAGGATACCGGCCTCGTCGCCGAGTTTGGCGAGATGTTTTTCGATGGCGTCGCGATGGCGGGTGGTTTCGCGATCAACGCGGATCAGTCGGGCATCGGGGAAACGCGCGGCGAGCGCTTCTTCCAGTCGTTCGGTGCCGGCGCCCTGCGGCTGCAGGCCCAGGCTGGCGCAATCAGGACAGGACAAGGGCGATGAAGCGCGAGCGCCGCAGTGGTGGCAGATCAGTTTCCGTCCACCAGCATGTACGGTCATCGCCGCGTCGCAGCGTTTGCAATGCGCCGACCAGCCGCAGTCGTGGCAGATCAGCACCGGCGCATAGCCACGGCGGTTCTTGAACACCAGCGCCTGCTCGCCGCGCTGCAGGCATTGCTCGATGGCGGCCAGCAACTCATTCGACAAGCCATTGGCGAGCGGGCGCTTGCGCACGTCGACCACGCGCACGCGCGGGGGCTTGGCGTCGCCGGCGCGCTGGCCGAGACGGACATGCGCGTAGCGGCCGGCGAGCGCGTTGTGCAGCGATTCCAGCGACGGCGTGGCGCTGCCCAGCAGCACTGGAATGCCAAGAGCTTTGCCTCTGACAAGGGCGAGATCGCGGGCGTGGTAGCGGATGCCGTCCTGCTGCTTGTAGCTGCCGTCGTGCTCTTCATCGACGACGATCAGACCGGCCTTGGGCAGCGGCGTGAACACCGCCGAGCGGGTGCCGACCAGCACGCGCGCCTCGCCGCGCCACATCGCCGACCAAGTGCGCGCGCGTTCGCCATCACCCAAGCCCGAATGCAGCGCGTGCACCGGCACGCCCAGGCGAGCGCGGAAGCGTGCCAGCGTCTGCGGGGTCAGGCCGATTTCCGGCACCAGCACCAGCGCCTGCTGGCCGGCGGCGAGGCAGTCGCGGATGGCGTGCAGATAAACCTCGGTCTTGCCGCTGCCGGTGACGCCCTCGAGCAACTGCACGCGGAAGCCCTCGCCGCTGCGCAATGCATCCACGGCCGCTTGCTGCGGGGCGTTGAGCAACGGGCCGGGCTGGGCTTGGCCGGAGATCATGGAAGCAGGCACGGCGATGCGTTCGACCAGCCCGCGTTTGGCCAGCGCGCGCGCTGCGCTGCGCCAGTCGTCAAAGCTGGCATCGAGCTGGTCTTCGCTAACCGGCAGTTCCTGCAGGCGTTCTGCCAGTCGCCGGGTGCCGGTGTTCCTGCGCAGCTTTTCCAGTCCGGCGTGGCCTTCCGGGGTCAGTGTCCAGGCGTGGACGTTGGTCTCGGGCAGCGGTTGTCCGGAACGCAATGCGGTCGGGAGGGCCGTGGCCAGCACTTCGCCCAGCGGTGCGTGGTAGTAACGGGCGGTCCAGCGCAGGCTGGCCAGCAGCTCGCCTTCGAGCAGGGCGAAGGCGTCAAGGCGGTCGATGACGCGGCGTAGCTCAGGCGCCTGCGGATCCGTGGGGCCGGTCTCGACCACGACGCCGATTTTTTCCGAATGGCCGAACGGCACCCGCACTCGGCAACCGAGCCAGTCGGTCCCGACGCCGAGGCCGTCTGGCGGCAGGTAATCGAACAAACGCGGCACCGGCACCGGCAGGGCGACGCGCAGTACTGTTTCCGTAGCGAAATTCATGGCGGAAGTCTAGCGGTTCGTCGCCGCTGGAGCTGTGGATACACTTGCGCAACTAAGCTGTTATTTCGCACAGGAAGTGACGGCAACTCATTGTCCGGGAATGGAAAAAACCCTTATCCACACCAACTGTGGATAAGTCTGTGGATGGAGAGCGGCCAGAGGGTGCGCGACCCCTGTGAAAACAGGGCTTTCTGCGTCTTGGCCAAATTTTAACCAGTTCGTCATATTTCAATAAAAACAGATAGTTACCTGTTTCACTTGGCAGTGAAGGCAATCTTCACATGGGGAAATGCGGCGTGCCCTGCCCCTGTGGGGTCGCTGTGCACAACGATTCACGCGGCGAGCCAAGCCTGACGCGGCTGAGCGAGAATTTCGAGGGTGTCAAGCGCCATGTTCCACGCCCGCCGGAGGCAGTATTCCGGCACTGAGACGGTTACCGCTTAAAATGGGCCATGACCCATTCCCCAGAAGTCACCGCCACGGCGCTCGTCGCTTTCCTGCGCGGCATCGAACGCCGGGCGCAGGTTTTTGCCCTCGCCCAGAGCGGTGACGCCGACGCTGGCACCCGCGCCGTGCAGGCCACCGTCCGGACTTTTTCCGAACAGGCCGGCGACTGCCCGATCGGAACCTGGCCGGCGCAGTTCTGGACCCTGCTGGTGCAGCGCCCGGAGCTGGCCCGCGGCAGCGGCGAGCCGCCACTGCTGACCAGCCTGAGTCCGGGCCCACGCGCTGCGCTGCTGCTGCGCTTGGTCGCCGGGCTGGATTTCGCCCACGGCGCCCAAGTGCTGGCGGTGGCTGAGCCGACCTATCGCTTCGCCCTGCAGCGCGGGCTGGATCAACTTCATGCCGCCGGCCATGACATGGCGGCCCTCGAAGCCCTTCGCGAGTCGCTGCGGGCGCGGGTCCTGGCTACGCATGCGGCGACGGTCGGCGGAATGCGGTCGCCAGCGGCAACACCATTGACCGACAGCGCGTCGGAAACGCGGGGAGAATTGCCCAGTCGCTGGTCGATAGTAGTGCTGTCAACGCTGTTGCTGGCCTTTGCCCTGAGTTTCCTGCCTGGAGTGGATGCCTGGCTTGACTCGCTGTTTGCCGAGATGGCGGACACGATGGTCAAAGCGCCAATGTCGCTCGATACCGAGAGCGGAATCGTCACCCATCCCGATTTTCAGCTGCTGGTGGCGCCGGCGGACGAGGCGCTGGCCGATGACCTGGGATTCCTGGCGTGGTACGAAGCCGGCTCACCCTTTCCGGATGCAGTGCCGACGCCCGCGAACTTTGCCGCAGCGCCAGCGGCCATTGCCGCCAGCAGCGTATTTGCCGACCTGCCCGCGCCTGTTCGCCAGACCTTGGCGTCAATCGCCAGCCTCTGGCCGCAGCTGGATGAGGCAGCGCGATCACGACTGCTGGAAAACACCGAGCGCTGGCAGGTGCTGGACAGCGCACAGCGCGATGCGATGCAGGCGAGGATCCGGCAATGGGATGCGTTGCCGCCCACGACGCGCGCCCGGCGTCGCGGCAGCCATGCCCGCTGGCAGGCGCTCATCGCCCCGGAACGCGCCGCCATCCGCGCCGCCGCACGTGGGTTTGTCGCGCTGCCCTTCCCGGCGCAGCAGACCCTGCGCGCCCGTTTTGCGGCCTTGCCGGACGAGACGCGAGACAGCTGGGCGCAGGGGCCGATGCTTGGCCGCAGCCTGCCGGAGCTGGCGCCGCTGTTCGAATTCGTGCCTGCCGATGAACGTGATGCCCTGCTGGCCGTGGTGCGGGTGTTGTCGCCGGAACTGCGCACGGCGCTTGCGGCTCGTATCGCCCCGATGCCGCGCGCCGAACGCGAACGCCTGCGCAGGAAACTGATCGCCACGCCCTTGGGCGGCCACGCCGCCGTGATTGCCGGCGGCAAGCCTCAGTAGTCGGCGAGCGGTTGCAGCACGCGGCGCTCGCCGCGAAATTGGGTGCCAAAACGGGCGATGCCCTCGCTGCGCATACGCGGCGCGTGCTCGCGGATGTAGTCGGCCAAAGCGGCTTCGTCGTTGAGCCGGTAATGCACGCAGACGGCAAATTGATCGGCGCCGGGCGCCGGCTGCAGGCACTCGAAAACGCTGGCGTCGATGAATCCCGGCAGGCTGAGCATCTCGCGCACATGCGTATCCAGCCACGGGCGATAGTCCGCTTCGATGGCGCGCTGCACGAACAGGTTGACCTCGTAGACGATCATCGCGCCATGCTCAAAGCGTCAGCAGGCCGACGAACAGCGAGGCCATCAGTCCGAAACCCAGCAACACGCTGTAGGAAAAACCGAGCACCGCGTATTTGACCAGAGTCATCAGCCAGCCTTGGCCATACACTCTTTTTTGCATCAGCAGCAGGTACAAGGGCATCCAGGCGATGGTCAGGCCCATGGCCCAACCCAGCAAACCGTTGAAGAATCCCGGGGTTGGCACCAGCCAGCCCTGCAGGCCGACGATCACCATCACCAGGATCAGTGCCAGCGAGATGAAGCTGTGGCTGTGCAAGGCCACCAGCAGATGCTCCATGTACATCCGGCGCTTGAACAGGTAAGCGAGCTTGAGCATCAGCGCGAACAGCGGCATCAGCACGAACAACACCTGCGGCGACACCCGGAACAGTGCATCCACCACCGGTTTTTCGCTGTTGGAGGCCTTCAGCACGTCGCGCGCATGCGCCATGCGGCGGTTGAGCGAGGCGTTGACGGCATCGGGTATCCAGGCAAAGTCCACCGGGTTGGTTTTCGGATCCCATGGCTTGCCGTTGACCGGAAAATTGAAATTCCTGTCGCTGGACGATGGCGTCTCGGGCAGGGGTTTGCCGCTGGCCTTGGCGGCCTCGACGGCTGCGAGATAGTCGAGTTGTTCCTTGGCGCTGTCCTGCACCGCTTTGCGCGCAATGTCGATGCCTGCAACTCCGGGGGTGCCGGCGGCCGCCTTGCGCGCCGCGTCCAACTCACGCTCGGCGTCGGCCAGCGCCTTGCGCACCTGCGCGGGCGTAGTGGCGCGACCGATGGTGTTGGCACCGCTATCGTCGTCTACCTTGATGATGCCACTGCCGGAGTCGCCGTCCTCGTCGATGTCCACACTCATCTGCATGGCGAAGAAGGCGATGATGCTCAAGAACAGGTACAGCCGCATCGGCGTGACGTAGCGCACGCGCCGGCCGGCGAGGTATTCCAGAGTCAGGTAACCGGGTTTGGTGAACAGCGGCCACACCGTGCGCAGCACGCGCGAATCGATGTTGAGAATGGTGTCGAAAAAATCGCCGAGGATGCTGGAGAAATGCCGCACCAGGCCCTTGGTCCACTGGCCGCAGGCGTAGCAGTGCTCGCCGTACAGCGGTTGGCCGCAGTTCTCGCAGACGCGACGCGAATCGGGTTTTGCCGCTGCAGCGGGCGGCGGTGGCGGGCTTGCCGGAGGCGTGACCTCAGCGGTGATGTCGGGCGGTGTCGTCACTGGGTTCTCCGGCGGTTGCCCGTACTATAACCATCCTGATTTTATTCGAGTGCCGTTGATGCGGCCGCTTCCATGAGTCACAGCGAACGACGCCTAGCGCGCCTGTGGCGGGAGACGCGCACCAGTTTTCGCCTGTCGCTGCCGCTGGCTTTGGGTCAGTTGGCGGCCATGGCGATGAGCATCGTCGATTCCGTGCTCGCCGGCCGCCATGGTGCGGTCACCCTGGCAGCCGTCGCGGTTGGCAGCGCGCTGTGGACCGTGGCCCTGCTGCTGTGCATCGGCGTGATGATGGCGGTGCCGCCGTCGGTGGCCCAGCTCAATGGTGCCGGACGCCGCAGCGAAATCGCTCCGCTGTGGCGCCAGGCGCTTTGGCTGGGGCTGCTGATGGGCCTGCTGCTGCAGGTGTTTGTATGGTTCAGCCCGGCCCTGCTGCAACTGTTCGGCATCGCCGATGACGTGCGGCCGCCAGCAACGGCGTTCCTGCGCGCAATCAGTTTTGGCGCCCCGGCGCTCACGCTTTACATGGCCTGCCGCAACCTCAGCGAAGGCATCGCCTGGACCCGGCCGACCATGGTCTTCGGTGTCGCCGGACTCGTGCTGCTGGTGCCGCTGGGCTATGGGCTGATGTTCGGTTTTGGCCCGGTGCCGGAACTGGGCGCCGCAGGACTTGGCCTCGCCACCACGCTGGTGATCTGGCTGCAGCTGGCCGGCTTCCTGCTGTATCTGCGCCATTCAAGGCATTTCCGTGACCTCGACCTGTTTGCGCGCTTCGATCGCCCCAATGCCGCGAAAATCGCCAGCCTGTTGCGGCTCGGCCTGCCGATGGGCGTATCGGTGTTCATGGAGGGCAGCCTGTTCGTGACCACGGCGCTGCTGATCGGCGGACTCGGCACTATCGACGTGGCCGCGCACCAAATTGCCCTCAACGTGATCAGCGCCTGCTTCATGCTGCCGCTGGGCGTGGCCATGGCAACCACGGTGCGCGTGGGCCATGCCGCCGGTGCCGGTGACCTGTCCGGCGTGCGCTGGGCCACGGCGGCGGGCTTCGTGCTGGTGCTGCTCACCCAGACGCTTGCCGCTGTCGTGCTGGTGTTCGGCGGCCACTGGATAACGCCGTTCTACACGCAGGATCAGGCCGTGGCGTCACTGGCGATGACGCTGATGCTGTACGCGGCGATCTTCCAGTACCCGGATGGCGTGCAGGTGATGTCGGCCGGCGCCCTGCGCGGCCTCAAGGACACCCGCGTGCCCATGCTGATGACCATCTTCGCCTACTGGGGCGTGGGCCTGCCGCTGGGCGCCTGGTTCGGCCTGCACCAAGGCCTGCGCGCGCCCGGGCTGTGGATCGGCTTGATCCTGGGGCTGTGCGTGGCGGCCCTGCTGCTGGCCACGCGCCTGCATTGGCTGACCCGGAAAACCGACGAAAACCGCTGGGAAAAGTGACTTAAGGGGCATGCGTGACACACGCCCTGCCGGTAAAATGCCGCCATTCCTCCCCGAGCTTGCCTCCCATGAATGAATCCCGCCCCAACCCGGTCTGGCAGTTTTTCCGCGGCCTGTGGAGTTTGATCAACTTCACCAACCACTTGGTGTTCAACCTGATCATGTTGTTTTTCCTGATCCTGGTACTGGCCGGCGTTGCCGCCAGCCTCGGCGCCAAGAAGGGCGCCGGCGCCTTCACCGCCATCGAGGAAAAGACCGCGCTGGTGCTCGATCTCAAAGGCAGTCTGGTCGAGCAGTACAGCACCGATCCGATCAGTCGCGCGATCAGCGAGGCCACTGGTGACGAAGCGCGCGAACTGCAGCTGCGCGACCTGCTGCGCGCCATCGAAGCGGCCAAGAGCGACAGCAAGATCGAACGCCTCGTGCTGATGACCGACGGTTTCAGCGTCGCCGGTTTTGCCGCCCTGCGCGAGCTCGGCGCCGCGGTGCGCGAGTTCCGCGCCAGCGGCAAACAGGTGATCGCCTATGGCACCTACATGGAGCAGAAGCAGTACTACCTGGCCGCGCAGGCCAACGAGATCTACATCGATCCCGAAGGTGGCGTGCTGCTCGAAGGCCTCGGCCGCTATCGCCTGTACTACCGCGAAGCCCTGCAGGACAAGCTCGGCGTCGACGTGCACCTGTTCCGCGTTGGCGAATTCAAATCCGCCGCCGAACCTTACATCCTGGATGCGGCTTCGACCGAATCCCGCGAGGCCGACCTGTTCTGGATGCGCGACCTGTGGCAGCGCTATGTGGCCGACGTCGCCAGCGCGCGCAAGCTCACCCCCGAGCAGCTCAATGCTTCGATCACCGGCTTGCCCGAGCGCCTGAAAGCGGTGGACGGCGACATGGCCCGCCTCGCTGTCGACGACAAGCTGGTCGATGGCCTGAAGACGCAGTACGAGCTGGAGCAACTGCTGTCCGAACGCGGCGCCCGCGACGAAGAAAACGAAACTTTCCGGCAGACCGGCCTGCGCAACTTCCTGCGCCACAGCGACAGCAAGCTGAAGCCGTTCGGCGATCAAGCGCAGGTGGCTGTGGTCGTGGCCCAGGGCGAGATCACCGACGGCGACCAGCCGCCCGGTACCGTTGGCGGTGAATCCACCTCCGAGCTGATCCGCACCGCGCGCCTCGACGAGAAGGTCAAGGCCTTGGTGCTGCGCGTGGATTCCCCCGGCGGCGGCGTGTTCCCGTCCGAGCAGATCCGTCGCGAGATCGCCCTGACCAAAGAAGCCGGCAAGCCGGTGGTGGTTTCGATGGGCAATGTGGCTGCCTCCGGCGGCTACTGGATCTCGATGAACGCCGATCGCATCTACGCCGACGAATCCACCATCACCGGCTCGATCGGCATCTTCGGCCTGTGGATGAGCGCCCCACGCGCCTTGGAAAAAATCGGCGTGCGCGCCGACGGCGTCGGCACCACGCCGCTGGCCGGCGCCTTCGATCCCACCCGACCGCTCGATCCCAATGTCGGCAACCTGATCCAGTCGGTAATCAACCACGGCTACGCGCAGTTCATCGGCAAGGTCGCACAGGCGCGCGGCAAGGAGCCGGCCAAGATCGACGAAGTGGCGCGTGGCCGCGTCTGGAGCGGCGCACAGGCCAAGGAACGCGGTTTGGTCGACGTGCTCGGCGGTCTGCGTGCGGCTACCGCCGAAGCGGCCAAGCTGGCCAAGCTTGAAACCGGCAAGTTCCGCGTCAACTACGTCGAGCGCACGCCGTCGCCGTTCGAACAGATGCTCATCGATTTTTCCGGCAACGCCCGCAGCGCAGCGCTGCTGCGCCAGTTCGCGCCAGCCTCGGCCCTGATCGGCCCGGAAACCGCCAAGCGCATCGAGGGCGAACTGCGCTGGCTCGACCGCAGCGGCCGCACGCCCTACCAGGTGGTGGTGCATTGCATGTGCGGGCTCTGAGGCAGTCGCGAGTAAAGTCAACACGAAGCAAAGCAGCACGAAGCAAGGTAACAAACGAAAACGCCCGGCGAATTGCCGGGCGTTTTTCATTGGTCACGCAGCACGACGGCCTCAGCCACCGGCATCCTCGATCTGCTTGCGCTGGTCTTCGGCCGCCTTCAGCGTTGCATCCTCCACGGCCCCTGCCTTGTCGATCGGTTGCTGGATCGCATCGCGCATTTCGGTGGCTTCACTGACGGCGGCGGGTTTCGCCGACGCCTGCACCTGTGGCTCGGGCAAGGGAGATGTATCGCAGGCTGAAAGCAGCATTGCGACGGCAAACAGGGGGATCAGGGGCGGGCGCATGATGCATTCCTCACGGGACGGGCGAAAGCTATGCTACGCCCCGTAGCCAACGAGGTGCAGATGAACACGAACCGCTGGCGGCTGGAGGGGCAGGTGGCGCTGGTGACAGGCGCTAGCGTCGGCATTGGCCGGGCGATTGCCGCCGAGTTGCTGGGTCTGGGCGCAGATGTGCTGCTGGTGGCGCGTGATGAAGTTCAATTGGCGACGACGACGAATGAACTTGCCGAGGAATTTCCCGATAGTGACGTGCGCCATTTTGCCGCCGATGTCGGCGATGGCGAGCAGCGCCAGGAAATCTTCGACTGGATCGGGGACCTCGGCACCGGCTTGAACATCCTGGTCAACAACGCCGGCACCAATGCCCGTAGCGCCACCATCGACTACGCCGAGGCTGAATGGCGGGCGCTGTTCGAGACCAATCTGTTTTCCGCCTTCGAGATTTCCCGTTTTGCGTATCCGCTGCTTTCACGCCATGCGGCGTCGAGTATCGTCAATGTCGGCAGCGTGTCCGGGCTGACCCACGTGCGCACCGGCTCGGTCTACGGCATGACCAAGGCCGCGCTGCACCAGTTGACCAAAAACCTTGCCTGCGAATGGGCCGAGGACGGCGTGCGCGTCAATGCGGTGGCGCCGTGGTATATCCGCACGCGGCGCACGTCGAGTGCGCTGTCCAATCCCGAGTACTACGAGGAAGTGACGGCGCGCACGCCGATGCGACGGATTGGCGAACCCGAGGAAGTAGCGGCGGCGGTGGCCTTCCTGTGCCTGCCTGCGGCGAGCTACGTCACCGGCGAATGCATCGCCGTGGATGGCGGGTTCTTGCGCTACGGGTTTTAAGGCTGCGCAGTGCTGGCTGAACCGCCGCTCCTGCGACGTCGCCGTGTTCTTTACTAGCGACAGCTTTCATCGAGGATCTGGTTGATCCGTTCCAGTTCCGATTTCCAATACGCCGCCGTGTCGCTGAACGCATGCAGGGCTTTGGATTTCGCTGCGATCTGGCGCTTTTTCCAGACCTTGCAGGCAGCTTCGTCACTCTGGCGCACGCAGGAATCCTCGACCCAGCGACAGCTTCTGGCCTGCTCTGCCGTAAGGCGGCCGGGAGGATAGTAAAGGCCGAGCGGTTCGCAGCGCGGATTCGGATCGTAGCTCTCGCTCTCGCGGACGATGCCGTCATAGCTGGTGCAGCGGTACATCGGCGGCGGTGGAATGAGCGGGTACGCGGGCTCGTCGAAATACCGTTCCGGCGATGGCTCCGGCATTTTTTCGACAGGCGGTGCCGGGCGCGGGGCGGGGTCCTTCGGCCGCTGCATCTGTCGCGTGCTGCCCTGGCTGCCGGCCGGACAGGGATCGTCCTGCAGGGTAACCCGGCCCTTGCCGTCCACGCAGCGATGGATGGTGACGGTGCCGTCGGCCGCCGGCACGGTCATGGGCCAAAGCAAAATCGTTAAGCTAAGGACGAGCCAAGTCTTCATGCCGCGCATTCTGTGCCCGCGCGGGCCTTGCCGCCATACCGGGGAAATTGATGAGCCGCCAATCGTTCAGCCTGTTGTTCAGCCTGCTGTTGTCCGCCGTCTCCAGCGCCTATGCCAGCATCGCGCCGGCACCGGCGCGGCACGAGGGCGACGGCCCGTATCCGCAGTTGATCCTGCGCGGCGTGATCGTCATCGACGGCACCGGTGCTCCTGCATTCGGCCCGGCCGACGTGGTGATTGAAGGCAACCGCATTGTCGAGGTGAAGATCGTCGGCAGCGCCAATTCGCCAATTGCCGAAGCAGGCCGGCCCAAGCTCACGCCCGGCGGTCGTGAACTCGATCTCGCCGGCCGCTACGTGATGCCCGGCATCGTCGACCTGCACGGCCATATCGGCGGCGATGAGCAGGGCACGCCGGCCGAATACGTCTACAAACTCTGGCTTGGCCACGGCATCACCACGATTCGCGACCCCGGCTGCGGCAACGGTATCGAGTTCTGTACCAGCGAGCAGCGGCGCAGCGCCGAAAACAGCATCGTCGCACCGCGCATTTTTCCCTACGCGTTCTTCGGCATGGGCCGCGACGCACCCTTCACCACGCCCGATCAGGCGCGCGTCTGGGTGCGCGAGATGAAGGCCAAGGGCGCGCTGGGCATCAAGTGTTTCGGCTACCGGCCCGACATCCTCGAAGCCGCACTGGATGAAGTGAAAAAGCTCGGCATGCGCAGCGCTTGCCACCACGCCCAGCTCGATGTCGCCCGCGTCAATGTGTTGACCACGGCACGCTGGGGCCTGACCACGATGGAGCACTGGTACGGCTTGCCCGAAGCGCTGTTCGAGGGCCAGACCGTGCAGCAGTACCCGGCCGACTACAACTACATGGACGAGGCCAAGCGCTTTGGCCAGGCCGGGCGTCTTTGGGCGCAGGCGGCGGCGCCGGGTTCGGAAAAATGGAACGCGGTGCGCGACGAGTTGATCAAGCTCGATTTCACGATTGATCCAACCTTCACCATCTACCTCGCGAGCCGCGACCTGATGCGCGCTCGTCGCGCCGATTGGCATGATGCCTACACCCTGCCCTCGCTATGGAGCTTCTTCGAGCCCAACCGCGACAACCACGGCAGCTTTTTCTACGACTGGGGCAGCGAGGACGAAGTGGCTTGGCGCGACAACTACCGGCGCTGGATGACCTTCATCAACGACTTCAAGAACCACGGCGGCCGCGTCACCGTCGGCAGTGATTCCGGCTACATCTACCAGACCTACGGCTTCGGTACGATCCAGGAACTGGAGCTGCTGCGAGAGGCAGGTTTCCATCCGCTGGAAGTGATCCGCAGCGCCACGCTCAACGGTGCCCAGGCGCTGGGTGCGAGTGACCGTATTGGCTCGATCGAAGCGGGCAAGCTGGCCGACATCGCGGTGCTGTCGGAAAACCCGCTGGCAAACTTCAAGGTGCTGTACGGCACCGGCCATATCCGTCTCGGTGCCGACGGCAAGCCGCATCGGGTTGGCGGCGTTGACCTCACCATCAAGGACGGCATCGTCTTTGATGCCACACAGCTGCGTACCGACGTGCGCGCAATGGTGGCCGATGCCAAGAAGCAGCGCGGCATTGAACGGCTGCCGCAACCGGGTGAATGAGCTGGTGAACAAACAAGCCCTGACACATGAAAAGGGGCCGGTTTGCCGGCCCCGATAATGCGTGTTTGCTAGCGTCGATCAAAAAACGTCGATCAAAAAACGTCGATCGAACAAGCGTCGATCAAACTCAGTTGCTGCCCATCCGGGTCACCGTGACGGTGCGGCTGACGCCTTCGATGGTGTAGGTCATCGTGGCGCTGTTCACCGAGGTGAAAGTGAGCGTGTAGGTGCCGACTACCGTTGAAGCCACCTGCGCCGGGTTGAACGTGGTGCTCCAGGCTGGGCCCGTGTACAGGTAAACCGAGCCCGAATGCACGTCAGTGGCGGTCCAGCTGCCGTCGACCTCGTACCACTTGGCCGCACCCGTATTGCTGTAGACGAACATCAGGCCGAACAGGATTTTGTTCGGGTTCGGGAAGTAGGAAAAGGTCAGGCCCCAGCCGCTTTCGGTCAACGGATACCAGGCGCCGGTGTTGTCGTTTGTGGGCCCAAAAGTGACCACGGCCGGGGCGAGGTACTGCGAGATGTTGGGATAGACCAGATCAAAACGGGAGTAGTAGTCCCGGTTCTGGGTGTTGGCGAGACTGCCAGAATTGGCGCAGGCTGCGCTGCCGCCCTCCAGTCCGCCGCGCAGGTAGAAGCCGTTGCCGTCGTAGGTGAACAAGCCCGAACCACTGCTGCCACCCTCGGTGGTGCCTTGGGTCCAGCCCACTGCGATGGAGGTGGAGTCGTTGGCAATCTGCTGGCCCTGCGACACCATCTTGTGATCGCCGTTAGGATGATGGATACCGCGCACTGGGCTGGATGCGGTGATGGTGGTGCTGTCCCAACCGATGAAGAAAGCGCCGGCCGGTGGCGTGGACTTCAGCCGCAACAAAGCGCCATCGTTGGAAGTATTCGAGTACAGGTAATCGGCACCACCCGTGAGCTGAACGTTGGCCGCCGTGCCGCTGCCGCCGCAGGTCGTGGCTTCGTAGCCCCAGAACGTATTCAGGGTGTTGGCCACCGCTTGGCTACCGATGCAGTGATCCGCCGTGTAGAAATAAGGGATCTGGGTGGCGCTCACCGTGTCTGCCAGCAGCGTGCCGGTGCAGCTGAACGTACCGCCATCGACGTACACCATGCGTGCAACGGCATTTTTGGCGTTGACGAAATTCGCGCCCAGTTCGGCCGTCCTGCAGATCACGTCGACATTGCACGATTCCGACGCACCGGTGCGCTTGACGATCTGGAAATCGTTCTTGCTGTTGGTCACCAGGTGCGACATTTCTGGCACCTGCAGGCGGATCGCCTTGGTGACGATGCCGGCCGGAGCGAACAGCTCGATGATCTGGGTGTCGCCGTCGGTGGACGGCGTCCAGAAAACGCGCTGGCCATTGGTCAGGCCCAACATGGCCGAGGCCATCATCATCGCCTCGACGCGGGTCGGCTCATCCGAGCCGGAAAAGCGCACCTCGACGCGGGGATCGAGTGACTCCAGCTGCAGGCCGACGCGCAGCGCCAAGGCTTCCGGCGATCGGACTTCGATCCGCGCGACCGCACCACCGCCCTTGACGACCTGCCAGCGCAGGCCGGGCAGCGCTTTGGCCGCAGCTTCGTTGGCCGTCGAGCGGTTCACGCCGATCTGTGTCGGCTGGGCGCCGCTGCGAAGATTGTGGTTTTCCAGCTCAGCCAGTTTCTGGATCGAAATTTCGCGGTACTGCAAACGCGCCACCGAGGTCTGCGGATAGTCGGCCGAGCGCCAAGCCAGTGGGGTGGCTTTGGCCGCACGCACAGGCTCGCCGCGGACGCGCTTGATCGGTTCGGCGGCATCCGCCATGGACGCGCACAGCAGGCTCAAGCACAGGGACAGAGCCACGAATGGCACGGAAATGCGATTTTTCAAGACAATCTCCTGGGGCAATCCCCGGCTGGCGTTGACAAATCAAGGCGGCCAGTCTGGGCACAGGGTTGCGGCCGGTCAACAGCGGTGGATCCATGAGGTGTGGCCAGGATTTTTCGGCATGGCGGACGTCGGCCGGGTCTCGACCCAACAGCCTTTGACGGGCAGCGACCCGATAGCCTTCACCAACAACATCTCCCGCCCACATCCATGTGCCGCTTTTGTTCCGTTGCGAAATCGTCGCGCAGGAAATCACCATGCGGGTGGATATATGGCGATGCCGGGTCGAGACCCGGCCTACGGGCGTCGCAGCATATCGAGGGCCAGCGCCTCGGCCACTTCGATGCCGTCGACCGCGGCTGAGAGGATGCCGCCGGCGTAACCGGCGCCTTCGCCGGCGGGATACAGGCCGCGGGTGTTCACGCTCTGGTAGTCATCGCCGCGCTTGATTCGCAGTGGCGACGACGTGCGGGTTTCAACACCGGTCAGCAGGGCGTCGGCCATGGCAAAACCTTTGATCTGGCGATCAAAGGCCGGCAGCGCTTCGCGGATGGCGGCAATGGCGAAGTCGGGCAGGCATTCGCCGAGATCGCCGAGCCGGATGCCCGGCGTATACGAGGGCGCTACGCTGCCGAACGCGCTGGAAGGACGTTGCGCGAGGAAATCACCGACCCGCTGCCCGGGTGCGTCGTAATTGCCGCCGCCGGTTTCGAAAGCGCGCGCTTCCCAGTGCCGCTGCAGGGCAATGCCGGCCAGCGGCCCGCCGCCATCGAGATAAGGCGCGTAGTCCTCGGGCGTGATGCCGACCACGATGGCGCTGTTGGCGTTGCGCTCGTTGCGCGAATACTGGCTCATGCCGTTGGTGACCACGCAACCCGGTTCGGACGCCGCTGCCACCACGGTGCCGCCGGGGCACATGCAGAAACTGTAGACGGAGCGGCCGTTGCGCGCGTGATGCACCAGCTTGTAGTCGGCGGCGCCAAGCAGGGCATGGCCGGCCTGCGCGCCGAAACGGCACTGGTCGATCAGTGACTGTGGATGCTCGATGCGGAAGCCGATGGAAAAAGGCTTTGCTTCGAGGTACACACCGCGAGTGTGCAGCATCTCGAAGGTGTCGCGGGCGCTGTGGCCGATCGCCAGCACGACATGGTCGGCGCGGATGGTTTCACCGCCATGCAGCCGCACGCCGCGCACGGCATTGTCCTCGACCAGCAGGTCATCGACGCGGCTGCTGAAACGGAATTCACCGCCCAACGCCTCGATGCCCGCACGCATGTGCTCGACCATCGTCACCAGCCGGTAGGTGCCGATATGCGGCTTGCTGACGTAGAGGATTTCCTCCGGCGCGCCGGCCTTGACGAACTCGGTGAGCACTTTGCGGCCGCGGTGCTTCGGGTCCTTGATCTGGCTGTACAGTTTGCCGTCGGAAAACGTGCCGGCGCCGCCTTCGCCGAACTGCACGTTGGATTCCGGATTGAGCTGGCGTTTGCGCCACAGGCCGAAGGTATCGACGGTGCGCTCGCGCACGGCCTTGCCGCGCTCAAGGATGATCGGTCTAAAGCCCATCTGCGCCAGGATCAGACCGGCGAACAGCCCGCAGGGGCCGGTGCCGATCACCACTGGACGCAGCGGCAGGTGGGCCGGCGCCCTGCCGACGAACCGGTAGCGTGTGTCGGGCGTCGGCTTGACCTGTTTATCGTCCTGCAGCCGCTGCAGCAGCGCGGCTTCATCGACGACATCGACATCCAGCGAATAGATCAGCACGATCGCGCCGCGCCGGCGGGCATCGTAGCTGCGCTTGTAGATCGTGTAACCGCGCAGCTGGTCGGCATCAATGCCGAGTTTGGCCCGCACGGCGGCGTCGATCTGCTCCTGCGTATGCTCCAGCGGCAGCTTGATTTCGGTCAGTCGCAGCATCGGTGCTACCGGCGTTGGAAAGAGTGCCTATTGTAGAAGCGGCTTCAGCCACGATGCTTTTTTTGCCACAGCATCGCGGCTGAAGCCGCTCCCGCACACAGAATGTCAGGCGGCTGTGCGGGTGACGGCCTTTTTTGCCGCAGACTTTTTGGCCGGGGCTTTTTTCGCAGCGGCCTTTTTCACCGGCGCTTTTTTGGTCGCGGATTTCTTCGCCGGCGCTTTCTTTCGCGCGGCCTTCTTCGCTGTCTTTTTCACCGTCTTCTTCACGGCTGGTTTGCCGGAAGCATCATCGGCGACGACTTTTTTAGCGGCCGCTTTTTTCGCCGGGGCTTTTTTGGCGACAGTCTTCTTGCCGAAGCGGCCGCGCTGCGGGCGCACCGGCGCGGCGAGCAGGATTTCCTCGCATTCGGCCTGGGTCATGGATTTCGGATCGCGATCCTTGGGGATCTTGCCGTTCTTCTCGCCGTCGGTGATGTAAGCGCCGTACTTGCCGTTGAGGACCTGGATCTCGGTGCCCGGGAAGGCCTTGATCAGTCGGTTGGCGATCAACTCCTCGCGGGCGCGGATCAACTCGGCGGCGCGTTCAAAGGTGACCGTGTACGGATCGTCTTCCTTGCCCAGCGAGGCATAGGTGTCGCCGCGCTTGGCGAAGGGACCGAAGCGGCCGACGGCGACGCTGACTTCCTTGTCGTCCAGCAGGCCGAGCTTGCGCGGCAGGCCGAACAGTTTGAGTGCTTCTTCCAGCGTAATCGTGTGCATGCTTTGGCCTGGCCGCAGCGAGGCGAAAGTGGGCTTGTCCTCGTCCTCGGCGGTGCCGATCTGGGCGAACGGTCCGTAGCGGCCGAGGCGTACATTGACCGGCTTGCCGGTTTCCGGATCATCACCAAGCAGGCGCGCGCCGGTAGCTTCGGTGCGATCCACCGATTCGCTTTTTTCATCGATGGTTTTCTTGAACGGCTTCCAGAACCGTTCCAGCAGCGGGATCCAGTCCTGCTCACCGCGCGAGACGGCGTCAAGCTCGTCTTCGAGCTTGGCGGTAAAGTCGTAATCCACGTACTGCATGAAATGCGAGGTGAGGAACTTGCTGACCGCGCGGCCGACATCGCTGGGCCGGAAGCGTTTGTTGTCGAGCATCACGTAGTCGCGGAATAGCAACACCTGAATGATGCTGGCGTAGGTAGATGGCCGGCCGATGCCGTATTCCTCCAGCGTCTTGACCAACAACGCTTCCGAGAAACGCGGCGGTGGCTCGGTGAAATGCTGGTCGAAGTGGATGGTCGACAGCGGCACGTTCTGGCCGACCTTCATCGCCGGCAGCTTGCGGCCCTCGTCATCGTCCTCGCTGGTCTTGCTGTCCTTGCCTTCCTCGTAGACGGCGAGGAAGCCGGGATCGATCACGGTGGTGCCGCTGGCGCGGAAGGAGTGCTCGCTGCCGGCGGCCATTTCGACGCTGACGGTGTTGAGCGTGGCCGGCACCATCTGCGAGGCGACGGTGCGCTTCCACACCAGTTCGTACAATCGGCGCTCGTCGTCGTTCAGGTATTTGGCGACAGCGCCAGGCAGGCGCAGGGCCGACGTTGGACGGATGGCCTCGTGCGCTTCCTGGGCGTTCTTGGACTTGGTCTTGTAGACGTTGGGTTTGTCGGGCACCGCGCCGGTGCCGAAGTCGCGGGCGATCACATCACGCAACTCGGCCATGGCCTCATCCGAGATGTGCGTCGAGTCGGTACGCATGTAGCTGATCAGGCCGACCGTGCCTTCCTCGCCGATGGTGACGCCTTCATAAAGCTTCTGCGCCACGCGCATGGTGCGACTGGTAGTGAAGCCAAGCTTGCGCGCGGCTTCCTGCTGCAGGGTGGATGTGATGAACGGCGGAGACGGACGGCGCTTGCGCTCCTTGCGGCTGACGTCGGTAACGTGCAGGGCATCGCCGGCGGCCTGGACCAGGCGCACGCGTGCGGCCTCGGCGGTCTTGCCGTCGGTGATGGTGAACTGCTCGAATTTCCGCCCGTCCAGCTTCACCAGCCGGGCGGTGAACGGCTGCAGCGAATGCGCCAACTCGGCCTCGGCCGACCAGTACTCGCGGGCGACGAAGGCTTCGATTTCCTCCTCGCGCTCGCAGATCATGCGCAGCGCCGGCGACTGCACGCGACCGGCGGACAGACCGCGCTGCACCTTCTTCCACAGCACCGGCGACAGGTTGAAGCCTACGAGGTAGTCGAGGGCGCGGCGCGCCTGCTGGGCGTCGACCAGGTTGCCGGCGATCTTGCGCGGATGGTCGACGGCTTCGCGGATGGCGCGCGGGGTGATTTCGGTGAACACCACCCGGTGCAGGGGCTTGTCCTGCAGCAGGTTGCGCTCGCGCAGGATCTCGGCGATATGCCAGGAAATGGCTTCACCCTCGCGATCCGGGTCAGTGGCGAGGTAGATGGCTTCGGCCGATTTGGCCGCCTTGGTCAAGGCCTCGACGTGGCGCTCGTTCTTCTCGATCAGCTCGTAGCGCATGGCGAAACCGCGCTCGGGATCGACTGCGCCTTCCTTGGGCACCAGATCGCGGACATGGCCGTAGGAGGCCAGGACGGTGAAGTCTTTGCCAAGGTACTTGTTGATCGTCTTGGCCTTGGCCGGTGACTCGACGATAAGCAGGTTTTTTGCCATGAAAGGTGATGCTCCGCAGGGGCGGTGAAGAGGGTGCAAAGACGGCAAAGCCCGCACGGATGCGGGCAATGGCCTGTTTCATTAAGGCTACAGGACGACTGGAGCTGTCAAGCCAGAAGCCCCGGGAGGTTGTCCGGCGGCTCCGGATTCAGCGGCAGTTGGCCGGCAAATACTTGCCCGGGGCGTTGGAGCTGCAGCGCCATTCACCGTTGTCCTGCAGCTCCAGCCAGATCTGCTTGCCGTCAATGGCGTAGTTGCCGGCGAGGCCCATCAACTCGATCTGGAGGCTGCAGCGGCCACCTTCAAGCTCGCCGGCCTCGATGCTGCGAACCATTGCACTGGTCGCCGGCTCGAGTCCCAGCTCGCCGGCATCGCGTGGGCAACGGTCGGTGTTGGCGATGAACTCCTGCATGGCCACTTTCGCTGGCGCGGCAGACATCACCGCTTCCGCGACTTTCGCGCGGATGGTGTAGTCCTGGTAGGCGGGGATGGCGATGGCGGCGAGGATGCCGAGCATGAACACCAAGAAGAAGGCCACGGCGGCCAACACCACGGCGATCAGACAGCCGGAGGACTCGCTGGACTGTTTCTCCGGGCTGTCGGTGTAGGCCCAGCGATCAACCACGAACGTGCCGGCGATCAGGTCGTGCAGGGCCTGCTTGCGCTCGGTGAACGCGGCCATGAGGAAGCCGATGTAGAGCGTGATGTGGCTCAGAAACGCCGCCGCCCAGCGACCCAAGGCATGGCTGAAACTCAGCCGCTGGCCGAAGCTGTCGGTGACCTTGATGCCCAGCGCGCGCTTGCCTAACGTGGCTTGGTGCGGGCCGCTTTCCTGAAGCGCGTAATAAAGGCCGGCGACGACGTAGTACAGCAGCATCATCAACAGGTATCCGGTCACCAGTGCTGCGGAGGGCTCGCGTCCGTTTAACGCACCCAGGCTGCCGGCCATCGCTGCCATGACCACCAACACCGTCAGTACGGCATAGAACGATAGCGACAGGATCAGGCTGTCGATGAAGAAGGCGCCGAAGCGGCGGGCAAAACCGGCCTGAACAACCTGCGCCGGAACACGAGTACCCACTTCTTGAACAGCGACGGGCGGCGCCGGCGGCGGGATCGCCGGCGGAAACAGGAAACCGGGATCGGCATCGCTCGCCGAAATGCCGAACGCCTCGTAGTGCCGCGACAGCGGCTGCCACTCCGGCAGTCCCTCGCACCAGACCAGGCTGTCGCCATCAATGCGGCGCTGGCGGAACAGCGCGGCGATATCGGCGGTTGCCAGCGGGCCCTGCTGCTGTTGCTGTCGGTCGGCGTAGTACCAGATGTCGCTCATGGGGTTTCCAATGAAAAATCCGCCGCGCAGGCGCGGCGGGCATCGTGGCGGAGGTGCGTCAGTGGATCGGTTCGGGCCCGTCGCCGAACATCTGGCTTTCCATCCAGGCAAAAGCCGCCTCGGAGCCGGGCTGGTTGAACAGCACCATCAGCACCACCCACTTGAGGTCGTCGAGGTCGATGTCGTCCTGGTCCAGCGCCATCACCCGGTCCAGCACCAGCTCGCGCTGCTCGGCGTCGAGCACGCCGTGCTGTTCCAGGAACATCAGGAAACCGCGGGTTTCAAGGTCGAGGCGGTCGAGCTCGGCTTCGACGAAAACGCGCACCGGCCCGCCCGGTCTCGGCGCCGGCGAGACTGGCCGCTGCAGGGCCAGTGCATCGAGCCAGTCGAACGCCTTGCTGATTTCGGTGGGCGAGAAGCCGGCCTGGATCAGGCCGTTCTGGAGGGAGTCGCGATCCCGGACGACGTCGGGCTCGTCGTAAATATAGTGTTCGAAAAGATAGAGAAGTACGTCGAGTATGGTTTCTTTCATCACCCTGTCGCCTGCGCCGATCGTCGGCGCGCCGGGGAAAATCTAGGACCTGCGGCTGTATCGGCCCTCGGAAAGGCTGATCAGTCCGTCCAACTCCATGCCCAGAAGCATGGCCGACAGGGCTGATACCGTCAATCCTGTGCGCTGCTGGAGCTGGTCCAGGCCGACCGGGTCGTGACCCAGAGCATCGAGCAAGCGAGCTTCGCCGGGGCCTGGTGGTGTGCCGCTGGCAATCTTGCTGCCCTCGACCACGCAGGATTCTAGTCCGAGGCGACTGCGGAGGCTGTCAGCCAACTCCCTGGCCATTGGCGAAAGCGTTTCCAGAACTTCTCCAGGTGACTCGATCAGGCTGGCGCCTTGGCGGATCAGCCGATGGCAGCCGCGCGCCATCGGATTGTGGATGGACCCCGGCACCGCGAACACTTCACGACCCGCCTCGGCCGCTAGACGGGCCGTGATCAGTGCGCCGGAGCGCTCGGCGGCTTCGATGACCACCGTACCCAGCGCCAGTCCGGCGATCAGTCGGTTGCGCGAAGGAAAGTGCTGGCGCAGCGGCGCCGTGCCCGACGGGTGTTCGCTGACGATGGCTCCGTTTTCAGCAATCGCGGCAAAAAGGCCGGCATTGCTGGCCGGATAGACGCGGTCCAGACCGCAGCCGACCACGGCGAGGGTGCGACCCTTGGCCAGCGCGCCCTGGTGGGTGGCCGTATCGATGCCCTCCGCCAGACCGCTGGTCACCACCAGGCCTGAACCGGCGAAGGTTTCGCCGAACTTACGGGCCATGTCCAAGCCACCGGCACTCGGTCGTCGGGTACCGACCACGGCGATCTGCGCATACCAGAGCAGGTTCGGATCGCCGGTGATGAACAGCGCAGCCGGCGCGCTGCTGATGGACCGCAGCAAGGACGGATAGTCGGGGCTGTGCCAGCCCAGCAGGTGATGGCCCGGCATCGCCAGCCAATCAAGATCGCCGTCGAGAAGCTGCCGGTTGGGCCTGTGCAGCAGCCCGAAATGGCTTTCGCGCAGGCCCGCTGCCCGCCAGGCACTCGGCCCGGCGGCTAGCGCCCGGACCGGATCGCCGTGGCTATCGAGCAGGCAGCGCAAGACCGCAGCAGGTGCTCCGCTGCGGATAAGGGTGAGTAACGCGAGGGCATGTTCCATATGCCCATAGCATCACGGCGCCCTGGGGCGCCGTGATGTAGGAAAAGATCACTGGGTGGCGTCAGGATGTTTCAGCAGATCGCCAACATTGCTGGGACGGATACTCTCCATCACCAAGCCATAGCTCATTTTGTTGAAAGTGCGGAACACCATGATCCGGCCAATATATTCGTCGGGCAAGACCACTTTGTCACGGTCAGCACCGGCCGCGTAACGATGCCTGACGTTGTCACGGACGGTCGGACCATCGCGCCAGATCGAGAATGTGTCGCCATTCTTCAGACCATCCGCAGCACCTGCGGAAATGGCGACCACCTGATTGGGGCCGGCAACATGGATACCGTCCACCACCGCCATCAGCCTTGCATGAGCCGGCACATTGCCGGGGGCATGCGGATAGTAATAAGGGTCGTAAGGCTGGGCCTCCACCGGCAGGATGCGGTCTCCAACACGAATATCACGGATTTCTTCGCGCAGGACCACCACGGCAATCTGACCCTGAACCTGAGTCACTTCACCATAGCCGTGGCGCATCAATTCATAACCAATGGTTTTATCACCAGCGCGTTTGACGCCGACATGACGACCGAAGCTGTCCCAATTGTATTCAACCCAGTCGCCGCGATAATCAAGACCCCTGCCGATTGCCCTTGCACCCTTGGAATCCCTGCGGTACTCAGCCACGGGCCGGGCGACCTGCACGCCCATGCCTGGCTGGGCATTGGCCAAACCGCGCACATGAACGATCTGTCCTGCGCTTGCCAACAAGCGACCTTCTTCGATGCCGACCACATAAGGCAACGACCTGAACTCATCAACCACCGTGAGCTGCTTGAGGAAGGGCTCGATCCTGGCACGGTCAATGGTCTCCACCGCCGGGCCACTGGATATCTGCGGGCCAGGGCCATTGTTGCTGGTCAGCCGCGGCTGGCCGTCCACATAGACAAGGCTCAGCACATCGCCCGGATAAATGCGGTGCGGGTTCTTGACTTGCGGATTGGCCTGCCAAATTTCAGGCCACAGCCAAGGCTTCTGCAAGAACCGCGCAGAGATATCCCAGAGCGTGTCGCCCTTCTGGACAACATAGCGGGCTGGATGATCCTCGCGCAGCTCCGCAGCGAACGCGAAGGTGGCGAGGGTGAGAAGCGTGGCAGTCGAAACTGCAAGAAGCCGTTTAAGCATGGCTGCTATCCACCTGATTTCCCGGAACAAGTGAAGCCAATATAGCCCAAATCCGGGCGCAGATTGCAAGCCATGGCGCTACAATGGCTGCCCGAACCTGTTAGCCGCCGTTGCGGCCCCCGTCCAGACGCCATGGCCAAGCTGCCCATCATCGAATTCCCCGACCCCCGCCTGCGCACCGTCGCCAAGCCGGTTCAGGAGGTCAATAACGCGCTCCGGCAGCTGATCGACGACATGTTCGAAACCATGTACGAAGCCCCCGGCATCGGCCTCGCCGCCACCCAGGTGGACGTGCACCAACGCCTCCTGGTGTTGGACGTGAGCGAGGAAAAGAGCCAGCCCATGGTCTTCATCAACCCGGAGATTCTGGCCTCGGACGGCAGCCAGACCTACCAGGAGGGCTGTCTTTCCGTACCCGGCATCTTCGCCGACGTAAAGCGTTTCAATCAGGTGAAGGTTGCCGCACTCGACCGCGACGGCCAGCGCTTCGAGATCGAGGCCGACGGCCTGCTGGCGGTCTGCATCCAGCATGAGATGGACCACCTTGCCGGCAAGGTCTTCGTTGATTACCTGTCGCCGCTGAAGAAGGAACTGGTGCGCAAGAAGCTGGCCAAGCAGCGCCGGCTCGGCGGTGGCGATAGCCAAGACGCTGCCTGATGCCACTGCGGATTGTTTTTGCCGGAACGCCTGAATTCGCCGTTCCCTGCCTGCGCGCCGCCGCGGCACGCGGCGAAGTGGTGGCGGTTTACACCCAGCCGGACCGGCCCTCGGGCCGTGGCCGACAGCTGGGAGTCTCGCCAGTCAAGCTCGAAGCCCTGGCCCGCGGCCTGCCGGTGCTGCAGCCGGAAAACTTCAAATCCGCGCAAGCGCGCGAGCAACTGCTTGTCCTCGAGCCCGACCTGATGATCGTGGTCGCCTACGGGCTGATCCTTCCCCAGTCCGTGCTGGATATCCCGGCCAACGGCTGCTGGAACGTGCACGCCTCGCTGCTGCCGCGCTGGCGCGGCGCGGCGCCTATCCAGCGGGCGATCGAAGCCGGCGACAGCGAATCCGGCGTTTGCCTGATGCGCATGGAAAAGGGGCTCGATACCGGCCCCGTGCTGCTGTCGCTGTCGACGCCGATCACGCCCGACGACACCGGCGGCGCGCTGCATGACCGCTTGGCCATGCTTGGCGCCCAACTCATCGACGACGTGCTCAAGCTGCTGCGCGCCGGCATTCGTCCGGTGGCGCAACCGCAGCCTGCCGAAGGTGTGACCTACGCGCACAAGCTCGACAAGGTCGAGGCACGCCTGGACTGGTCGCTACCGGCGGCGTCTCTGGTCAACAAGGTACGCGCCTTCCAGCCATGGCCGGTTTGCGAAGCCGTAGTCGGCGGCGAACGCCTGCGCATTCATGCCGCCAGTCTGCTGCCGCAGGCGCCGGACGCAACGCCAGGCATGGTGCTGTGTGCGAACAAGTCGGGCTTGGACATCGCCTGCGGCGAAGGCGCCCTGCGCTTGCTGAAAGTACAGCGCGAAGGCGGCCGCGTGATTGATATCGGAGATTACCTCAACGCCCGCCAGGACCTGAGGACCCCGTGACCGTCGGCGCCGACTTGCGCGCCGAGGCTGCCGGCATGCTGGTGGCGGTGATTTTCGAGGGTCGCTCGCTGAAGTCGGTGCTGGCCCAGGCGCTTCCGCTGTGGCCGGATCCGCGCGATCGCGCCCTGCTCGAAGCCATCTGCTTCGCCGCGTTGCGCCATCGCAGGCGCTATGAGTTTGCCCTGTCTGGATGGATGGCCAAACCGCTGGCGGCGCGCGACGGCAGCATCCACGCCCTGCTGCTGGCTGGTCTCGCCCAGGTCGATGAGATGCGCCTGCCAGCGCACGCAGCGGTGGCCGCCACCGCCGAAGCTGCGCGACTACTCGGCCGTCACAGCGCCGTCGGGCTGGTGAACGCGCTGCTGCGCCGCGCCCTGCGTGAAGGGCTTCCGGCCAGCGACGACCCCGCCATCAGCAGTAGCCATCCCGATTGGCTGGTACAGCAACTGCAGCGCGATTGGCCGCAACAGCTTGATCGGATACTCATTGAGGGCAATCGCCCGGCACCGCTTTGGCTACGCGCCAACGCGCCTGCGCATCCACGCGATGTGGTGCTGCAAGCAATGGAGGGAACTCCGGCCACCGTGCAGCTGCCGGACTTTCCTGCCGATGCCATCCGTATCGACGAACGCCTGTCACCGACGCAGTTGCCGGGCTGGAGCGAGGGCGCGTTCACCATCCAGGACGGGGCTGCGCAGTTGGCCGTCGCAGCACTCGCGCCGACAGCCGGCGAACGCGTGCTCGATGCCTGCGCCGCGCCCGGCGGCAAGGCCGCGCAAATCGCCGCCATCGTGACGCGCGGTGAGCTGTTGGCGCTGGATGTCGATGCAACGCGATTGAAAAAAATCGACGAAACCCTGCAGCGCATGCGACTGGCGTCGCCGCATGTGCATACGGCAGTCGCCGATGCCGCCGACACACAAACCTGGTGGGATGGCAAACCCTTCGACGCCATCCTCATTGACGCGCCCTGCTCGGCTACCGGCATCATCCGCCGGCAGCCGGACATCAAATGGCATCGGCGCAGCGAGGACATCCCGGCGCTTGTCACGCAACAGTCGCGCTTGCTCGATGCGCTCTGGCCGCTGCTGGCGCCAGGGGGACGCCTGCTCTACGCCACCTGCTCGTTGCTCAAGGACGAAAACGAACGCCAGATAGACGGTTTTCTCGCGCGGACACCGGACATGCGGGCCATGCCGCTCGACGCGCGCTACGGCATTGCCTCAGGCGCGGGCCGGCAACGGTTCCCTGGCGACGATGGCATGGACGGTTTCTTCTACGCGCTGATGGCGCGCAAGGTCTGATTATCACCATGCTGCATACCCAAGAATCTGCCGAAACCCAAGTCAACGATCGCCGACAGTTGCGCTGGTTCTTCCTGATCGCCTTCGTCGTGCTGGCGGCCGGCTATGGCCTGCGAGATCCCTGGCCCGCTGACGAACCACGCTTCGTGCTGGTGGCCAAGCAGATGTTTGAAAGCGGTGACTGGCTGTTTCCGCATCGCGGAGGCGAACTCTATCCGGACAAGCCGCCGCTTTATTTCTGGATCCTCGCCGCGTGTTATGGCGTGATCGGCAGCTGGCGCTGGAGCTTCCTGCTGCCTTCGCTGCTGGCGGGCATGTCCACGCTGTGGCTGACCATGGATCTTGGTCGCCGCCTGTGGAATCCGCGCGCAGGGCTTTGGGCTGCCGTTGCGGTGCTTGCCAGCCTGCAGTTCGTCTACCAGTTCAAACGTGCGCAGATTGATCCGACCCTGGTTTTTTTCACCACCCTGTCGCTGTACGCACTTTGCCGGCACCTGTTGCTCGGCCCGCACTGGAGGTGGTTCTGGATCGGATGTTCTGCCGCTGGACTGGGCGTCATTTCCAAGGGCGTCGGTTTCCTGCCGCTGCTGGCGCTGATTCCATTCGCGCTGATGTCGACGCGAAACTGGCGGGGCTTCGCCGACCTGGGTCATGGCAACGCATGGCGGTGGTCGCTGGGCGGCGCGCTTTTTCTCGCCGCGATTGCCCTGTGGCTGCTGCCGATGCTGGCGGTGGCGCTGACCAGCGGCAATGCCGAACACCGCGAATACATGAACAACATCCTGTTCACGCAGACCGCCGGGCGCTACGCCGATCCTACTGGCCATCACAAGCCGTTCTGGTATTTTCTGGAGGTGATCGGCCTGTACTGGCTGCCGTTCTCGCTGGCGTTTTTCTGGCTCTGGAGATGCTGGCGGCAAGCCTGGCGCGAACGCGATGCCCGGGTCTGGCTGCTGCTGGCCTGGGCTCTGATCGTGGTGCTGCTGTTTTCCGGCAGCAGCGGCAAACGCGACATGTACATCCTGCCGGCGCTGCCGGCGGTTGCGCTGGCGGCGGCGCCGTTTTTGCAGGACATTTCGCAGCGCAACGGCTTCCGCCGGGCCCTGTGGGTTTTCGTCCTGCTGCTCGGCCTGTTGCTGGCAGCGCCGGGATTGGCGGCTCTGCTTTCATCGCCGAAATTCGCCCTGGCACTTGTCGCAGATCGCGGCATTGGCGGTGAGGCCCTCTGGCTCTGGTGGCTGCTGGTAGGCATCGGCACGACAATGACGCTGACCGCACTCTGGCTGCGTCCCCGCGGCGCCCTGCAGGCCTGCGGCATGGCCCTGCTGTTGCTGTGGTGCAGCTATGGACTGGTCGTGCATCCGGTGTTGGACGCTTCCAGTTCAGCGCGCGGACTGATGCAGCGCACCCGTATCCTGGCCGGCAGCAATACGGAAGTCGGACTGGTCGATTGGAAAGAGCAGAACCTGCTGCAGGCCGTCGGACCCACGACGGAATTCGGCTTCCGCCAACCGGCTTCCGTTCAGCTGGCGCGCGCCACCGCCTGGCTGCGCAATTCGCCCGAACACCGGCGCCTGCTGGTACAGCGCGGCGATCCCGGCCTGGCCTGCGTCGAGTTCAAGCCTCCCGCTGCGCTGGCCGTGACGCGGGCAAATCGCCGCGACTGGTGGCTGCTGACGGAGGCGGCTGTTGCCCGCTGTCCGACCGCTCGATGAGCGGCACTGGGGGCGACAGCCCCAGCGCTCAGCTATCATGAATGCCACGTCTGGCGGCCTTGCTTGCCGCCACGACCCGCCTGCCTAGGGACCCCATGAAAATCCTCATTCTCGGTGCTGGCCAGGTGGGCACGTCAGTAGCTGCATCGCTGGCGACCGAAGACAACGACATCACCGTGGTCGACACTGATGCCCAACGGCTGCGTGATCTGGCCGAAAAGCTCGATATCCGCACCGTGGTCGGCCACGCCTCGCTGCCCAGCGTACTGGCCCAGTCCGGCGCCGAGGAAGCCGAGCTGCTGGTCGCGGTGACCTCCAGCGATGAAGTCAACCTGATCGCCTGCCAGTTTGCCTCGCGCCTGGCCAACCCCCCGACGCGGGTGGCGCGCCTGCGGCAATCGGAATACCTCGGCTTGGCCATGCAGCAGGACGGCTCCGGCCGCGCCTCGGTCAACGCCGCGATCAGCCCCGAGCAGTTGGTCTGCCGCCACGTCGAACGCCTGATCGAATATCCGGGCGCCCTGCAGGTGCTGGATTTTGCCGATGGCCGCGTGCAGTTGGTGGCAGTACGCGCCGTGGTCGGCGGCGCCCTGGTCGGGCACGCTATCCGCGAACTGCGCCAGCACTTGCCGGCGACCGTGGATGCGCGTGTGGCGGCGATTTTTCGCAGCGGCAAGCCGGTGAAACCCGAAGGCAACACCGTGATCGAGGCCGACGACGAGGTGTTCTTTCTCGCCAATCGACGTGACATCAACATCGTGATGAGCGAGCTGCGCCGGCTCGACAGCCGCCCGACCCGGCGCATCCTGATTGCCGGCGGTGGTGGCATCGGCCGCAGCCTGGCGCGCACGCTGGAAAAACGCTATTCGGTGAAGGTCGTCGAGCGTTCGCGTGAGCGCGCCCGTGACATCGCCGAGGACCTGCTCAACTCCATCGTGCTGGTCGGCGACTGCGCCGACGAGGACTTGCTGCGCGAGGAAAACATCGACCAGACCGACGTGTTCTGTGCGTTGACCAACGACGACGAAGCCAACATCCTCTCGGCCATGCTGGCCAAGCGCCTCGGCTGCCCGCGGGTGATCGCGCTGATCAACCGCGCCTCCTACGCCGAACTGGTGGAAGGCGGCAGCATCGACATCGCGGTCAGCCCGCAGCTGGTCACTCTGGGCGCCCTGCTGGCGCATATCCGCGAAGGCGCGCCGGCGCGCGTTTACTCGCTGCGCCGCGGCGCGGCCGAAGCGATTGAAGCAGTGGTGCGCGGCGACCGACGCACCTCGAAAGTGATCGGCCGTTCGCTGGAAGAACTCGAGCTGCCGGAAGCCACCACCATCGGTGGCATCGTCCGCGGCGACAAGCTGTTGATCGCCCACCATGACGTGGTCATTGAATCGGGCGACCACGTCATTCTTTTCGTGATGGACAAGCGCCGCCTGCCGCAGGTCAACGCGCTGTTCCAGGCCGGGGCCGGCTGGCTTTGAGCCTGCGCCTGCAAGCCATGCAGCGTATCGTCGGCGCCATCGTGGCGCTGTCGTCGCTTATCGCCCTGCCGGCGCTGCTGATAGCCCTAGCCTTGAATGAACCGACGGTCCCGGCATTTCTTGAAAGCATGCTGCCCTCTGCGGTGATCGGCCTGGTGCTCTGGTGGCCGGTCCGCCATGTCGAATACGAACTGCGTCTGCGCGACGGCTTCCTGATCACCACCGCGATATGGGTGATCGCCAGCGTGGTGACGGCCACGCCGTTCATGCTGACAGCGCCGCACTTGAGTTTCACCGACGCGGTGTTTGAAGCCACATCAGGCTTGACCACGACCGGTGCCACCGTCATCACCGGCCTGGACGCATTGCCAAAAAGCCTGTTGTTCTACCGGCAGTCGCTGAATTTTCTCGGCGGCATGGGCATCGTCATCCTCGCCGTCGCCATCCTGCCGATGCTCAAGATCGGCGGTATGCAACTGTTCCGCGCCGAGAGCACCGGCCCGACCAAGGACAGCAAGCTGACCCCGCGCATCGCCGAAACCGCGCGGGCACTGTGGCTGGTCTATGTCGGCCTGACCATCCTGTGCAGCATCGCCTACTGGATTGGCGGCATGGATTTCTTCGATGCCGTCTGCCATGCCTTGGGCACGCTGGCGACCGGCGGCTTCTCCACCCATGACGCCAGTTTCGGCTACTGGAACAGCGCCTTGCTCGACGGCATCGCGGTGGTGTTCATGCTGGTGGGCGGCATCAACTACAGCCTGCACTGGTACGCCTGGCGACGCGCCACGGTTAGCCACTACCAGGCCGACGCCGAACTGCGCGCCTTCATCGGCATCATCGTCGTGGCCTCGCTGTTGGTGGCGCTCAACATCTGGCTGGCCGGGCGTTTCGAAAGTTTTTTCACCGCGCTGCGCCACAGCAGTTTCCAGGTGGTGTCGAACATCACCACCACCGGCTTCGTCACCACCGGTTTCGCCGACTGGCCGGGCATGGCGCCCCTGCTGCTGATCATGGTCGGTTTCGTTGGCGGTTGCGCCGGCTCCACCTCCGGCGGCATCAAGGTCGCCCGCGTGCAGATGGTGGTGCGTCAGGGCCTGCGCGAAATCAAGCAACTGGTGCATCCCAAGGGCCAGTTTCTGGTCAAGCTGGGCGGCAAACGGGTGTCGGAAAGCGTGGTGATATCGGTCGCCGGCTTCTGCACGCTGTACATCCTCAGCTTCCTCGTGATGACCTTGCTGCTCGCAGCCAGCGGCGTCGACATCGTCACCGCTTTTTCGGCGATTGCCGCCTGCATCAACAACATGGGCCCGGGACTGGGCGGCGTTGCCATGCATTTCCGTGACTTCAACGATTTTTCGATCTGGGTGTGCAGCTTTGCGATGATCTTCGGCCGGCTGGAAGTATTCACCGTGCTGGTGCTGCTGACGCCGCAGTTCTGGCAGGAGTGATCGGCGGTTTTCAGGCGTCGATCAAGGCGGTCAAGCGCGCCTGCAAGGCCCGAGCCTTGGCCACCGGCAGGTAGCGGATGCGCAGCGGCGGCTCCATCGCTCCGGCACCGACCGTATCGAGCAGCAAGGTGGCCATGCCTTGCTGGCGATCAAATGGCGACTGGCTGAATTTCAGGCCTTGCACTTTGCGCACTTCGGCAAAGCGCCAGTGCTTGTCGAGCCAGCCTTCGCGCACCGCGATCAGGCCCTGCTGTTCGGCATAACCGGCTTGGCGCGCCCAGAGGCGCGCGCGCAGCCAGAACATCGGCAAGGCCAGCAGGGCCAGCAAGGCCAAGCTGCCCTTGAACCAGAAAAGAATGCCGGTGGCCAGAATGGTCACCAATGCTGGCAGCGAAAACTGACGCCGCCAGGCGTTCGGATGCAGGCCCTGCCACTGAGTGATCGGCCATTGCCCAGGCGGCAGCAAGTCAACGATGAGGCTGTCCATTTTTGCCGGCGTGGCCAGCGGCGCCAAGTCACGCAAGCTGCTTTGCTGCTCAAGTTCTTGCGAACCGCTGGCGCTGTCCACGCGCAGGCTGCGTCGGCCAAACCAGCGGTGCAGCAAGCCTTCACTGAGGCTGAAGGCCTGGATGCGACGGCGCGACAAGCTGCTGCGTACCCGGGTCAGCAATCCGCGCTGCACCACCAGCCGGCGCCCGCTTGCGGTCAACTGAAAGCCATGGAACTGCAGCAGCGCCAGCGCCACGGAAAAAATCCGCAGCGCCAGGATGAACCCAGCGAACAGCAGCAACACGGCGGCAACCGTGGTCACCATGCCCATGTGCGCAGACTGCATCCAGCCGAACATGCCGTTGCCGACCATCCTGATCAGGCTGCCGGGCAGGTCCGAGCCGGTTTGTGCCAATGCACCGAATCCAGCCGCGACCACGAGCATGCCGCGATTGGAAATCAGGCCCAGCCGGATCACTTCGGCCGTGTCGAGAGACAGCAAGGATTCCTCAGCCGGACTCCCACTCGCCGCCGCCTGCGTGCCCGCTTCGGCCTGCGCGTGGCCGCGCACAAGTTCTTCCAGCGCTTTCGCATCGGCCAGCGACAGCACCCGCATCTGGCCTTCCGGTTTTTGCCCACCGGCAGATTCCAGCCGTACTTCGGCAACGTCGAATAGCCGGTGCAGCAGGGTCTGGTGCAGGGCGACGTTGTGGATGCGCGCGAACGGGATATGACGCAGGTTTTTCTGCAGCAGGCCGCTGCGGATGACGATGCCGCTGTCATCCAGCCGGAAACGGTAGGTGAAGTACTGGAGGATGGAATACAGCGCCAGCATCGCCACGCCAACCAACGGCCACAGCTCGTTGCGGTCGCCGCGGCCGCTGACCAGCAGCACGATCAGCGGCAGCGCGAACTGCTTGAGTTGCTGCAGCAGCACGAACAGCCACGACAGCGGATGCAGCCGGCGTTCGTGCGCCATTGCTGCAGCGGACGGTTCAGAGGCTGTCGTCATCACGCTCGGCCTTGGGCAGGAGCGCATCACGCAGGGCCATGGCTTCAGCTTCATCCAGGCCCGACTGCCGCAAGGCGTGCATGCGGGTGCCGGCGGTGTGCACGACCAGCGTGGCCAGGCCATAACGTCGCTCGATGGGCCCCCGCTCGATATCCAGATGCTGCACGCGCGAGCGCGGCACCAGGGTTTCACTGAAGAATAGTTGCCCGCGGCGCACGCTCAGGCCGGTGGCGTCCAATCGCCAGCTCGTATGACGCCAGCGCCGCCGCCCCAGCCGGATGCCGACCAGCACAAAGGCTGCCATCACGGTCATGGTCGCCAACAGCTTGCCCCACCACGGCCAGTTGGAAATGAACAGCGGCAGCAGGCCGCCGAGCAAAGAGCACAGACCGCCAACAAGTGCACCGACCAGCATGTACACGCGCTCGGCGCGCTGCGGCAACGCCTGCCATTGCGAGCTGTGCACATGACCCGAAGGCAATGGTGGCGGATCAGGGGAAATTGCGCTCATGGTTTCAATAGCAGCCCGGCCAGTAAGGATTGCCTTCACCGGAGTCCGGTGGCCTCAGCGTGTAGCGTTTGTAGGTCCACTGATACTGCCGAAGGTCACGGCAGGCGATGGCTTCGACCTGTGCATTCATCGCTGCCGTAGCCACTATCAGGTCGATATTGGCGATATCGTCGCTGGCGTTTTCGAAATGCAGCTCGAAGCCATCGGCCACCCGCTCCGCATAGGCGAACAGGACCGGCGCGCCGCTGCGTTGCGCCAGTTTCGGAATCAGGCTCAGGGTAAGGGCTGGCTTGCCAAAGAACGGCGCGAACTCGCCGCCGCCGAATTTGGGCTGCTGGTCGGGCGTGATGCCGATGGTTTGTCCAGCCTGCAGGGCCTTGAACAGTGGCCGCATCGCGTTGGTTTCCGCCGGCACCAGCTGCACATTGTCGCCGCCGCGCGCCAAGCGCAGGAAAACATCGCCGGCTTTTTTTTCCGGCACACGGTAGACCAGTGAAAACGGCCCCCGCTCGGCCATGTACTCGATCAACAGTTCCCAATTGCCGTAATGCGGCGCCGCTATGATCAAGCCCTTGCCGCGCGCCAGTGCCGCAGCCAGCAGTTCTTCCCCGTTCACCCGGCGGATCAGGCGCAGGTTGCTGGCCCGTGGCCGTGTCCAGACACGCAGCGTCTCAAACAAATTGCTGCCGGTATTGAGCATCACCTCGCGCACCAGCATTTCGCGCTGTCCGACGGACTGGCCGGGCATCATCATTTCGAAATTGCGCCGCGCCACGCGCGGCTCTCGACTGTCAAGCCGGTAGGCCAGCCGGCCACCCATTGCGCCCAGCCAGCGCTGCAGCCGCAGCGGCAACCGGCCCAGGCCAGCGGCAAGCACGAACAGGCAACGACCCAAAAAACGCGAGGCATCCATGGCCGAAGTCTAGCGGTTCAGCTTGAACTCCCGCGCGTTTGGCATGAGCATTCATCCGTCTCCCATCTCCCATCTCCCTGCATGATCGCCCTGATCCAGCGCGTCACCGAAGCCAGCGTCCGCGTCAACAACGAATGTGTCGGCGCCATCGGCCCCGGCCTGCTGGCCCTGGTGGCGGTCCAGCCCGATGACGACGATGCCCGTATCCGACGCATGGCCGAGCGCCTGCTCGGCTATCGCGTGTTCGCCGATTCCGACGGAAAAATGAACCTGTCGCTGCGCGATAGCGGTGGCGCCCTGCTGCTGGTCAGCCAATTCACGCTTGCCGCCGACACCGGCAAGGGCATGCGCCCAAGCTTCACCGCGGCGGCGGCACCAGTGATTGCGCGAGAGGGCTTCGACCAACTCGTTGCCCTGTGCAAAAGCCAGCTCGCTCAGGTTGAAACCGGGCGATTCGGCGCCCATATGAAGGTCAGCTTGGTCAACGACGGGCCGGTGACCTTCCGGCTGGAATCCTGACCTCCCCAATTAACCCCTTTGAAAACATGAAGATACCGGCTAGCCTCGCTGCGCCTGTATAATAGTGGGTTCCCAAAACCGCCTGCAGCAGTCTTCCCTATGGCCATCGAGCGTCCGGCACAATCCGAAATCAAGCAGTTGATCAGCAAGGGCCTGGAGCAGGGTTACCTGACCTATGCCGAAGTCAACGATCACCTGCCCGACGACATCGTTGATCCCGAGCAGATCGAGGACATCATCGGCATGATCAACGGCATGGGCATCGAAGTCCATGAAGTTGCGCCCGACGCCGAAACCCTGCTGCTGGCCGACAGCGCGCCCTCGCGCAGCGAAGACGATACTGTCGCCGCCGAAGAGGCCGCCGCCGCACTGTCCGCATTGGACACCGAAGCCGGCCGTACCACTGACCCGGTACGTATGTACATGCGCGAAATGGGCACGGTCGAGCTGCTGACCCGCGAAGGCGAAATCGCCATCGCCAAGCGCATCGAGGAAGGCCTTAACCAGGTGCACTCCTCGCTGGCCAGCTTCCCGTGGTCGATCCACCTGCTGCTCGAAGACTACGACCTGCACGTCGAAGGCAAGAAGCGCCTTTCTGAAGTTGTCACCGGGTTCCTCGACGTCGAAGAGCCGGTGGCCGAACTGCCGGCGGCTGCGCTCGACGAAAACGCCGAGATCGAAGCCGAAGCCGTCGAAGGCGATGACGGCGAGGAAGCCGCCGTCGTTGATACCGGCCCGGATCCGGTCGAAGTGGCGCGGCGCATGGAGTTGCTGCGCAGCCTGTACGGCAAGTTCCAGAAATCGCACGCCAAACTCGGCCCGGCCGACAAGAAGACGCTCAAGCTGCGCGAGGAAATGGCCACCGAGTTCCTGACCCTGAAGCTGCCGATGGCGCAGATGGAATCGTTCCTGACCAAGCTGCGTGATGTGGTGACCTCGATCAAGGAACACGAGCGCCGCGTCCTCGACATCTGCACGCGAAGCGCCAAGATGCCGCGCAAGGATTTCCTGCGCGCCTGGCCGGGCAACGAGATCAACATCGCCTGGGCCGACGACGTGATCCGGCGCAAGCAGAAGTGGTCTTCGGGCATGCGCGAGCACAAGGACGCCATCGTTGCCGAGCAGGAAAAGCTCGCCGGCGTCGAGCAGGCGCTGTTCCTGAGCCTGACCGACATCAAGGAAATCAACCGCGCCATGGCCTATGGCGAAGCGAAAGCGCGCAAGGCCAAGAAGGAAATGGTCGAGGCCAACCTGCGCCTGGTCATCTCCATCGCCAAGAAGTACACCAACCGCGGCCTGCAGTTCCTCGACCTGATCCAGGAAGGCAATATCGGCCTGATGAAGGCCGTGGACAAGTTCGAATACCGTCGCGGCTACAAGTTCTCGACCTATGCCACGTGGTGGATCCGCCAGGCCATCACCCGCTCGATCGCCGACCAGGCGCGGACCATCCGCATCCCGGTGCACATGATTGAAACCATCAACAAGCTCAACCGCATTTCCCGGCAGATGCTGCAGGAAATGGGCCGCGAGCCGACGCCGGAAGAATTGGCGAAAAAGATGGAGATGCCCGAGGACAAGATCCGCAAGGTGCTCAAGATCGCCAAGGAACCGATCTCGATGGAGACGCCCATTGGCGACGACGAGGATTCACACCTCGGCGATTTCATCGAGGACACCAACGTCGAATCGCCGATCGAGACCGCCACCAACATCGGCCTGCGCGAAACCGTCGGCGAAGTGCTGGCCGGCCTGACCCCGCGTGAAGCCAAGGTGCTGCGCATGCGCTTCGGCATCGACATGAACACCGACCACACGCTGGAAGAAGTCGGCAAGCAGTTCGACGTGACCCGCGAGCGCATCCGTCAGATCGAAGCCAAAGCCCTGCGCAAGCTGCGCCACCCGAGCCGTTCGGAGCAGCTGCGTTCGTTCCTCGATCTGGAATGATTGCTTGCTCCATTACGGCAAGAAGCCCCGCAATGCGGGGCTTTTTCTTTTCCCATTGGCTTGAATTAGAAGATAATCTGTCTCGAACACGGGCCCATAGCTCAACGGTTAGAGCAGAGGACTCATAATCCTTTGGTTCTAGGTTCAAATCCTAGTGGGCCCACCAATCGCAAGAGCAGACATGCTGCAAACCATCGAACACGAAACCCGCGGCAAACCGGCCTGGAGCATCATCTGGCTGCATGGCTTGGGTGCCGACGGCAATGACTTCGCGCCGATCGTGCCGCAGCTGCTGCGGCCGGAGTGGCCGTCGATCCGCTTCGTGTTTCCGCATGCCAAGGTGCGGCCGGTCACCATCAACAACGGTGTTCCGATGCGCGCCTGGTACGACATTGTCAGCCAGGAAATCGACAAGCGCGCCGACGAAGCCGGCGTGCGCGATTCGATCAACGAAGTCGAGGCGCTGATCGCCCGCGAGCGCGATCGCGGCGTGCCGGCATCTCGGGTAATCCTGATCGGTTTCTCGCAGGGCGGCGCGATTGCTCTCGCCACCGGCCTGCGTCGCGAGGCTGGCATTGCCGGCATTGCCGCACTGTCGACCTACCTGCCGCTGGCCCAGGCGACGCCCAACGAAATCACCGCGGCCGGGCGCAAGACGCCGGTGTTCATGGCCCACGGCGCGCAGGACCCGGTGGTGCCTCAGTCGCTGGGGCAACGCAGCCGCGAACTGCTGCAGTCGATGCACGTGGAAGTGCAGTGGCGCAGCTATCCGATGCCGCACAGCGTCTGTGCCGCAGAGGTCAACGACCTGGGCGATTGGCTGGGGGCGCGTTTCAGCGCCTGACAAACAGGCGATACTGGTCGCATGGCCGCCGACGCAAGCCACGCATGGTTTCCCGATTTCTGCCGCCTGCCGCGGTTGGCCGCGGTCTGCGGCATTGCCGAACTGGTGGTGTTGGTGATCAGCCTTTCGCCGCTGCGAGACCAGCCATGGCAACTGGAGGAATTTGTTGCCGCCAGCGCTTTCGCGCTGTGGATCGCCCTGAGCACAGCACTCGCGCTGTGCAAAGCGCGGCCGTGGATCAACCGGCTGCCGATGCCCGTCGGCATCCTGGTCGCATCGGTCGTGCCGGTGGTGGTGGCGGTGCTGGGCGCGGGGCTGATGCGCGAACTGGATCGCGGGCTGCTGCTGGGCTACACCCAGGGCGCAGGTGGCTTGCGCTTTGTCCTGAGCGCCGCCGTGCTGGCCGGGCTGATCGGCACCATGACCATCCGCTATTTCTACGTCAACGACCAATGGCAGGCGCAGGTGCTGGCCCACGCCAAGGCGGAAGTTGACGCGCTGCAGGCGCGGATTCGGCCGCACTTCCTGTTCAATTCCATGAACACGATCGCTGCCCTGGTGCGTCGCGACCCGGTCACGGCCGAACGCGCGGTGGAAGATCTTTCCGAGTTGTTCCGGGCCGCGCTGGGTGCCGGCCAGGGCGAGTCCAGCCTGGCCGAGGAAATACACCTGGGCGAGCGCTACCTCGCCATCGAGGCCTTGCGCCTGCGCGAACGCCTCGTGGTTGATTGGCAGCTTGCCGCCGACCTGCCGCGTGACCTCAGGTTGCCGCGGCTTACCCTGCAGCCGCTGCTTGAAAATGCCGTCCTGCACGGCATCAGCCGACTGCCGAAAGGCGGCACGATCAGCATCAGCGCTCGCGTCGAGGCCGGCATGCTGCGCGTGCACATCGGCAACCCGGCGCTGCCCCCGACGCCGGCCGATATCGGCAATGGTCATGCCCAGGAATCTATCGCCCTGCGCCTGGCACATTTCTTCGGATCCGGCGCCCGCCTGACGCATGTCTGGCGCGATGGTTATTATCTGAGCGAGATGCTGCTGCCATTGCCTTGATCGCGCCGGGGAACCACCATGAAAGTGCTTGTCGTCGATGACGAACCGCTGGCTCGGGAACGCCTTGCTGGCATGCTGGCCGAGATCGCCGACTGCACGCTGGCCGGCGAGGCGGACAATGGCCGCGATGCGGTCGAGAAGGCCGAGGCTCTGGCCGTGGACGTATTACTGCTCGATATCGCCATGCCGGTGATGGATGGGCTGGAAGCGGCCCGGCACTTGGCGCATCTGCCGCGACCGCCGGCGGTGATCTTTTGCACCGCCTATGACGACCATGCTCTGGCCGCCTTCGATGCCGCCGCCGTGGATTACTTGGTCAAACCGGTGCGCCGCGAGCGCCTTCTGGAAGCGCTTGAACGGGCACGCAGGCACCAAGCTCCGCACGAGTTCCGGCTGCCTGACATCGCCACGAGCAAGCAGCGCAGTCATCTGTCGGCACGCCTGCGCGGCAGCCTGCGGCTGATCCCGATCGAGGACATCCACTACCTGCAGGCCGAAGAAAAATACGTGGTCGTGCACCACGTGCGCGGCGAGGACTTGATCGAGGAGCCGCTGAAGTCGCTGGAAACCGAGTTCGGCGAGCGCTTCCTGCGCATCCACCGCAACTGCCTGGTGGCCAACGACGAATTCCTCGAGCTCCGTCGATTGCCCGATGGCCAGGTGCAGGCCATCCTGCGCCATGGCAAGGAAGCGCTGGAGGTCAGCCGGCGCTGCGTTCCGGCGCTGCGCGAGCGGCTCAAGCACTTGTAGGAGCGATGGCAATCGCGACCACCGCTACCGCTACCCTGCGGGCTAAGGGATCGCAACTACCGAGGAAATCATGGTCGCGATTGCCATCGCTCCTGCGGCAAATCCGATGATAATGGCCACATGAAAAAATTCCGACTGGCCACCCGCGAAAGCGCGCTCGCCCTGTGGCAGACCGAACACGTGGCAGCGCGCCTGCGCACTGCTCACCCCGGGCTCGAGGTCGAGTTGGTGCCGATGACCACACGAGGCGACCGCATCCTTGATCGCCCGCTGTCCGACATCGGCGGCAAGGGCCTATTTCTGAAAGAGCTGGAAGTGGCGATGCTCGAAGGCCGCGCCGATGCCGCCGTGCATTCGCTCAAGGACGTGCCGATGACGCTGGACGGCCCGTTCGAACTGGCGGCCATGCTCGAGCGCGCCGATCCCTTTGATGCTTTTGTTTCCAGCCGTTACACCGACATAGATGCCTTGCCCAAGGGCGGCCGTGTCGGCACGTCGTCATTGCGCCGACAGGCGCAGCTGCGTGCACGCCGGCCCGATCTGAAAATCATGGATCTGCGCGGCAACGTCAACACCCGTCTTGCGAAACTCGAAGCTGGCGACTACGACGCCATCATCCTGGCCTGCGCCGGACTCGAGCGCCTGGGCCTGTCGCGACATATCCGCCATCGACTGGAAGCACCGGGCTGGCTGCCGGCGGTGGCACAGGGTGCGATCACCGTGGAATGCCGCGATGGTGACGACATCGCCATCGGCCTGCTGCGTGCGCTTGACCATGCGCAAACGCGCACCTGCGTGGAGGCCGAGCGGGCGATGAACCGTCAATTGCATGGAAGTTGCTACGTGCCGGTCGCGGCGTACGCCACGCTCGATGCCGGCATTCTTTCGCTCGAAGGCCTGGTCGGCTCAGCGGAAACTGGCGTATGCATTCGTGCCAATGAAGTCGGTCATGCCCATGACCCGGTCGGCCTTGGCCGTCTGGTGGCTGCCGAATTGATGGTGAAAGGCGCTGCGGAAATGCTCGGGCTGGCGTCCTGAACCCAGCCTCATTCGTCGCCCTTTTGCAGGAGCGGCGCAAGCCTGCAGGCTGGGCTGAGTAACGCGACGCCCAGCATCAGTAATACAACATCACCACGTGCCGGGCCTCGGCAAAAAACAGCCAGCGCTCGACCATGCTGCCGAGCATCGCCGAAAGCGCCGCCGCGCATAGCCATGGTGTCGCATCGAAATGGACAAACAGCCATAGCGGCAAGGCACACGCTGCCGGCAGCACGGCGAACAAAATCACGGCAACCACCCGCAGTTTGGCCGAGTGCTTGCGCGCGAGCACAAAACCCATTTCCCGGGTCAGGTAGTTGGCTTCGGTATGCGGATGTTCGAAGACCTTGACGGTCCGGTTTTCAGGCAGGCCCAACGCAGTATTGCGGCTTGCCGGCAGCCGCCCGGCGTCGATATCGCGCCAATAGCGCCGCTTCAACCGCCACAGGATGAACGACGACAGCATCACCGCCAGCCCAACCATGTTGCCGATCGTGCTGGTCATCGAAACCAGCGCTGCCGCCAACAGCCCGCCCACGTGCAGCGCGAAGCCCAGGTACACCGTCACCACCAAGGAATGCGACCACGCTGGAATGGTGAGCAGCGAGGCGTAGATCATTGCCGTGCATGCCACTGTCGCCAACGCCAAAAGCATCAACAGCACCAGCAGTGGCGAGACCATCGACTCCGCCCAAGAGTTGCCCGATACGAACAGCGCCGCCAATCCCAGCACGGGCACGTAGGCGAACACCGCCAGCACGCCTTCGCGCGACAGCCAACTGCTGCGCCACTGGCTGAAGGCGCGCCAGGCGCGCAGCGGCTTGCCCAGGTGCAGGGTGGAACTGAGCAGGCCGACGCTGACCATCACCAGGCCAAGGCCAAGCCCGACCAGGCCCATGGCGTCGGCATGGGCACCTTGGCCACGCAGCAGGGACAGCGCCAGCCAGAACCACAGTCCGTAACCGGCGCCGGACATCGTGGTAAAAAAAATGACCGAGAAGGCGGGATGCACGTCAGCACCGCAAACCGGGCTGGGTCAAAACGCAGGCTGGGCTGATCGCAGCGAAGCCCAGCTCCGCAGAAAAATTATTCATCGCGAAAGCATCCGGTCCAGCCAGCGCAGCATCGGCGGCAATTTTTCCACATCCAGCTTTTCGTCAGGCAATAACGTATCGAAAGCAGCACCCGCGCGCCGCGCGCGTGGCGGCAGATAACGATTGACAGGCGCATAGCCCAGCTCCGGCATCAGCGCCACGCCGCCGCGTTCGGCGACCAGCTTTGACACCGCCGAATCCTCGTCGCCCAAATCGCCAAAATGCCGCGCACGGGTCGGGCAGGCCTGCACGCAGGCCGGCTGCCGCGACTCCTCGGGAATGTTCTCGTTGTAGATGCGGTCCACGCACAGCGTGCATTTCTTCATCACGCCTTCGACTTCGGAATATTCGCGCGCGCCGTAGGGACAGGCCCAGCTGCACAGCTTGCAGCCGATGCACTTGTCTTCGTCGACCAGCACGATGCCGTCCTCGGCGCGTTTGTAGCTGGCACCGGTCGGGCACACCGACACGCAGGCCGGCGTCTCGCAGTGCAGGCAACTGCGCGGGAAGTGCAGGGTCATGGCCGGCTGCGCGGCATCGAGCGCTTCCACTTCGTAGCTGTGCACGCGGTTGAACCAGACGCCGAACGGATCCTTGCCGTAGGGATTTTCGTCGGTCAGCGGCCCGGCGATGCCGCCGGCATTCCATTCCTTGCAGGCTACCGCGCAGGCGTGGCAGCCGACGCAAGTGTCGAGGTCGATCACGAGGCCGAGTTTTTTCTTCGAGGGCGGCGGTAGGGAGGTCATCGGAACGGGAAGAAGTTGGGGATCAGCCATACCGACAGCGCCCAGAACAGCAGGTTGAGCGGAATACCGATGCGCAGGAAATCGGTGAAGCGGTAGCCACCGGCGTTGTAGACCATGGTATTGGTCTGGTAGCCCACCGGCGTGGCGAAACTGGTCGAGGCGGCGAACATAACGGCTATCACGAAGGGCTTGTAGTCCACGTCCAGCGCTGCGGCTGTGGAAATCGCGATCGGCGTCAGCAGCACGGCGGCACCATTGTTGCTCATCACCTCGGTGAGCACAGCGGTCACCAGGTAGATCGCGGCCAGTGCCAACAGGGGCGATCCCGGGCCGGCCAGACCCAGCAGGCCGGCGACGATCTGCGCGGCCAGACCGGAGTTCTGCATTGCCAGGCCCAGCGGGATCGCGCCCGCCAGCAGAACCACGACGCGCCAGTTGATGGCGCCGTACGCATCATCGGGCGAGAGCACGCGCATCGCCACCAGGCTGATGCAGCCGAGCAGGGCGGCGGCCACGATGGGCAGCCAGCCCTGTGCCGCGGCCGTGATCACCAGAGCCAGCACGCCTGTCGAAAGCAGGGCGGTCATTGGTCGAATCCGCGGCGGTTCGCGCTCGTCCAGCACCACCAGGCCGACATCCGTGCGCAGCGCAGGCAACTCCTCGGGCGGGATTGCCATCAACAGGATGTCGCCAACAGCCAACGGCAGCTCGTCAAGACGCGTGCGCAAGCGTTCGCCGCGCCGCTGGATGCCCAGCACCGTTGCATGATGCAGGCGCTCAAACTCGGCGCCGCGCAGGGTCTGGCCGGCCAGCCGGCCATTCGCCGCGATGATGGCCTCGACCAGCCAGGCGTCGGCTCGACGTTGGCGCACGCCGCCGGGCGATTCGTGTTCGTAGCGCAGGCTTCCCGCCTTGGCGTAGGCCTCGATCGCGGTCCAGCCACCCTGTACCAGCAAGATGTCGCCTAGCGCTATCGGCCCTGGAATTGGCGGTGACAGGACCTTCGCACCGCGGCGCACGGACATCACCTGCAGTTCGTCGCGCGCCGGGCGCAGGCTGTCGTCGACGGCCAAACCGATCAGGCTGGAGCCGATCGGCACCCGCAATTCGGTGACGAACTCGCCTGAGTGGCGGGCAGGGGTATCTCCGGGCATGGATCGATCCGGCAGCAGCCAGCGCGAAAACAGCAGCAGGTAGAGGGCCCCGGCGACCACCAGGCACAGGCCCAGGCGGGAGAACTCGAACAGCGAGAACCCAGGCAGCCCCGACTCGACCACGAGTGAATTCACCAGCAGGTTGGTCGAGGTGCCGACCAAGGTGCAGACGCCGCCCATCTGTGCCGCGAAGGACAACGGGATCAGCAGTCGCGATGGCGCCCAGCGCCGAGCGAGACAGGCGGCGACCACCAGCGGCAACATCACTGCCACGGCTGCGGTGTTGTTGATGAAGGCCGACGCGGACCCGGCCACCGCGATCAACAGCAGCAAGCTCAGCCAGGGCCAGCGGATCCGGCCCAGCAATCCGCCCAGGCCGAGCAGGACGCCGCTTTTCTGGATGCCGGCGCTGAGCACGAACATGGCCGCCACGGTGATCGTGGCTTCACTGGAGAAGCCGGAAAGTGCCTGGGCGGGGCTGACCACGCCGCTAAGCAGTACCGCGGCAAGCCCGAGCAGGGCGACCATGTCCGCCGGCAGCTTCTCGGTGGCAAACAGGGCCATCACCGCCAGCAGGATGGCCAGGGTGATCCAAGCTTCCGGCGTCATGTCCGTGCGCCCGGGCGATGCAACGCTGCGGGCAGGTCTTCGGCGCGGCGCATGTCCTCGTCTTCGAAACCTTCCGGATCGGCCAGGCAATGCAGGGCCATGCCGGTGGCGTCATTGCCCCAGAACAGACGCGCGCCGATCCGCAGCGTGGGCACGCCGAACACGCCGAGGGCAATCGCATCCGCGCCATGGGCGTTCAGTGCCTGCTTGACGGTGTCAGAGGCAATGGCGGCCGCCGCGTCCTCGATGCCCAACTGCGCAGCGACCGGTTGCAAGGCTTCGGCGGAATCACCGGCCAAGCCATACTGCCAAAGATGGGCGAAGATCGCGTCGACCGCGTCCGCGCGGCTGCCCGTGGCCATGCACAGGCGCAGCGCCGGCAGCGGGTTGAACGGATGCGCCGGTGGCGAGCGGAAGGGAATGCCGAGCTCGCGTGCCTGCCACAGCGCCAGACGGTAGGTGTGGCGACGTTTTTCCGGGATTTCCGCCGGCCCGAGCTGGCCCCAGTGCTTTAGTAACCCGGCGAACAGCAGCGGCTTCGGATTGAGCGGCAGCTGCGGATGGTCGCGACGCAGCCGCATCCACTGCAGGTAGGCGAAGGGTGAAATGAAGTCGAAGTACCAGTCGTGTCCAGCGCTCATTTCGACTCCCGAAGGCTTGCGCCGTAGCGCAGCGGTGCGTTCGCGAGATCATCGCCGGCCAGCGCGGCGAACTGCGGTGCAGTCGCGTCCATGTCTTCGGCGCGCTGGATTCGTACGCGCAGGTCGAACCACGCCGCCTGTCCGGTGACCGGATCGGCATTGGCATAGTCGCCGCGCGGGGTGACGTCGGAAATCAGGTGGTTGAGCAGAAATCCCTTGCTCGATTCCGGTGCGTCCTTGGCCAGCTTCCACGCGCCTCGTCGCTTGCCGATGGCGTTCCAGGTCCAGACCGTATCGGGCTGCACGTTGCCGGCGGTCTTCGCCTGTACGGTGATGCGGCCGTGGTGCGAATCGACGTGCACCCAGTCGAAATCGGCAATGTTGTTTTTGCGCGCGGTCTCCGGATGCAGATAGAGATAATTACGCGCGCTGATCTGCCGCAGCCAGGCGTTCTGCGAACCCCATGCGTGGTACATGAAAGGCGGACGCTGGCTGACGGCGCTGAGGGGAAATTGATCGATGGACAACTGCGCGCCCTCGAACGGCTCGTACCAGATCGGCAGCGGGTCGAAATAGGTGGCGACGCGTTCGCGCTCGCTGTCCGGCGGCTGCACCGGGCCGTGACCGAGCGCGGCGAGCCGGAATTTCTGCAGCGTTTCCGAATACAGCTGCAGCACCACGGGCTCGGCCTTGGCGATGAAGCCCATGCCGGCCGACCATTGCAGGTAGTCGCGGTTGGCCATCTTGTAATAGCGCGCCGAAGCAGGAATCTGGGCATGCCAGAAACCACCGTGCTCGATATAGCGCTTGAGTTGGTCCGGGTTCGGTGCGCCTTTGCCGCTTAGCGATCCGTCCTCCCCGCGCCAGCCGGCGAGCAGGCCAACGCCGGGCGCGCGTTCGTGGCGAACGATGTAGTCGGCGTAGTCACGGAATTTCGGCGAGCCGTCGGCCTGCACCAGCGCGGGCAGGCCAATGCGCGCTCCAAGATCGAGCAGCACCGACTGGAAACCGCGCACGTCACGGCCTTCGCGCTGCATCGCCTGGTCCAGTACCGGATGCCGGATGGCATCGGCGGCGCAATCGGCGTCGGAAATCGGCCTATCCAGCAGCGAGATCGCATCGAAGCGCTCAAGATAAGTGGTATCCGGCAGCACCAGGTCGGCGTAAGCGACCATCTCGCTGGAATACGCGTCCGAATAGATGATTTTAGGGATGCGGTATTCACCGTCCTCGCGCTTGTCGGTCAACCAGCGCATGGTCTCGGTGGTGTTCATCGCCGAATTCCAGCTCATGTTGGCCATGAACAGGAACAGCACGTCGACCGGCTTCGGATCGCCGGCCCAGGCGTTGCGGATCACTGTGTGCAGCATGCCGTGCACGGCCAGCGGATAGCGCCAGGAGTAGGCGTGATCGAGCCGGCGCGGCTGACCCTGCGCGTCCACCAGCAGATCTTCCGGGCCGTGGATGAAACCCAGCGGCGGTGCGTCGAGCTTGCCGTCGGCACCGCGCGTTTTTCCGGGCCGGTTGGCCGGCGGAATCGGGCGCGGAAACGGCGGCTGGTAGCGGAACGAGCCGGGCGTGTCGACGGCCCCGAGCAGCAGCTGCAGCAGGTGCAGGGCGCGGCAGGTGTGGAAGCCGTTGCTGTGCGCGCTGATGCCGCGCATGGCGTGCATGGCCACCGGACGGCCGCGCATTTCCGTGTGTTCGCGGCCGTGGGTATCGGTCCATGCGATGGGCAGCGATATCGCTTGATCGAAGGCGACGTCGGCCAGCTCTCGGGCAATGCGGCGGATGGTGTCGGCGGGAATGCCGCAGCGTTCGGCGACCGCATCGGGCGAGTAGTGCTCGTCGAGATAACGCTCGGCGATAAGATGAAAAACCGGCACGGCCTTGCGGCCATCGACAAGCACGTATTCGCCGACCACGGCGGGTGAAATGTTGATCGATTCCGCCAGACCGGGGCCGACGCTGTCGCGATTCCAGCACAGCGCACGCCCCTCGCCATCCCGCACAAACATCCCGTCATCAGCACTGCCGGGACTCCTGAACACCAGCCAGTGCGCATTCGTATAGCGCACCAGGTAATCAAGGTCGATGCGGTCAGCTTTCAACAATTCGTGGATGAGCGCGAAAGCAAAAAGCCCGTCGGTGCCCGGCCGGATGCCAATCCATTCGTCGGCGATGGCGCCATAGCCACTGCGCACCGGGTTGACCGCGACGATCTTGGCGCCGCGCCCCTTGAGTTTGCCCAGGCCGAGCTTGATTGGATTGGAATCGTGGTCCTCGGCTACGCCCCAGAGCATCAGGTATTTTGCGTGCTCCCAGTCCGGCTCGCCGAATTCCCAAAAGCTGCCGCCGAGCGTGTAAAGGCCACCTGCGGCCATGTTCACCGAGCAGAAGCCGCCGTGCGCGGCGTAGTTGATGGTGCCGTACTGCTGCGCCCACCAGCCGGTCAGCGCCTGCGACTGGTCGCGACCGGTGAAGAAAGCCAAGCGATCGGGATCGCGTGCGCGGGTTTCGCCCAGCCAGGTCGCCGCCAGCGCCAGCGCCTCGTCCCATTCGATCTCCCGGAACTGGTTCGCGCCGCGCTCGCCCACGCGCAGCAGCGGCTTGTTCAACCGCGCCGGCGAGTAGTGCTGCATGATCCCGGCCGAGCCTTTCGCGCACAGTACGCCGCGGTTGACCGGGTGGCTGGGGTTGCCCTCGATGTAGCGGACCTGCCCACCCTTGAGATGCACGTTGATGCCGCAACGGCAGGCGCACATGTAGCAGGTGGTCTGCTTGACCTCGTCACCGACGGGTTTTTGAAGGTCGAGTACGGGCTCGGACATGCCGTCATTGTGCCGACTGCGGCCCGATCACGCGAGCGCGGCGGCCATCCGCGCCCACTTCCCATGGACGATCCGCCACCGTGCAAGCCATCGTCGTCAATGCCATGCTTGCCGCCGGACTCCCGCCAAGACAAGCCGCCGCATGGACCGCTACGAACGCATCCTTTCCATCCATCGCAGCCTGAAAATGGCGCGTTATCCGGTGCCGATCCGCCAGCTGATGGACGAGCTGGACTGCTCGCGTGCAACTCTTTATCGCGACATCGCCTTCCTGCGCGATGCGCTGGGCGCCCCGGTCGAAAGCGAAGGCGAGAGCGGCTTCCGCTACGACGAAAAGCAGGCCGAGCGCTTCGAGCTGCCCGGCCTGTGGCTGAACTCGGACGAGCTGCACGCGCTGCTGGCCACCCACCAGCTGCTCGACCGCACCGGCTCGGGCGTGCTGTCCAGCGCCTTGGCGCCGCTGAAGGCACGCATCGATTCCCTGCTCGCGCAGCAGGCCGGCGGCAAGCGCTGGCCGATCGAGCGCGTGCGGGTGATCGGCAGCTACGTGCGCCGCCGCGATGAGATCGCCTTCCGCCTGGTCGCCAGCGCCGTGCTCGAACGCCGCCAGCTGTCGTTCGACTATCTGGCGCGCTCGACCAATGAAAAAACCCATCGCACGGTATCGCCGCAGCGGCTGACCCACTACCGCGACAACTGGTATGTCGACGCCTGGGATCAAGGACGCGAAGCCCTGCGCAGTTTTTCCGTGGACCGCATCCAGCATGCGCATGTGCTCGATGACGCGGCGCGCGACCTGCCCGACGCCGAGCTCGACCAGCACCTGGCATCCAGCTACGGCATATTTTCGGGCCAGCCCAAGGGCACCGCCACGATTGTCTTTTCAGCGAAAGCCGCGCGCTGGGTCGCCGACGAACACTGGCACTCCAAGCAGGTCGGGCGCTTCCTGCCCGATGGCCGCTACGAGCTGAAGATTCCCTACAGCAATGCCAAGGAACTGCTGATGGACGTGCTGCGCTACGGCGCCGACGCCCAGATCAGCGAGCCGGAAAGCCTGCGCCAGCAAGCGCGCACGTTGCTGCAGTTGGCACTGTCGGCCTACGAATCTTGAACGCTGTGCACGGACAAAGCGTAGCCCTGGTGCTGGGCGCGGGCGGTGCTCGCGGGCTGGCGCATATTGGCGTGATCGAGGTACTGCTGGAACGTGGCCTGAAGATCGAGGCGGTGGTCGGTTGCTCGATGGGTGCCTTGGTTGGCGGTGTCTACGCGGCCGGCAAGTTGGCCGAATACAGTGACTGGGCGCGCAGGCTGGAGCGCAGTGACATCCTGCGTCTGCTCGATTTCAAGTTCGGCTTGCCCGGCCTGTTCCGCGGCGAGCGGGTGATCAGCGCGATGCGCGAGTTGGTCGGCGACCATCGCATCGAGGACCTGCCGATTCCCTATACCGCGGTGGCAACCGATCTGGAGACGCAGCGCGAGGTCTGGCTCAACCGGGGGTTTTTGTTCGATGCCATCCGGGCCTCGATCGCCATCCCGATGCTGCTGACGCCGCATGTGGTCGATGGCCGCGAACTGGTGGACGGCGGCCTGCTTTCGCCACTGCCGATTGCGCCAACCCGGCTGGTGCGCGCCGACCATATCATCGCCGTGGACGTGAATGGCCCGGTGGCCTGGCATCGGCTAAACCCGCGCCCGGAGCCGAAGGTGGCGGCAGAGAATTTCAAGCCCGCGCGGGATGCGCAGGGGATCGATGCTGGCGATGAAGACGAGACCAGCCTCAGCGCACGCATGGCCGCGCTGTGGAACAGCTGGCGAGATCGCGACGAAGAGCCGCCGGCGACGATTCCCAAGCGCAGCATGCTCGATCTGATGGCGCGCTCGCTCGACACCATGCACGCGCACATGACACGCCTGCACTTGGCCCAGGACCCGGCTGACCTGCTAATCCAGATGCCGAGCAGCATCTGCAGCGTCTACGAATTCTGGCGCGCCGATGAAATGATCGATATCGGCCGCGAGGCGGCGGAGAAGGCGCTGGCCAGTCTTGATGATTGAGCGATCATTTCTTGCGTGAGTGGATTTTGTCGGAGGCCTTTGCGGGAAGGCCTCAGCCCCCAAGCTCTTATCACCGAATGGACAAGAGTGTCGGGTGTGAAGACCCTCACACAATTCGCCGAGGAAGTTGCCGCTATTGAGCCGGCGGCAGCTGCGGCACCCGCTTCAACTGCGCGGGGTCGTAGCCATAGGCGGCGAACTTGCCGATCAACGCGGCGTACTTGGCATCATCCATCGCCTGCTCGCGGGCAAACAGCCACGCGTAGTCGCGCGAGGGATGGCCGATCAGCGCCCAGGAATAGTCGGGCGCCACTTCCAGGATCAGATAATCGGCTTTGATCAGGCCGCCAAAAAACCGGATCTGCCACTTCGCGTTGCTGCTGCCGGGCACCACGGTGGCCACGCCCGCCATGCTTTTTTCTGGCTGGCCGAAGGCTTTTCTGTAAACAAAAACATTCTCGATCTTGCCGTCGTCGCGCAGCGTGTAGACATCGGCCGTGGCCACTTTGCCATTCTCGGCAAAGTAGGGAATGTTGGCGATCACCCACCAGCGGCCCATGTAGCGCGACAGGTCGATTTGCGCGTTGGTGGCGAGCGGCGGCTTGCTGCCGCTGCTGCTGCAGGCAGCGAGGACCAGCAAGACCGGCATAAAAATCGTTTTCAGGAGGGCGCGCATGTCTGTGGCCTAGGCGATTAGTGGGCCTACGCTGGCAGCCGGGGCCTGAACATGGCGTCAATTCACGCCGTCCTCGCAGGCCTCAACCTGCGTGTCTCAAACGGTGAGAAGAAGTTTGTACAGGCTGTCTCCACGCCGTCCAACTCCCATGGAGACCCGCCATGCAATTGCCCACCGATGCCGCCGAATCTTTTGAACCTACCTCCGTGCTGACGCGTCTGCTTTGGCAATGGCTGGTCGTGGGCGCCCTGCTTGCCGTAATCCTGCCCGGTCACGCCAGCTTGTGGTTAGGACCGCCCTGGCTCCTGGGCGTGGCAGCGCCCGCCGCCACCTTGCTCACCCTGAATCGCCACGTGGTGGCCTTGGCGTGGCTGCAGGCATGGGGCCGCCGCGACCTGCCCACCGCCTCGCCAACAGCAGCGGTCGATGCTTGTCGGCGATCCAGTTGGCGCATTTCGCAGGCGCGCCGCACGCGCAACGTGAGTCAACGGCAACCTGCGCCCCTGCGTGCGGCCTGAGCGCAGGTTTTCCGTCCACCATGACTTTTGGCCCGGAGGAGGGCCGGCGCCGGGCGTGATAACGTCCGGCTTCCGTTTTCCGCGCCTGCCGCTGGAGCCGCAATGACTTCCCCGCACCTGTCCTCCCTCGCCCTGGCCATCTCCATGGTCGCAGGCAGCAGCCACGCCGCCGACCTGCCGGCACCGCCCATCGCCGCCAAGAAGCCGCATGAAGTGAAGGCGCCGCACGGCGCCGTGCGCCAGGACGAGTACTACTGGCTGCGCGACGACACGCGCAAGAACGCCGAGATGCTGGCCTACCTGAATGCGGAAAATGCTTACGCCGATGCCGTTCTTGCGCCGCTCAAACCGCTGCAGGAAAAGATCTACGGCGAAATCACCGGACGCATCAAGCAGGACGATGCCAGCGTGCCCTACCGCGAGCGCGGCTACTGGTATTACACGCGCTACGAGCCGGGCAAGGACTACGCCATCTACGCGCGCCGCAAGGGCAGCATGGAGGCGGCCGAGGAAGTCATGCTCGATGGCAACACCATGGCCGCCGGCAAGGGCTTTTTCCAGATCGGCGACTGGGCGGTCAGCCAGGACAACAAACTGCTGGCCTATGCCGAAGACACCAGCGGCCGCCGCCAGTACGTGGTGCGGGTGAAGAACCTCGAAACCGGCGAAATCTATCCGGACATCATCAGCAACGTCGAGCCCAATCTGGTCTGGGCCGACGACAACCGCACGCTCATGTACATCGACAAGGATCCGGTCACCCTGCTGAGCAAGCGGGTCAAGTCGCATATCCTCGGCGGCGCCGTCGACAGCGACAAGCTGGTCTACGAGGAAGAAGACGACAGTTTCTACATGGGCATCAGCCGCACCCGCTCGGACAAGTACATCTGCATCGGCGTCCAGAGCACGGTCAGCAGCGAGCAGCGCTGCGCGCCGGCCGCCGCGCCCGGCGACTTCCAGGTGATCGCGCCGCGCCTGCGCGATTTCGAATACTCGGCCGACCACCTCGGCGACCGTTGGGTCATCCACACCAATTGGGACGCGCCCAACTACCGGCTGATGACCATGGCCGACGGCAAGCTCGGCGACCGCAACGCCTGGAAAGAGCTGGTGCCGCATGCCAGCGATGTCTTCATTGGCGACGTCGAACTGTTCGATGGTTTCATCACGATCGCCGAACGCAGCAATGGCCTGCAGCGGCTGCGCATACGGCATGACGACGGCAAGAGCGAGTTCGTGCAGTCGGATGAACCGGCCTACACCATGGGCCTGAGCGTCAACGCCGAAGCCAACACCGATTGGCTGCGCTACAGCTACACCTCGCTGACCACGCCCAACAGCACTTACGAGCTCAACACCCGCACCGGTGAGCGCAAGCTGCTCAAGCAGGACCCTGTGCTCGGCGGCTTCGACGCCAGCCAGTACGAAACCGAACGGCTGTGGGCCACGGCGCGCGACGGCACAAAAATCCCGGTTTCGCTGGTCTATCGCAATGGTTTCAAGAAAGACGGCACGGCGGCGATGCTGCAGTACGCCTATGGCAGCTATGGCAGCAATACCGATCCACGTTTCAACCTCAGCGCGGTCAGCCTGCTTGATCGCGGCATGGTCTACGCCATCGCCCATATCCGGGGTGGCCAGGAAATGGGCCGTGTCTGGTACGACAACGGCAAGCTGCTCAACAAGATCAACACCTTTACCGACTTCATCGACGTCACCGATTTCCTGGTCAAGGCAGGTTATGCCGCGCCGGATCGCGTGGCCGCGCAGGGCGGCAGTGCCGGCGGCCTGCTGATGGGTGCGGTGGTCAACATGGCGCCGGAAAAATACCACCTGATCATCGCCCAAGTGCCGTTCGTGGACGTGGTTACCACCATGCTCGACGAAAGCATCCCGCTGACCACCAACGAGTTCGATGAATGGGGCAACCCGGCCGAGGCGAAGTATTACGACTACATGCTGTCGTACTCGCCCTACGACAATGTCGCCGCCAAGGACTACCCGACCCTGTTCGTCGGCACCGGCCTTTGGGATTCGCAGGTGCAGTACTTCGAGCCGGCCAAGTGGGTGGCGCGCCTGCGCGAGCGCAAAACCGATGCAAATCCGCTGATTTTCCGGGTCAACATGGAAGCCGGCCACGGCGGCAAGTCCGGCCGCTTCCAGCGCTATCGCGAACAGTCTGAAATCTATGCGTTCATGCTCAATACGCTCGGCGTCGAAAAATAACGACAGAAATAACGACAGAAATAACGCTTGAAACAACGCCAAGCCGGATCCGGAGCTTCAACGCGCAGGCGCATAGAACGCAGCGTTTTCCATTGGAAAAGCAGCATGCTTCCAAGAGTGATTTTCCTGGCGTGATTCCTTTGCTTTTTCTGCGCCTGCGTGTTGAGAGTCTTGATTTTCGCGATGGCTACACTTGGCCATTCCCCCACCGCTATACTCGCGCCATGAAAACCAATCGCCTCGCCTCGCTGCTGTTCGCCCTGCTGGTGCTCGCCGTCCTTGCTGCCTGTGGCAACAAGGGCCCGCTGGTGCATCCGGACAAGGCCGCGCCCGCGCCCGCCCAGGGCTGAGCCGATGAGCCTGCGTTTTTCCAAGATGCACGGGGCCGGCAACGACTTCGTCGTCATCGACCTGCGCGATGGCCGCGTGGCGCCGGATGCCGCCCTGGCGCGCGCTATCGGCAGCCGCCATACCGGCGTCGGCTTCGACCAGTTGCTGACCATCGAACATCCTGACAGCGCCGATGCTGTCGCCCGCTACGCCATCTGGAACAGCGACGGCTCGCCGGCGCAGCAATGCGGCAACGGCGCGCGCTGCGTCGCGGCCTGGCTGCGACGCGACGGCACGGCAAGCACGGCCAGTTTCGTGCTCGATAGCCCCGCAGGCCGCGTGCTGGTCGAGCACATCGGCGAAGGCCGCTATTCGCTCGACCTCGGCATGCCCGATTTTACCCCCGCGAATATTCCCCTGGCCCCTGCAGCGGCGGCATCAGCCGCGACCGCTCTGCAGCACATCACCGCACAAAACGAATACCGCCTCAACCGGCCCGGCCGCGACGTGATTTTTGGCGCCGTCTCCATGGGCAACCCGCATGCCCTGATCATCGTCGACGACATTGCCAACGCGCCCGTCCACGAGCTTGGCCCGGCGCTACAGGCCTCGGGCCTGTTCCCGGAAAGCGTCAACGTCGGCTTCGCCCAGATCATTTCACCCGACCAGATTCGCCTGCGCGTGTACGAGCGCGGCGCAGGTGAAACCCTGGCCTGCGGCAGCGGCGCCTGCGCCGCCATCGCCATCCTCGTGCGGCAAGGCAGGATCGAGCGCACCGCGCGTGTGCACCTGCCCGGCGGCACGCTGGACATCGCCTGGCCTGACGACAAGGCGCCGGTGCGCATGGCCGGGCCGGCGACATTCGTATTCGAAGGAGAGTGGCTGTCGTGAGTGACGAAAAAAGCGAGCGCTTAGGCGCCCATGAAGTGGCGACATGGCTGCGCCGGCATCCGAAGTTCCTCGGCCAGTTTCCAGACCTCGCGCTGTCGCTGGTGATTCCTCGCGAGGACGGCCCGGCCGCCTCGCTGACCAGCTACCAGTTGGAAGTGCTGCGCGAAAAAAATCGCGAGCTCAACCGCCGCCTGACCGAGCTGTACGCCAACGCCCAGGAAAACGAGCGCCTGACCGTGCGCGTGCACCAACTCGGCCTGGCGCTGATGAACGCCGGCAGTGCGGCCGATACCGTGCGAGCAATGGCGGCGAGCTTGACCGAAGATTTCGCCGGCGACATCGTGCGCATCGTCAGCTTCAACGGCATCGACGATCTCACTGCGGACTGGCTGCAGGTGATCGTCGAAAATGATTCCCGCCTGTCCCCGTTCCGTGATTGCCTGGCCGCTGGCGAGCCGATCTGCGGCCGCCTGAATCCCGACAAGATGTCCCTGCTGTTTGGCGAAGAACAGACCAAGGCGCAATCGGTGGCCCTGCTGCCGCTGGCTGGCGTGGGCTTGATTGCGGTTGGCAGCAGTGATGGCAACCGTTTTTTCCCCGGCATGGGCACGCTGTTCCTGCGCCTGATGGGCGAGACCTACAGCGCTGCACTGTCGCGATTCCCGAGCCGCTGACTGGCCGTGGCCACGAACGCGCTGAATGCCAGCGTCGAGGCCTTCCTCAGCCATCTCACGGTGGAGCGTCAGCTCTCGCCCAATACGCTGGACGGCTATCGGCGCGACTTGTTGGCGCTCGGCCAATGGATGGCTGACAGCGGCATCACGCGCTGGCCGGATCTGGTCGGCGACCAGCTGCGCGGTTTCATCGCCAGCGAACACCGCCGCGGCCTGTCCGGCAAGAGCTTGCAGCGGCGGCTGTCGGCCTGCCGCAGTTTTTTCCGGCACCTGCTGCGGCATGGCCAACTCGCGGGCAATCCCGCGCAGGGCCTGCGTGCGCCGAAAGCGCCGCGCAAGTTGCCGCAAGTGCTCGATCCCGACGAAGCTTCACGTCTGGTAGAAATCTCGACCGAGGGCACGTTGGGCCGTCGTGATCGCGCCCTGCTGGAGCTGCTGTATTCCTCGGGCCTGCGCGTGTCCGAGCTGTGCTCGCTGCGCTGGCGGCAGCTCGATCTCGCCGAAAGCCTGGTGACGGTGATTGGCAAGGGCAACAAGACCCGCATCGTGCCGGTTGGCCGCCACGCTCGCGCTGCATTGGCGGAATGGCGTGACGAAAACTCCAGCACAGCGGATGCGCCGGTGTTCCCTGGTCGCGGCGGCAACACGATCTCGCCGCGCGCCGTGCAGTTGCGCCTGCGCCATCTGGCGCAGCAGCAGGGTGTCTGGAAACGCGTGTATCCACATCTGCTGCGACACAGCTTCGCCAGCCACTTGCTGGAATCCTCCGGCGACCTGCGTGGCGTGCAGGAACTGCTTGGCCACGCCGACATCGCAACGACGCAGATCTACACCCATCTGGATTTCCAGCGCTTGGCCAAGGTCTACGATGACGCGCATCCGCGGGCGCGGCGGAAACCATGAAGCAAGACGAGAGCAATAGATGTCACCGCAAAGGCGTGGAGCTTACGCAAAGAAAGCGGAATGCAGTCGAGAACAACCAACGATTCTTTAATACGCATTCCAAAGCGACTTCCGCGTAACCGCCGCGCCTCTGCGTTGAAGCCTTTTTTTGACTGAATCGACTCCGAGAAACTGTCCCCATGAGCCATCCCAAGCCCACCGACATCACCCTGCATCGCGCCTCGCACGTGCTCGAGGTCGCCTTCGATGACGGCAGCCGGTATCGCCTTCCCTGCGAATACCTGCGGGTGGAATCGCCCTCGGCGGAAGTGCAGGGGCACGGTCCGGGCCAGCGCGTGCTGGTGCCGGGCAAGAAAAACGTCAACATCAGCGCCATCGAGCCGATCGGCAACTACGCGGTGCTGCTGCACTTCGACGACGGCCACGCCAGCGGCATCTTCAGCTGGACTACGCTGCGCGAGCTGGGCCAAGAATATGAGCGGCGTTGGCCGGCCTACCTCGCCGAGCTGGCAGCCCGTGGACAAAGCCGCGATTCCTGATAATCCAGCCCAACCGCCAACAACTCTTGGCAACAATGATCGAGAAATGTCTAGTTACTGCGTAAAAAGCCCGCCTTCGGGCACAATTCATACATGACCGAAGCTTGCAACATCGCCGCCGTCCTGCCGCGCATGGCCGCCGAACGAGGCGAACAGATTGCAATGCGCTGTCCCGGCACGACCGGCGATGATGGCTTCGCCCGCTACGACCTCACGCTGAGCTACCGCGAACTGGAAGACCGCTCGAACGCCATCGCGGCCGGATTGGCGAAGGCCGGCATCGTGCGCGGTATCCGTACCGTGGTGATGGTGCGGCCCTCGCCAGAGTTTTTCCTGCTGATGTTCGCGCTGTTCAAGATCGGTGCCGTGCCGGTGCTGGTGGATCCGGGCATCGCCCGCTCGGCGCTCAAGCAATGCCTCGATGAAGCCCAGCCGGAGGCCTTCATCGGCATTCCCCTGGCACATGCGGCGCGCATGGTGCTGGGCTGGGCGCGGCGCGCAAAAATCTCGGTCACGGTCGGCCGGCGCTGGTTCTGGGGCGGACACACGCTGAAAAAAATCGAGGCACTGGGCGCCGGGACGGGACCGCAACTGGCCGATACCCAGCCCGATGAAGCTGCGGCGGTCCTGTTCACTTCCGGCTCCACCGGCCTGCCCAAGGGCGTGCTGTACCGGCACCGGCATTTCGTTGCGCAGGTCGATATGCTGCGGCGCGCGTTCAAGGTCGAGCCCGGTGGCGTCAGCCTGCCCACGTTCCCGCCGTTCGCGCTGTTCGATCCCGCGCTCGGCCTGACCAGCGTCATTCCGGACATGGACCCGACCCGGCCGGCCAGTGCCGACCCGCGCAAATTGCTGCATGCCATCGAAACCTTTGGCGTCACCCAATTGTTCGGTTCCCCTGCCCTGGTCGAAGTGCTGGCCCAGCACGGCGTGCCCATGCCCAGTCTCCAGCGTGTGCTGTCGGCGGGAGCGCCGGTGCCAGCTGCCGTGGTTGGCAAGATGCGCACCCTGTTGCCGGAAAGCGCCGAGTTGTGGACGCCGTATGGCGCCACCGAATGCTTGCCGGTGGCGGTGATCGAGGGCCGCGAGCTGCAGGCTACGCGTGCCATGACCGAAAACGGCGCTGGCACCTGCGTGGGCCGACCGGTGCCGCCCAACGTCGTCCGCATCATCAAGATCACCGACGGCCCGATCGGCTACTGGTCGAACGATCTGCGGGTGATGCCCGGGCAGGTGGGCGAAATCACCGTCGCGGGCCCCAGCGCCACCGACGAGTATTTCAATCGCGCGCAGGCCACGCACGGGGCCAAGATCCGCGAGCGCGTGTCTGGCCACGATGAGCGCACCGTGCACCGCATGGGCGATCTGGGCTGGTTCGATGCCCAGGGCCGGCTCTGGTTTTGTGGGCGCAAGTCGCACCGCGTGGAAAGCGCCGGTGGTCTGTTGTGTACTGAACAAGTCGAGCCCGTGTTCAACGTACACCCGCAAGTGCGGCGCACGGCGCTGGTCGGGCTCGGCCTGCGCGGGCTGCAGCGTCCGGTGCTGTGCGTGGAGCTGATACCCGGCGTGAAGCACGCCCAGCACGCTCGCATCCAGCGCGAACTGGAAAGCATGGCGCCGCGTACGCCGCAAACCATGCGCGTGCGCGATTTCCTGTTCCATCCGGCCTTCCCGGTGGATATCCGCCACAACGCCAAGATCGGCCGCGAGCAGTTGGCCCTCTGGGCGGCGAAGAAACTGAATGTGTAGCGCCCCATGAAAATCCTCGTGACCGGAGGCGCTGGATTCTTGGGCATGGCCCTGTGCCAAGGCCTGCTCGAACGCGGCCATCGCGTGGTCAGCTTCCAGCGCCACCGTTCGCCACTGCTCGAACTGCTGGGCATCGAACAGCAGCTCGGCAACCTGGTCGATGGCGGTGCCGTGCATCGAGCCGCCGCCGGCTGCGAGGCGGTCTTCCACAATGCCGCCAAGGCGGGGGCTTGGGGAAGCTATGACAGCTACCACCAGCCCAATGTCATCGGTACCGATAATGTCTTGTCGGCATGTCGTGCCCACGGCATCGGCAGGTTGGTGTACACCTCCACGCCCAGCGTGACCCATCGCGCCACGCATCCGGTCGAGGGCGGCACGGCGGCCACCGTGCCCTATGGCGAGCATTTCAAGGCGCCGTATGCCACCACGAAAACCATTGCTGAAAAAGCCGTGCTGGCCGCGAACGATGGCAACCTCGCCACCGTCGCATTGCGGCCGCGCCTGATCTGGGGGCCTGGCGACAACCAGCTGTTGCCGCGTCTGGTTGAACGCGCGAAAGCCGGACGCCTGCGCTTTGTCGGCGGTGGCCACAACCGCATCGATACAACCTATATCGACAACGCCGCGCAGGCGCATCTCGATGCTTTTGCGGCATTGGCACCAAGCGCGGCCTGCGCTGGCCGGGCCTATTTCATTTCCAACGGCGAGCCACTGCCCTCGCGCGAAATCGTCAACGCATTGTTGAAGGCCGCAGGCGCGCCGACCGTGGACAAGACCCTGCCCTTCGCCGCCGCCTACGCCATCGGTGCAATCTGCGAAGCCGCTTGGCATCTGCTGCCCCTGCAGGGCGAGCCGCCGCTGACCCGCTTCCTTGCCGAACAGCTGTCGACCACGCACTGGTACGACATGGGCCCGGCCACCCGCGATTTCGGCTATGCGCCCAAGGTCAGCATTGACGAAGGGCTGCGCCGCCTCGCCGCGCACTGGTCCAGCCGCAACCCGTAGGAACGATGGCAATCGCGACAAAAGTGCCCCGATCACGACAATCGTGAGCTTTGCTGGATAGCGGCTGCCGCGGTTCCGGCAAACAGTCGAGCATGGGATTGGCGACGGCTGGGGTAGCCAACGTTGCGATTGCCATCGCTCCTGCGACAGAGGGCGCGGCTACAATGCCGGCATGCCCACGCGCCCCTCGCCTTTCGATTCCCTCAAACCGCTGGCTGGCCGTGCGCTGGAAATCGCGCTCAACCGCGTCGTGGCGCTGGATCCGGATACCCGCACCGGACTGGAAAAGCTTGAAGGCAAGCGCATCGAGCTCGCCCTCGAAGCGCCCGCCATCGCGCTGTCGATCACGGCGCGCGATGGTCGACTCGAAATCGGCCCGCCCGATGCCGCCAGTGAACCCGATCTTGGCCTGCGCAGCACGCTGGGCGGCCTGCTGTCGCAACTGCCTTTCGCCAAACCGGCCGACAGCACGCCGGTCGGCAAGCTGCGCATCCAGGGCGATGCGGAATTGGCGCGCACGCTGCAGCGGCTGGCGGACAATTTCGATCCCGATTGGGAAAAACCTTTTGCCGATGCACTCGGCCCGCTGCTGGGCCCGCAGGCGGCGCGCCTGTTGCGCGAAGCCTTGCGTAGCGGCAGCCAGTTGGCGCGAAATCTCGCGCGTGATACCGCCGAATACCTCATTGAGGAATCACGCGACGTGCTCGGCAAATCCGAATTGTCGGCATTCCACGATGACGTCGATGCGCTGCGCGACGACGTCGAGCGCATCGCCGCACGGATATCGCGATTGAATGCCAAGGCCGATGCCGGCAGCTCCGGGAATGCCGCATGAGGTCGGCCTTCCGCGCCCTGCGCATCGCCCGCGTCCTGCTCAAGCACCGGCTCGATGGCCTGTTGGAGACCACGGTATTCGGACGCTGGCTGTGGCTGCTGCGGCCGCTGTCGGCGGTGCGCCGCGAGGAAGCCAATCTGCCGCGCGGCCAGCGTCTGCGTCTGGCGCTGCAGGAGCTCGGCCCGATCTTCGTGAAAGTGGGCCAAGTGCTGTCCACCCGCCGCGACCTGTTGCCGGCCGACATTGCCGATGAGCTGAATTTGCTGCGTGACCAGGTGGCACCGTTTCCCGGTGCACTTGCCCGAATCGAAATCGAACGTGCGCTGGGCAAGCCGGTGTCGGAACTTTTCGCTGAATTCAACGAGGAACCGCTGGCATCGGCCTCGATCGCGCAGGTGCACCCGGCGCAGCTGCACGACGGTCGGCAGGTGGTGGTGAAGGTGCTGCGGCCGAATATCCGTCGCCGGATCGAGGCCGACATCGGCCTGCTGCGCGCGCTGGCCTCGCTGGCCGATCGCCATCATCCCAATGCCGCCATGATCCGTCCGCTGGAAGTGGTGTCGGAAATCGAAAGCACGCTGTTCGCCGAGCTCGATCTGCAGCGCGAAGGCGCCAACGCCAGCCTGATGCGCCGGCTGTGGAAGGACTCGGACGACCTCTACGTGCCCGAAGTGCACTGGCCGCTGTCAACTGAAACGGTGCTGACCATGGAGCGGGTCAGCGGTATCGGATCCGATGACGTCGCCGCCCTCGACGCCGCCGGCATCGACCGCGCCGCGCTCGCTGCCAAGGGCGTGCGCGTGTTCTACACGCAGGTGTTCCGCGACAATTTCTTCCATGCCGATGCCCACGCCGGCAACATCTGGGTGGACGCCACGCGCCGGGACAACCCGCGCTTCATCGCACTGGATTTCGGCATCGTTGGCCAACTGCCGGCGCGCGACCAGTATTACCTCGCCGAGAATTTCATGGCGATCTTCCAGCGCGACTACCGGCGCATCGCCGAGCTGCACGTGGAAGCGGGCTGGATGCCGGCCAACATCCGCATCGATGAACTGGAGGCCGCCACACGTTCGGTGTGCGAGCCGTATTTCACCCGGCCTCTGTCGGAAATCTCGTTGGCCGAAGTGATGGTCAAACTGTTCCGCACCGCCCAGCGCTACGAGCTCACCCTGCAGCCGCAGCTGATTCTCCTGCAAAAAACACTGCTGAACGTGGAGGGTGTAGCGCGTCTGCTGGATCCGAAACTCGACATCTGGGCCGTGGCGCATCCGGTGCTGGAAAGCATCCTGCGTGAACGCTACAGCCCAGCCACCCTGCTGGCGGAATTCCGCAAGCGTCTGCCCGAACTGGTGACGCAGGCGCCGGACATGCCGCGCCTGCTGCGCGATTTCCTTGCCCAGCAGGTCGCCGGCACGCATTCGCTGCAGATGCGCTCGGAAGACCTTGCCCAGCTCGCGCGCCTGACCCGCGAAGGCCAGCGCCAGACGGTGTACGCCATCCTCGGTACCGGTCTGGCGATCGCCGCCGCGGTGCTGTTTGGCCTCGAAGCCGGCGGCCCGCGCGTGATCGGCGTGCAGGTGGCGGTATGGTTTGCATCGTTGGGGGCGCTGGCTGCATTTCTTGCTGCCTGGCCGAGGCGCAACGCCTAGAGCGGATATGGCTCGGACATGGCTGCCGGACCATGGACAACATCTGCAATCAGAAACAACAGGGCCCGCTTGCGCGGGCCCTGTCTGGATCCCGGCTTCCACCGGGATGATGTTCGCTAGGCGGACATCACTTTATCTTGCCTTCCTTGTACGCCACGTGCTTGCGCACGACGGGGTCGTACTTGAGCATTTCCATCTTGGCGGGCGTGGTCTTCTTGTTCTTGTCGGTCGTGTAGAAATGACCGGTGCCGGCCGTGGAGATCATGCGGATCTTGTCGCGCTTGGATGCCATGGTGGTTTCTCCTTAGACCTTTTCGCCGCGGGCGCGCATTTCGGCGAGGATGACGTCGATGCCATTCTTGTCGATGGTACGCAGGCCATTGGCGGAGACGCGCAGCTTGATCCAGCGGTTTTCGCTGGCAACCCAGAAGCGGCGGTCGTGAATATTGGGGATGAACGTGCGGCGGGTGTGGTTGTTGGCATGACTGACGTTGTTACCCGTCATCATCTTCTTGCCGGTAACCTGGCAAATACGGCTCATGGCGCACCTCGAATATCGACTTGTTGTCACCCATGGCCCGGGTGAGTTCGGCCCCGCGGACGCGGCGTCAGGCCGCGCGGCACGCGATTCGGGTGGGAAAAACAAGCTGCACCCGCAGGCCGGAATCGCGTTTCCGGAGCTGGGGCCGTAGGGCATGTGCGCAGCGAGCCGCGAATTATGCCTGCGGAGGCGGAGCGGCGCAAGGACTTATCCACAGGATGTGCGTAGGGGCGGCGCAAGCTGCGACCGAAGACCTGCAGCCAGGGCCGGTCGCGGCTTGCGCCGCTCCTGCAGGCCTAGTGCGAGGCCTTGTCGCGGTGCCAGCCGCGGTGCTTGATGTCCAGGCGCAGGCTGTATAGGGCGGTGAAAGCCGGGAATAGATTCTGCACCACGCCGACTGCGTCCTGCTTGGCCGAGAACACGAAGTAGCTGAGCGTCATCAGGCTGCCGACCACGCTCATGTACCAGAAAGCGCGCGGCATCACCGGCTTGCCGGCCCGCTTCGAGGCCACGAGTTGCACCAGCCAGCGGCCGCCGAACATCAGCGCGCCGGCCAGACCAATCAGCTTCCAGGGCGACATGTGCAGGCCGGTCCAGGCCAGCCATGCGATCGGGCTATTCATCGGATCCATGCGCTCAAAACTCCCGGGTAGCGGTGATCTTGCTGCGCTGGATCAGCCAGGCAACGCCGCGCAGATCCTTGAGGCCGACCCAGGCGCGGCCAAGGTTGTTGTACTTGGACACGCCGGCCGAACGCTCGCGATGGTTGACCGGCACGCTGACCGACTGCCAGCCGGCGCGCTTGACCAAGGCCGGCAGGTAGCGGTGCATGTGGTCGAAATAGGGCAGGTCGAGGAAGACGGCGCGCTCGAACAGCTTGATGCCGCAGCCGGTGTCGGGCGTTTCGTCGCGCAGCAGGCGCGAGCGGATGCCATTGGCGATCTTCGAGGCCCAGCGCTTGGAGCCGCTGTCCTTGCGCTCGACGCGCCAGCCGGCGAGCAGCTTGACCTCGGGGGCGGAATTCGCGCGTTGTGCGAGCAGTTTGGGGATGTCGGCCGGGTCGTTTTGGCCATCGCCATCGAGCGTGGCGATCCAGGCGCCGCGCGCGGCCTTGACGCCGTTGCGCACGGCCGTGCTCTGGCCGCTCTGCTTCAGGTGCCCGATTACCCGCAGTTCCGGCGTGCTCGACTTGAGTTGGCGCAAGACGTCGAGAGAGTCGTCCTTCGAACAGTCATCGACGTAGACGATCTCGAACGCGAGCCTGCCGCGCAGCGCCGCGACGATTTCGCCGACCAGCGGGCCGACGTTGTCGCGTTCGTTGAACACCGGCACCACGACCGAGAGTTCGGGATTATCGAGCTGGGCCGTCATGCGGCGCCTCCGGGTTGTCAATGCTTGTGCCTGAACGCGCAGTTCACGCCCCTATGCCAGCACGTGCCAATGGCAAAGCGGAAGGCCGCTTGGCAAAGGACGCAGAGGAAAGGCAAGGGAAAAGACGCAAAGAAAATTCTTGGATTGATTCGATGCCGGATGGTTCAATCATGTTCGGCTCTATCTGCGTACTTTCTGCATTTCCATGGCGTTCTTTGCGTCAACGGCCCGGCGTCTCCATCACCCTGCATTGCCGCGGATCTTTTCCAGGATGCCATCCAGCACCTCGAGCCCGTGGTACTGGATCACCAGCTTGCCGCGACCGCCGCGGCCATGCTGAACCTGTACCTTGGCGTTGAGGCGCTCGGTCAGTTCGCGCTCCAGCGCGGCGATGTCGGCGTCGGTTTTCTTCGCCGGCGCACCGGTTTTTTTCGACGGCAGCTTGCCCTGCGCCAACTGCTGCGCACGACGCTCGACTTCGCGTACCGAAAGACCCTGTTCGGCTGCCTCGCGTGCCAAGGCGATGGCGGCGGGCGGCGCCAACGTCAGCAAGGCGCGGGCGTGGCCCATTTCCAGCTGTTTGGTTTCCAGCAGCTTGCGGATGTCCTCGGGAAGCTCGAGCAGGCGCAGCAAGTTGGAGACCGCTGCGCGCGAGCGGCCTACGGCCTCGGCGGCCTGCTGGTGGGTGAGCGAGAATTCGTCGATCAGGCGGCTCAGGGCCAGCGCTTCCTCCAGCGGGTTGAGGTCCTCGCGCTGGATGTTCTCGATCAGCGCCATGGCGATCACGGCGCGATCGTCGACCTCGCGCAATACCACCGGGATTTCGGTCAGGCCAGCCTGCCGGGCGGCCCGCCAGCGGCGCTCGCCGGCGATGATTTCGTATTTGTCCCGGCCAATCTCGCGCGCCACGATGGGCTGGATCACGCCCTGCGCCTTGATCGACTCAGCCAACTCGGTCAGCCGCGCCGCGTCCATGCCGGTGCGCGGCTGGTACTTGCCCGGCTGCAGCAGGCCGATCGCCAGCTGGCGCAGGCCGTCGTTGCCCGGCTCGACGGCTTTTGCCGCCTGTGCGGCGCTACGGCTGCCGGCACCGAGCAAGGCTTCCAGGCCGCGGCCGAGGCCGGTCTTCTTGGTCGCCATCAGGCGCTCTCCTTGTTTTTGCGTTCGCGCCGGATGATTTCGCCGGCCAAGCCTAGGTAGGCGATGCCGCCGCGTGAGGATTTGTCGTAGCCGACGATGCTCTGGCCGTGGCTGGGCGCCTCGGCCAAGCGCACATTGCGCGGGATGATGGAGCGGAACACCTTGTCGCCGAAGTGCTGGGTCAGCTCGTTGGACACGGCGTTGGCGAGGTTGTTGCGCACGTCGAACATGGTGCGAACCACGCCCTCGATCTCCAGCGCCGGGTTGAGCTTGGCCTTGAGCGCTTCGACGGTGTTGATCAGCGCCGACAGGCCTTCGAGCGCGAAGTACTCGCACTGCATCGGCACGATCACGCTGTCGGCGGCGGCCAGCGCATTGAGCGTGAGCAGGGACAGCGAGGGCGGGCAGTCGATGATGATGTAGTGGTATTCGGCGCGTATCGTGTCAAGCGCGTTCTTCAGCCGCTGCTGCCGCTCGCTCATGTCCATCAGCTGGATTTCGGCGGCGGTCAGGTCGATGTTGCCGGGCAGCAGGTCGTAGCCTTCGGCGGTCTTGACGATGGCCGCGCCGGCCGTGCATTCGCCCAGCAGTACTTCCAGCGCGGAATTTTCCAGCTCGCGCTTGTCCACGCCCGAGGACATGGTGGCGTTGCCCTGCGGGTCCATGTCGACCAGCAGCACCTTGCGCGGCACTTGTGCCAACGCGGCGGCCAGATTGACGGCGGTGGTGGTCTTTCCGACTCCGCCCTTCTGGTTGGCAATAGCGATGATGCGACCCATGCAGCCGTCCTTGCAGTCGAAAACGGCGCCCTCAGGGACGCCGGACGGCAATTATGCCGTTTCGGCCGGGGCTTGATGCGGGAATCGCGAGGGGAATAGGCTCACGCCGGGTTCCGTTCCACCACCACCAGATGCCGTTCAGCGGCCAACCCCGGCACGGACAGGTCGTGCACGGCCTGCAGCCGCCATTCCGGGCCCAGCTCGGCCACCTCCTCGTCTACGCGCGGTCCTTTCATGGCCAGCAATCGGCCTTGGGGTGCCAGCAGGTGCCCGCCAACGGCGAGGATACCGGCCAACCGGTCCAGCGCGCGCGCGGTAATGGCCTCGAAGGTGCCCGGTTCGTTGAAATCCTCGGCCCGCGATTCCACCACCCGCGCATTGCCCAGTCCCAGTTGCCGCACCGCCTCGCGCAGGAAACGGGCTTTCTTGCCGTTGCTTTCGACCAAGGCTACGCGAAGGCCTGGTCGGGCGATGGCCAGCGGGATACCCGGCAGGCCGGGACCGGTGCCAAGGTCGGCGAGGTTTTCATCGCCGACGTGGCCGTGCATGGCCAGCGAATCAAGCAGGTGTTTGCCCAGCATCTCGCGCGGCTCGCGGATGGCGGTGAGGTTGTAGGCCTGGTTCCAGCGCGCCAGCAGGGCAAGGTAGTCGAGCAGGCGCGGCGCCAGCGTCGTCGGCAGGCCAAGTGCGGCAAGCCCCGATTCCAGCTCAGGTGACAGGTGCAAAAGCGGATTCATGGCCGGTATTGTCCATGAATCGCCGTCGTGGGAACGGCTTCGGCCGCGACGAGTCCGGGAGTCAAACAGTCGGTGCTGAAGCACCTCCCGCATGCGCCGTCCTGCGAGCCCTTGCGATCGGAGCCGGCGCGATTCCATCGGGGTAAGCTTGCGGCACCCCCGGCGAGACGCCCAGCATGTCCACCGTATTGCTCACCGGCGCCAGCGGTTTTCTTGGCGGCCATTTGCTGCGTGAACTGAAAATGGCCGGCGCCGAAGTGAAAGCACTTTCGCGCAGGCCGGAATCGGATGCGGCGATCACCAAACTTGGCGGCACGCCGGTGCGCGCCGACGTCACCGACGCCGACTCCCTGCGCGCGGCCATGCAGGGCGTCAATGCCGTCTTCCACGCCGCCGCCGACACCAATACCTGGGCACCGAACAATGCCGCGCAGACGCGCACCAATGTCGGCGGCGTGCATAACTTGCTGGCGGCTGCAAAAGCTGCAGGCGCTTCGGCCTTCATGCACACCTCCAGCGTGTCGGCGTATTCGCACCTCGCGCATGGCGTGCTGCGCGAGGGCGTGCTGCAGCGCGGCGGCGACAGCTGGATCAACTACGAGCGGACGAAATTCCTTGCCGAAAAAGCCGTGCGCGAATCCGGCCTGCCGTTCGTGATCTTCCAGCCCTCGCATATCCTCGGCCCCGGCGACCGGCAGAACTGGTCGCAGCTGATCATGCTTATCGACCAGGGCAAGCTGCCTGGCGCGCCGCCTGGTCTCGGCGCTTTCGCCGATGTCCGCGAGGTCGCCAAAGCGCAGGTGCGCGCCTGGCAGCGGGAAAAATTTGGCGAAGCCTTCCTGCTCGGCGGCCAGCATGCGAGTTTCGTCGAATTGATCGGGAAAATCGGTGCGCAGTTAGGACGCAAGACACCGAAGCGCGCCATGCCGGCCTGGCTGCTGATGGTTTATGCGCGCCTGGTCGACGGCGTTTCCCGCATCACCGGCAGGGAGCCGGATGTAACCCCGGAATCGGCCACTTTCACCTGCCACGAATTGCGCGTGGATTCGGGCAAGGCGATGCGCGAGTTGGATTATCGCGAGACCGACCTCGACGCGCTGCTGGCCGACACGATTGCCTGGTTGCGCAGTGAGGGTTTATTGCTCAACGCGTCAACGAAGTGACGCATAGATTGCCAGCCGAGGCTACAGAGCGGTCTTTTGCCTCAGCGCAAACTCAAGCACCCGAACCCCGGCTCTCTCCCGCCTGCAAAGGGATGGCATCCGTCTCTTGATTCCCAAAGCACGTGAATATGCAGTGGTTTTGCATTCCCAGCGGCCGCAGGGCGCGCAAGCGCATCCGTTTACCCAAAAATCAAACCATCACCTGCATGTGGCGCTCGATCACATCAGCCAGCGCGGCCGGTCGCGCGAAAAAATAGCCCTGGCCCTGACGCAACCCCAACTGCTGCAACTGCTCCTGTTGTGCATCGGTCTCGATGCCTTCGGCGATTACCACAAGCCCCAGTGAATCGGCCAGCAAACGGATGGCGCGGACGATGGCGGCGCTGCCGCCGCTTTCGCCTGGCCTGAGTTCGCTGACGAAGGACTTGTCCACTTTCAGGCCATGCAGCGGGAAGCGGTGCAGGTAGGACAGCGACGAATAACCGGTGCCGAAGTCGTCGAGCAGGGTGAGGATTCCGGCCTCGCCCAGTCTGGTCAGCAGCATGTGCACCAGTTCCGGTTGTTCCAGCAGGGCGCCTTCGGTGACTTCGAGTTTCAGCGACGACGGGTCCACGCCGTAGGATTCGACCAAGGCCAGCATGCGCTCGGCGAAATCGGCCTGGCGCAGGTGCCTCGGCGAGACATTGATGGTGACGTAGGCGCCGTGCACGGACAGCAGCGGCAGGTCGCGCAGCACCTGCTCGTAGATCAGCCAGTCGAGAGTGTCAACGGCGCCGGTTTCCTCGGCCACCGACAGGAATTCGGCTGGCTCCAGGAGGCCGCGTTGCGGGTGCTGCCAGCGCATCAACGCTTCGAAGCCGAGCACGCGGCTGTCGATGAAATTTATGATCGGCTGGTAGAACGGGATGAACTCCTCGCGCTGCAGCGCTCGGCGCAGGTCGCTTTCCAGCTCCAGCAGTTTGAGCGCGGCTTCATGCAGATGCTCGTCGAACAGCGCGTACCGTTGCCGCCCGGCGGACTTGGCGCGGTACATGGCCACGTCGGCGTCGCGCAGCAATTCTTCGGGCTTGTGATAGCGCGGATCGGACATGGCGATACCGACGCTGGCCGAGGTGTACAGCTCCTTGCCGGCGATGCGCATCGGTTCGGACAGCGAATGGATGACGCGATCGGCAACCATCACCGCATCCTCGGCGCTGCGGATGCTCTCCAGCACGATGGCGAATTCATCGCCACCCAGGCGCGCAACCAGGTCGGGTTCGCGCACGCACTGGCTGATCCGGCGCGCAGCCTCCTTGAGCAGGTCATCACCCACCAGATGACCGACCGAATCGTTGACCACCTTGAAGCGGTCGAGGTCGAGGAACAGCACCGCGAACGGTTGTTCCGGGCGCTTGCGGTAGCGCGCCAGCGCCAGCGCCAGCCGGCCCAGCAGGTGGCTGCGGTTGGGCAGGCCGGTGAGCGTGTCGTGCAGGGCTTCGTGCTTGAGCTTGTGCTCGATGCGCTCGCGCACGGTGATCTGGTCGGTGAGCTCGCGGTTGCTCTCGGCCAGCTCGCTGGTGCGTTCGGCGACGCGCTGCTCCATCTCGGCATAGGCAGCCAGCAATGACTCATTGGCGCGGCGGCGGTCCAGTGCGTTGGCGATGTGCGTGCAGACGAAGCTCAGCAGCTCCTGGTCGCGGCTGTTGTAAAGGTATTCGGGCGTGTAGCTCTGCACCACCAGGGCGCCAACGGTGCGGTTGTCCAGCTTCAATGGCACGCCCAGCCAGCACACTGAACGGGTGCCAATGGACAAGACTTCGCCCCGTGACTCCAGATTTTCGATGGCCTGGCGATCGACCAGCAGCGGCTCGCCGCTGCGCAGCACGTACTCGGTCAAGCCCTTGGCCAGGTTGCGATGTGTGCGGGCGGTGTCGCGCTCGTCCACCGAATAGGGGAAGTCCAGCTCGCGGCCGTTCGGCGCCAGTACGGCGATGTAGAAGTTGCGCGCATCGAGCAGCTCGCTGACGATGCGGTGCACGTCACGGTAGAAGTCCTCCATGCTGTCGCTGCGGCCAGCCAGCTCGGTGATGCGGAACAGGGCCGCCTGCAGGCGCTCGCTGCGCTGGCGCTCCTGGTTCTCCAGGCGCAGCTCGTGGGTGCGCTGCTCGACCCGGCGCTCGAGCTCTTCCTGGGCTTCGCGCCGCGCCAGTGCGGTCAGGATGTGCTGGGCCACGTAACTGAGCAGGGCCTGGTCCTTGACGGTGTAACGCACGCTCGGGTCGTAGCTTTGCACCACCACGGCGCCGCGCACGACGCCATCCTCGACCATGGGCACGCCCAGCCAGTCTTCGCAGTCCGGACCCAGGGAGTCGTCGACCTTGACGCCAAGCTGCGCGCTCACCTCATCGGACGGCCCGAGGATGGGCTTGCCGTGGCGAACCAGGCCCAGGGTCAGGCTGTTGGGGACCGAGGCGGCCGAAATTTCCTCATCAGGATCAGGAACGAGGGGGTCCTTGCTGTCGGCGAAATAGATGAAGCGCATCGTTTCCCGGTCCGAGTCGTAGCGCACGATGTAGAAGTTCTCGGCGTACATCAGCCGGCCGACGATGTCGTGCAGCTCGAACAGCACGTCGTGGGTGGCTTCATCGGAACTGGCGATGTCGCTGATGGCGAACAGCGCGCGCTGCAGTCGTTCGGCCGCCGCCAGGCGCTCGACGTCGAACTTCAGCCGCTCGGTGTCGAGCATGGCCCGGCAGCGCAACATCAGGACATCCAGGCTGGCCTGCCAAGGCGCAGGCACGATGCTGGCGTCGAAGTCCTCCGGGTGGCGGCACAGCAGCACGGCCCAGGCGCCGGCATCCATGGCCAGCAGCCTCGCATCATCCTGATCGTGGGTGGCTACCACGCTGCCACAGGCTGCTGCGGTGCAAAGGTCAAGCTCGTCCGGGCTCAGGTTTCCGGCGGGAAAACTGCTCCATTCGGCCACGCCACGGTCGGCGCTGACATTCCAGACCATCCTGACCTTGCTGCAGCCGTAGGCCGCCTTCAGGTGGCGCGTCGCGGCACCGGCCACGGCGGCCATGTCGCGCGCGCCGAGCAGGGCCTGCACGAACTGTTCAGGTTCTCGAAGCGTTGGTGTACGCGATGCCATCGCGCTCCTGTCATGAAAAATCGATTCGATTCGAGTGTATCAGGACAACTGAAAAACCCGGACGGGCCGGTCTTCGGCAGCTGGCGGAGTGCAGTGGCGTCGGATTCAAGGCAATGGATTGAAGCCAATGGATTCAGGCGGTCAGTCGCGCCTCGATGCCCGCCAATACCTTGGCGCTCGGGCCCACCTGCTGCAGTTGGCCGCGTTCGATAACGGCCACTCGTTCGGCCAGGGCTCGCGCTGCAGAAAAATCGTGAGTGATGAACAGCAGCGCCAGCTGGCGCTCGCGCTTGAGCCGGCCGAGCAGGGCAAGGATGCCGGCACGATGCTGGGCATCCAGCGCTGACACCGCTTCGTCGCAAACGAGCAGGTCGGGATCGGTGGCCAAGGCGCGGGCTATGGCAATGCGCTGGCGCTGGCCGCCGGAAAACTGGTGTGGATAGCGATCCAGCATCTCCACGGGCAGGCCCACTTGCGTCAACAGCTCGCCGGCGCGAAGGCGACGGCCAGCCGCCTCGGCCAGTCCGTGGATGCGCATCGGCTCGCTGATGATATCGGCCACGCGCATGCGCGGGTCCAGCGACGCATACGGATCCTGGAACACCACGCCGATGCGTCGGCGCAGGGCGCGCAGCTTGCGCGGATTGGCCGCCAGCAGGTCTTCGCCGTCCAAAAGCACGCGGCCGGTCAAGCCACCACGCATCAGCCGCAGCAGGGCGCGCCCGATCGTGCTTTTGCCGCTGCCGGATTCGCCGACGATGGCCAGGCATTCGCCGCGGCGAAGCTCCAGCGTGATGCCGGTGACGGCAGGCACTGGTTGTCGCGGGTAGTGCACGCCGAGGCCTTCAATTGCCAGCAGGGTTTCGCCGAGGTCACTTTCGGGATTTTCCGGCAGCGTGCCGGCGTCCAGAAGTTCGCGGGTATAGGGGTGTGCGGGATGGGCAAAGACTTCGGCGGTATCGCCTGTTTCCACAAGTTGGCCGCGCTGCAGGATGGCCACGCGCTGCGCATGGCGGCCCACCAGCGGCAGGTCGTGGCTGATCAGCAGCAGGGCCAAGCCCAGCTCATGGCGCAGGCGATCCAACAGCTGCAGCGATTCCCGTGCCAGTCGCGGATCCAGCGCCGAGGTCGGCTCGTCGGCGATCAGCAGACGTGGATTGCCGGCCAGCGCCAGTGCGATAAGCACACGCTGGCGCTGGCCGCCGGAGAGCTGGTGCGGATAGCGCTGGAGCAGTTTTTCCGGCTCGGGCAGTTCCAGCAGATCGAATAGCTGCCGCGCTTCAAGCTTCGCAACAGCCGAGGTGAACTTGCGCAGTACGCACAGGCTTTCCAGCAGCTGTGCGCCGATCGTGCGCAGCGGATGCAGCGAAGCCAGCGCATCCTGAGGCACCCAGGCGATGCCACGGCCGCGCAGGGCAACGTGCACGGGCGACAGCAGCGGAATGTCCGCGCCCTCGAAACAGATCCTGCCCTCGGCGCGCAGGCCCGGCGGCAGCAGGCCGAGCAGGGACAGGCCGGTCAGGCTCTTGCCGCTGCCGGATTCGCCGACCAGGCCCAGGCATTCGCCGGCTTTGATCTGCAGCGACAGCGGGCCGAGCAGGTCGGCGCCGGCGCTCGTGCGTACGCGCAGCGCGTCCAGTTCAAGCAGGCGACTCATGCCAACTCACCGCGCACGTCCAGCCAGTCGCGCAGGGCATCGCCGAGGAACTGGAAACTGGCCAGCGTGGCGATCAGAAGACCGGCCGGAAACAGCAGGGTCCAGGGCGCGCTGTCCAGCTCCTGACTGCCTTCGTGCAGCAGGCTGCCCCAACTGGCCGAAGGCTCATCCAGTGACAAGCCAAGGAAACCGAGGAAGCTTTCCACCAGGATGGCCTGCGGCAGGATCAATCCCAGATACACCAGCGCCAACGGCAGCAGATTGGGCAGCAAATGCCAGCGCAGCAGCTGGTCGAAGCGCGCGCCTGCCGCGCGCGCCGCCAGCACGAATGGCGCCTCGCGCAGGCGTGCGCTCTCGGCGCGCATCACCCGCGCCAGATCGATCCAGACATAGCCGCCAATCGCCAGCAGCAGCAGCGGCAGCGAACGGCCGAACAGGCTCAGCAGCAGGATCACGATCAGCAGGAACGGCAGCGCGGACAAAACATCGAGTACGCGCAGCATGGCGCGCTCGATGCCGCCGCCGGCCAATCCCGCCACCGCGCCATAGCCCAGGCCCAGCACCAGCGCGATAATGCTGGCCATCAGGCCGATGCCGAGCGACAGCCGACCGCCGGCCAGCGTGCGCGCAAACACGTCGCGACCGATGGCGTCAGTGCCGAACCAGTGGCCGGAAGCCCACGAGGGCGCGGAAGACAGCCAGTCCCAGTCCGGACTATGTGGATCGTGCGCCGACAGCCACGGCCCGAGCAGGCAAAGCAGGGCCAACGCACCGAGGCCGATCAGGCAAAAACGGGCGCTGCGCGGCAGGGGGCGGACGGAAATCATCCGCACATCCTAGGGGTTTGGCGGCGAAATGCCTGCACCAGACGCAGGCCAACTGTGGGAAGGCTTTGCAGGAGGGCCTTCGGGTCCGGCAGCTTCAGGCCGGCAATGTCGGCCAGCGCCCCGAACTAAGCCCCCTCGTGAGGAGGCCCTTACGCAACGCCCGCAAACAAGGCGCTTCCAGATTCGGCGCTATCATTCGCAGGGCTCGACGCGAGCGCAGACAAGGAAGATTGCCATGGCCTTTCCCGCCACCCGCCCCCGGCGCATGCGTCGCGATGATTTTTCACGACGGCTGATGTGCGAGACCGTGCTCAGCGCCAACGATTTCATCCTGCCGGTGTTCATCCACGAGCTGTCCGGCCGCACTGCCGTCGCGTCGATGCCGGGCGTCGAGCGTCTGTCCATCGATGAGTTGCTTCGCGAAGCGGAAAAAGCCGTGGCGCTGAAGATACCGGCCCTCGTGCTGTTTCCAGTCACCGCACCGGAAGCCAAGTCGCTCGACGGCGCTGCCGCCTGGGACAGCGAGGGCCTGGCGCAGCGCGCCATCCGCGCGCTGCGGCAGAATTTCCCAGAACTTGGCGTGATCACCGACGTCGCCCTCGATCCCTACACCACGCACGGCCAGGACGGTTTGATCGAAGACAGCGGCTATGTGACCAATGACGAAACCGTCGCCGCCCTGGTGCGGCAGGCGCTTTCGCATGCCGAAGCCGGCGCCCAGGTGGTGGCGCCCAGCGACATGATGGACGGCCGCATCGGCGCCATCCGCGAGGCTCTGGAGGAAGAAGGCCACGTCAACACGCGCATCCTCGCCTATTCGGCGAAATACGCGTCGAGTTTCTATGGCCCGTTCCGCGATGCGGTCGGCTCCGCCGGCGCGCTGGGCAAGCGCAACAAGTACACCTACCAGATGGACCCGGCCAACAGCGACGAAGCCCTTCATGAAGTGGCGCTGGACATTGAAGAGGGCGCCGACATCGTGATGATCAAGCCCGGCCTGCCCTATCTCGATATCGTGCGTCGGGTGAAGGACCAGTTCGCGGTGCCAACCTTCGTCTATCAAGTCAGCGGCGAATACGCGATGCTCAAAGCGGCGGCGATCAACGGCTGGCTCGACGAGCGCGCCTGCGCGCTGGAAGCGCTGACCTCGATCAAGCGCGCCGGCGCCGACGGCATCCTCACCTATTTCGCGCTGGATGCCGCGCGCTGGCTGCAGGAACCCTGACTGCAGGAGCGGCGTCCCCACGGACATTTCCTTCGGGGCACAAGCCGCGACAGGACGCTTTCACCAGTTGCGATGATGTTGGACCTCGGTCGCGGCTGGCGCCGCTCCTACATGTGCCAATGCACTATCCGCCAAGGAGTTGATCATGACCGCCCACTACGCCGTCTTCGGCCACCCCGTCGCCCATTCGCTGTCGCCGCGGATCCATGCCGCCTTCGGCAAGCAGGACGGCATCGCCCTGAACTACACGGCCATTGACGCCGCGCCAGAAAATTTCGCCGCGGCCGTCGCCGCGTTCGCTGCCAGCGGAGGCGTTGGCGCCAATGTCACCTTGCCGCACAAGCAGATGGCCGTCGGTCTTTGCGAAAAAATCAGCGAGCGGGCGCGACGCGCCGGCGCGGTCAACACCCTGATCCGCCGCGAGGGCGCCTGGATCGGTGACAACACCGACGGCGTCGGCCTGGTGGCCGATCTCACCGGCCGTCACCAGATCGACATCCGCGGTCGACGCACCCTGCTGCTCGGCGCCGGTGGAGCCGCACATGGCGTCGCGCCCAGCGTGATCGACGCCGGCATCGGCGACCTGTTCATCGTCAACCGCAGCCCCGACAAGGCTGATGCGCTGGCCGACGCCCTCGGCGAGCCCGGCCGCGTGCATTCGCGCTACTGGGAAGACCTGCGCAACCTCGGCGCTTTTGATTTCATCATCAATGCCACCGCTGCCGGTCGCGATGGCGGCGCCCTGGTCCTGCCGTTTTCCATCGCCACGCCGCGCACTTTGGCAGTGGACCTGAGCTATGGCGACGCTGCGATTCCCTTCATGGCTTGGGCGCGTGCCGCCGGCTGCGCGCAGGCCATCGACGGACTCGGCATGCTGGTCGAGCAGGCGGCGGAAAGCTTCCAACTCTGGCACGGCATGCGCCCGGACACTGACAAGGTTTACGCCGAGCTGTCGGCGCAGTCGGCGTCCTTGAGCACCGGCGACTGAGCGCATTTTCGATGACGTTCGCTTGAACGCGGTCGCTCGCATCTACATCGTTTCGCCGCGCGATCGCTGGGAGGCCGCGCAGCGGGCGGGAGAATTCGTCACGCCGTCCTTGGCCAGCGAAGGCTTCATCCATGCGGCTACCCGCGAACAGGTTCCGGGCGTGCTGCAGCGGCACTTTTCCGGGCAGGTGGATTTGCTGTTGCTGGAGGTCGATGCGGCGAAGTTGGGTGATTCGCTCCGCTACGAGGCCAGTCCGCGAAGCGGCGAATTGTTCCCGCATATCCGTTCAGCGCTGCCATTGGCGGCCGTGCTCTCGATCAATGCGTTGCCATTCGCCGGCCCGGCATGATCGGACTGGCCATGATTCCGCGTTGAACCTCAACGATTGATCCGCTCCGCCACCAGCGAAATAACCACCGAAGGATCGGCCAGCGTCGAGATGTCGCCCAGCGCATCGGTCTGGTTCTCGGCGATCTTGCGCAGGATGCGACGCATGATTTTCCCGGAACGGGTCTTCGGCAAACCCGGCGCCCACTGCAGCCAGTCCGGCGCGGCGATAGGGCCGATGTCCTTGCGCACGTGCGCGACCAGTTCCTGGCGCAGTTCATCATTGGCCTCGATGCCGGTCTTCAGCGTCACGTAGGCATAGATGCCCTGGCCCTTGATATCGTGCGGCGCGCCGACCACGGCGGCTTCGGCAACCGCAGGATGGCCAACGAGCGCGCTCTCCACTTCAGCCGTACCGAGGCGGTGGCCGGAGACATTGATCACGTCGTCGACGCGACCGGTAATCCACCAGTAGCCGTCGTCGTCGCGGCGGGCGCCGTCGCCGGTGAAATATTTGCCCGGGAAAGTCGTGAAATACGTTTCGATGAAGCGGGCGTGGTCGCCGTAGACCGTGCGCATCTGCCCTGGCCAGGAGTCAAGCAGCACCAGGTTGCCGCTGGTCGCGCCTTCGAGCAGGTTCCCGTCGCCGTCCACCAGCGCCGGCTGCACGCCGTAGAAAGGCAGCGCGGCCGAGCCGGGCTTGAGGTCCATGGCGCCGGGCAGGGGCGAGATCAGGATGCCGCCGGTTTCGGTCTGCCACCAGGTATCAACGACGGGACAGCGGCCGTCGCCGACCACGCGGTGATACCACTCCCAGGCTTCCGGATTGATCGGCTCGCCGACCGTGCCGAGCAGGCGAAGTGTTTTTCGTGACGTGCGTTGCACGGGTACGTCACCCTCGCGCATAAGGGCGCGGATGGCGGTCGGTGCGGTGTAGAAAATGGTCACCGCATGGCGATCAATCACCTGCCAGAAGCGCGAGTTGTCCGGATAATTCGGTACGCCTTCGAACATCAGCGTCGTCGCGCCGTTGGCCAGCGGCCCATAGACGATATAGCTGTGGCCGGTGACCCAACCGACGTCGGCCGTGCACCAGAAGACATCGTCCTCGCGCAGGTCGAATACGCATTCGTGCGTATAGCTGGCCCAGGTCAGGTAGCCGCCGCTGCTGTGCAGCACGCCCTTGGGTTTTCCGGTGCTGCCCGAGGTGTAGAGGATGAACAGTGGATCCTCGGCGTTCATCGCCTGCGCTTGGTGGCTGTCGGGCTGGATGTCCACCACCGCGTCATACCAGCGGTCGCGCGGCATCTGCATGGGCACGGGGCTGCCGGTGTGGCGCACTACCAGCACGGTCTCGACACTGTTGGTGCCGGGACGCCGCAGCGCCTCGTCGACGTTCGCCTTCAGCGGCACGCGCTTGCCGCCGCGCCGACCCTCGTCGGCGGTGATGATGAACTTCGAACCGCAGTCGGCGATGCGCCCGGCGATGGAGTCGGGCGAAAAACCGCCGAACACCACCGAATGCACGGCGCCGATGCGCGCACAGGCCAGCATCGCCACCGCCGCCTCGGGGATCATCGGCAGGTAGATCGTCACGCGATCGCCCTTGACGACGCCGAGGTTGGTCAACGCATTCGCCAGCCTGCAGACACGCGCATGCAGGTCACGGTAACTGATGCGCTGCGCCGGTTCGCCGGGTTCATCCGGCTCCCAGACGATCGCGGTCTTGTCGCCGCGGGTGACGAGGTGGCGGTCCAGGCAATTGACGGCGACATTGAGCTCGCCGTCGCCATACCAGCGGATGCGGAAATCGTGACGGTGGAAGCTGGTGTCCTTGACCTGCGTGAAAGGACGACTCCAGTCGAGGCGCAGACCGACGCTGCCCCAGAATTTTTCCGGATCCTCGATTGAGTGCCGATAGTCGAGCTTGTACTGGCCAGTCCTGATGCGTGTGTCTGCGGCGAAAGAAGCCGGTACCGCGATGATCTTGCCCATGGGACTTCTCCGTGAGGCCGTACTTTACTTCGCGCGCCGCGCCGGCGGTTAGACTTCGGCCATGCCTGAACCAGAATTGCCCTGCCGCCGCGGCTGCGGCGCCTGCTGCATCGCACCGTCGATCTCCTCGCCGATCCCCGGCATGCCCGATGGCAAACCGGCAGGCGTGCGCTGCGCCCAGCTGTCGGAGGACAACCGCTGCCTCATCTTCGGCCAACCAGAAAGACCCAAGGTCTGCGCCTCGCTGCGGCCGACAGCAAGCATGTGTGGTGCCAACCGTGGCGAGGCGATGTCGCGACTGCAGGCCATGGAACTGGCCACGCGTCCGCACCGGGAATTGCATGCCAGAATATCGACATGACCACGCTTGAAGACTCCAGCCTCGGCAAGGCCGTCGCCTACAGCGGCCACTATGATCCGGGCCTGCTGTTTCCGATCCCGCGCGCGCCCAAGCGCGACGAACTCGGCATCGGCAGCGAATTGCCGTTCATCGGCCTGCCTTTCATAGGCGTGGACATCTGGAACACCTACGAGTTCGGCTGGCTGGACGCGCGTGGCAAGCCGCGAGTGGCGCTGGTTGAATTCCGGGTGCCGGCGGAATCACCCAACATCATCGAGTCCAAGAGCTTCAAGCTTTACCTGGGCAGCTATTCGCAGACGCGAGTGTCCGACACCGATGCGCTGCGCGTGCAGCTGGCAAGGGATCTCTCGGTCGCCGCCGGCACGCCGGTGTCGGTGGCGCTGGCCACGGCGACGTCGAAACAGGCGGCCTTGATCGAAAATCTTGACGGCGAATTGATCGACGACCTGCCCATTGAGATCGGCCACTACGGCCCGCCCGATCCAGCCTTGCTGGACGCCAACCCGGAGTCCGTAGTCGAAGAAGCGCTGGTCTCGCACCTGCTCAAGTCCAACTGCCCGGTCACCGGCCAGCCGGACTGGGCCAGCGTACAGGTGCGCTACAAGGGGCCGCGACTGGGCCGCGATGGCCTGTTGCGCTATCTGGTGTCCTATCGGGATCACAGTGATTTCCACGAACAGTGCGTGGAGCGGGTGTTTCTGGATATCCTGAAGCACTGCCAGCCCAGCCGCTTGTCGGTATATGCCCGCTACACCCGGCGCGGCGGGCTGGATATCAACCCGTTCCGCTGCACGCCGGGCGGGCTGATGCCCGGCAATACCCGCACTGCGCGCCAATAGGAGTTGCCATGTCTGCCCTGCGCCTGTTCCTGCTGTCTCCGGTTCTTGTTGCCCTCATGCTGGCGGGCTGCGACAAGGCACCGTCCAAGTCGGCAAAATCTGCCGCTGCCGCCGGCACGTCCGCAAACGCCGCGTCCACTGACAGCAGCAGTGCGGCCGAGTCTGCCGCCACCGACGCGACGTCGGCCGCCTTGCCGCCGCTGGACCTGGGCGAATTCAAGATCCTCTCGATTACCTTGGGCAACCAACTGGATGCCGAAAAGAACGTGGTCACGGCCAGGAAGGTGTTCTCGGTCAAGGATGCGATCCACGTGTCCGTGGTCAGCACCGGCAAGCACCAGGGCCTGAAGATGACCGCTGCCTGGACGACGGCGGACGGCAAACCTATTGCCGAGACCGATCAGGTGCTGGTGCCGGAATCGGCCGTGGTCAGCACTTTCACTGTCAAGAACGAAGATCCATGGCCGGCAGGCCTGTACAAAGTCGCCATTTCGCTGGAAGGCCGAGAGCAGCAGAGCCTGGATTTCGAGGTGCGCTGAGCGCCATGGCGGGGTTTGCAGCATCGGCTTGCGACTAGCCCGGCTTGGAGAGGCGCTGTGAGCCGAGCAGGGTGCTGGCTTTCACCCCGTCGGCGTTGCGGGTAGAGTCCTTGGCTCAGCCTCCGGGGATGTGAATGAGCCTGTCCGAACTGCACGTGCTGCTGGTCGAAGATCATGGATTCCAGCGCCGGCTGGGGTTGCGCCTGCTGGCTGACCTGGGCTTGACTCGGTTGAGCGAAGCTGCCGACGGATTTCAGGCGCTGGAGTTGCTGCGCGGCATGGCCGCGCCGCCGGATGTGATCCTGGTCGATCTCGACCTGCCGGGAATGGACGGCATCGAGTTCATCGGCCATGTCGCCCACGAACGGTTGGCGCGCTCGATTGCCTTGGTCAGCGCCATGGACGCAGCCCTGCTGCACACCGTGCAGGTGATGGCCAAGGCCTCGGGCCTGCGCGTGTTGGGTGCGATCGAGAAACCACTGACGCCGGGCAAACTCAGCCATGTGCTTGCGGCCTTTGGAATGTACCCGGACGGCTTGCCGCAGGCGGCCAACGTGCAGGTGCTGCTGGAGGACCTGGTCGCAGCCATCGCCAATGGCCAGATCCGCCCGTTCTTCCAGCCGCAGGCGGAATTCGGCAACGGCAAGATCGTCGGCGTTGAGGCGCTGGCACGCTGGCGCCTGCCCGATGACACCCTGATCGCCGCGATGGATTTCATCCCGCTGGTCGAGCGCAACGGCCTGATGGAGCACCTGACCGAACTGATGCTGGTGCAAAGCTGCGAATGGTCGCAGCGCTGGCGCCGGCAGGGCCTTGACCTGCGCATTTCGGTGAACGTTTCAGCGCAAAACCTGACCGGCCCGGAAGTGGCCAACCGCTACGAGAAGATCGTGCGCGAGCACGGTCTGATGCCCGAGAACATGATTTTGGAGATCACCGAGAGCTCGGTGATGAGCGACACCGCGCGTGGCTTGGGCATGCTGGCGCGCCTGCGCCTGAAAGGCTTCGGTCTGAGCGTGGATGATTTCGGCACCGGCTATTCCTCGCTGGCGCAGCTGTCACATATCCCGTTCACCGAACTGAAGATTGACCAGGGCTTCGTCAGCGACGCGCCGAACCAGCCGCGCAAGCGCGCGATGATCGAAACCAGCCTCGACCTTGCCCGCAAACTGGGCATCTCGGTGGTCGCCGAAGGCGTGGAGACCATGGAGGAATGGCAGCTGTTGGCGCAGTTGGGCTGCCATTACGCGCAGGGCTACCTGATTTCGCCGCCGGTGGATGGCGAGGAGTTGCCCGCGGCCATTGCCCGCTGGCGGCAAACCCATCCCTGACATGCTGCGGTTCAGCAAGAACTTAGGCACCCGCACCCAGCTGCTGGGCATGGTGATACTCATGGTCTTGGCCTGTGCCGGCGTGCTGCTGCTCGACGAATGGGAGCGGCAGCGCAGCAGCGCCGCCCTGCTGCAGCTCAAGGACCAGTCGCTGAGCAGCCTGCGCCGGATCAAGGCGGTCTCAGACGCCTATGGCCTGGACATCGTCAACACCACTTTTCGCACCCGCAATGCCTTGAGCAGCTGGGAGGAAGGCGTGCAGGTGGTGGATTCGGCGCGCCTGCGCATTGGCCAACACTGGCAGGCGCTGGAGCAGATCAGTCACACCGAGGAGCAGCGCGAACTGGTCGCGCAGATCGCCCAAGCCCGGCGGAGCGCCGACAAAGCCTCCTTGACCCTGCGCGAGATCCTCGTGCGCAAGGACATCGTCGCCTTGGGCCGCTTCGCCGATACCGAGCTGTACCCGGCCATCGATCCAGTCACCATGCGCCTGAAATACCTCAGCGACGTGCAGCTGATCCAGGCCGACCGCGACGTGCGGGCCGAGGCGGAACGGGCGCAGGCAGCGGCTTGGTTCCGGATCATCATGATGGCGGTGTTCCTGGCGCTGTTCGTGGCGCTGGCGCAAGCGATCGTGCGCAACATTTACAAGGGCGTGGAAAGCCTGCGCGACCTGTCCGCGCAGATGCGAAGGCACGATTACAGCGCGCTGCCGCGCTTCCGCGCCGACGGCGAGTTGGGCGAGGTGCTCGACAGCTTCCTGCTGATGCGCGACGACGTGCGCCGTTTCGAGAGCGAGCTCAACGACCAGCTGCTGCGTAACGAGCAGGTGCGGCAAAGCCTGCAGCGCAGCGAAGTCTTCCAGCGCTCGCTGTTCGCGGCGGCGCGGGTGGCGGTGATGTCGCTTGACCTTGATGGCCGCTTCACCAGCTTCAACCCGCACGCCGAACGTCTCAGCGGGTTTCGTGCCGAGGACATGATCGGCAAGCGCAGCCTTGACCAGCTGTTCCAGGTGGAGGAAGTGGCGAAGGTAGCGGCCCGCATGGCGGCGGCGCTGGACAAGCCGGTGCCGGCCGATGCCCAGTTGATCCCGCTGATGATCGAAAGCGGCGCGCCGCCGCAGGAGTGGTCCTTGGTGCGCAAGGATGGCAGCGCGGCTACCGTGCTGCTGGCGACCTCGGCGATGCGCGATGAATTCGGCCGCGTCGACGGCTATCTTGGCGTCGCCACCGACCTGACCGAAATCAAGCTGCTGGAGCAGCGCCTGCGCGCCAGCGAGATCGCTGCACGCGAGGCCAATATCGCCAAGAGTTCGTTCCTGGCGGCGATGAGCCACGAGATTCGCACACCGATGATTGGCGTCACCGGCATGCTGGAGGTGCTTTCGCACAGCCAGCTGGATGCCGACCAGCGGCGCAGCATCCACGTCATCCAGCAGTCGGCGTCCTCGCTGCTGAAGATCATTGGCGACATTCTCGA
>Ga0163144_10000428_pt1 | contig 96907 bp, 79 predicted proteins | sample OliLak19BULKMAT1_FD_123175 | JGI IMG/M metagenome (GOLD analysis project Ga0163144, IMG submission 123175) | Freshwater microbial mat bacterial communities from Lake Vanda, McMurdo Dry Valleys, Antarctica - Oligotrophic Lake LV.19.BULKMAT1 | ecosystem: Environmental > Aquatic > Freshwater >...
CTCATGCTTCCGTTTACCCAATGCCATGTGCATCCTTTCACAGAAACTGCGTGCGTCCGACCGCCGAAATTGTCGCAACCCGCGCCGCAGCGTCAACCAGGCTTTTTCAACGGACTGCTAGGCCGCGCAGCCCCTCTGAGGGCCGAATATCACTGGCGTAGATTCCTGTATCGGCAATGACAAACTCAACAGCCCCATCCGCCTCTAAGGCGTGCATAAGGTGTTCGTAGTCCCGGTCGCTTAGCCCAGTGGCCGCGATGATGGCTTGGCGCTCAAGGTAGTTGCCGTTGATGCGCTCAGCGAGCCAGCGGATTGCGGCTTTCTGCTTGGCGTTAGTTCCACCGTGAACATCCATGCCGCTTACCCCCAAGTGCAGGGCCGTGCAGAGAAAGTGCAGAGAACGCCAGCCAAACTAGCCTAAAACTGATTGGCTGGCGCAGTCTGGGCGATTCGTGGTATGATTGAAGTGATACACGTTTCTTTGCATTTCTGCGGGAAAAACGCCTCACTTCTGCAATATCCGCGAGAGGGCTCGAACCTCTAACCTTCGGCTTCGGAGGCCGACGCTCTATCCAATTGAGCTACGCGGACGCGTGCGTTTTTTGCCGCACAAGTCCCTCAGTATACCCGAAGCGCGGGCATGCGAAAGGGTCGCGGAATTGCCGGGCAGGCTCGGCGAAAATGCCCTCGCGCTGTCTCCTCCCGGCAGCAAGCTGTCTCCTCCCGGCAGCAAAGCGGCGGCGCTGCAATTCACTCCGCAGTCAACCGCCGGCCGCGATACACGATCACCGCCGACCCGTCGGCCAGCAGCGAACTGACCGGTCGCGACGTGAGGGCCTCGACGAATCGTGGGCCGTAAAGCTGCGCCACGTCACCGTCGAAATTGGCGCGCTGGCCCGTCCACAGGTTCCAGCGCGGATGGTCGACCCGATACTCGAGCGTGCCGCCCTTCAGACCCGACGAATAGCCCCAGTAGTTCTCGACGATGAACTCTTCCAACCCGGCCGGCGCGGCGTGATGCGGTGGGCCCACGGCGTGGACCTTCAAGCAATGTTCGCGCCCCGCCGCGCGCCACCAATAGGCGGCGCTCCGCGGCCCGAGCGGGTCGGCCGGCGCCGGATCGACAGCGTGACCCATTCGGGCTGTCACGTAGTTCTCTCCATACAGCCGGCGCGCGACCCAACTCACGGCCCGTCGCGAGGCATACTCCTTCACAAACACGACGCCCCGCCGCCAACCGTCGCCGGCTCGCCGCCGCACAAAAAACCGCAGGTTCACTTCGCGGAAGTTCCGATGAAACGGCACCGGGATGCCCAGCACCCGCGTGTCGTGAAACAGAAACCCCACCAGGCTGACCAGCGGTCGACCTTGCCAACGATCAAGCTCCGTGCCGCGCGGCACCAGGGGCTCAAGCGCCGCCGGATCGATCTCAAAGTTGACGATCGCCAAGTCCAGCCACCGCGCGGTCAAAAACACCGAACGCGCGACGATCTGCGGATCGGCAATGGTCTCGTGCATGGGGTCCCATCCTCCTGCGCTGGCAACCGTGAAAGCGACCCAAGATTAACTGCGATGGCAGAATGAATACCAGCCCGAAGCGATCGCGGCGCCTCACACGTCGGCCGGCTCGGGCCGCGCGGCGATGGCCCTGTGTTGGGCCAGTGCTCTCAGCGAGTCGACCAGGTAGATCGCCACGGCGGTCCAGATCAGCGCCATCGCGAACCATTTTCGACCTGTCATGACCTCGTGAAACAACAGCACGGCCAGCAGAAACTGAATCGTGGGCGCCAGGTACTGCAAGAACCCCAGCGTCGAGAAACGCAACCTCCGCGCGGCCGCGGTGAACAACAGCAGCGGCACCGCCGTCACCACGCCACTGGCGGCCAGCAGCGCGCAGGTCGCAGGATCGTCGGCCACGAACGCCGAGCGGCCGGCTGTGTGCAGATAAACGATGTAGGCCATTGCCAAGGGCGCCAGCAAAATCGTCTCGACCAATAGCCCTGTGAGCCCATCGACGGCCACGGTCTTGCGCAAGAGCCCGTAGAAAGCAAACGACACGGCCAAGGTCACCGCGATCAGGGGCACGCCCAGCACTACCATGCCGACGCTCGCCAACACCACGGCGATCAGTTGTCCCCCGCGCAGCCGCTCATGCAGCACTGTGACGCCGATGACGACATTGACCAGCGGATTGAGAAAGTAGCCCAGGCTGGCTTCGACGACCTGGTTGGTCGAGACGGCATAGATATAGGTGAACCAGTTCAGCGCCAAGAGCAGCGTGCTCGCGCTCAAGGCCAGCAGGATGGGCCGCGACCGCAAGGCGGCGACGATGGCCCGCCAACGGCCGAGCACCGTTACCACGCCGCCCAACAGCACGAACGACCAAAACACCCGCTGGGCCAGGACCTCGCCGGCCGTGACATGCTGCACGAGTTTGAAGTACAGCGGGATCAGACCCCAGCAACCGTAGGACAAGACCCCGCAGATCACGCCCTGCCGCGAGGCATGCGCCGCCGCCTGCGCAGCGACGGCAGACGGCGTCTCACAGTGCTCGTCAGATACGCTGGTGGCCGTCATTTCGTGACCCGAGATGCTCCGCGACGGAATGACCCTGGTCACAAGAGTGCGCCAGAACGCTCATTCAGACACCCGCCGCACGGGCCGGGTTCGCAGCCGGCGCCATTCGCCTCGACCGCAAGCCAATGATAGGCCCGCGACGACGAATTGCCAACGGACGATTACCGTGCGACATTGGTCGCCGTTGCCAACCGAAGGAGCAACTTCGCATGCCTGCACTCCACTTATTCGCGCACCGCTCCTTGATAAGTCACACGTCAGCGCTGGTGTGGATCGCGCCGTCGGTCATCCTTCTCGTGTCGGCTGCGGCGGCCACCGAGCCGGGCGATTGGCCCACGGTGGGTCGCAACCGCGGCGGGCTGCGTCATTCGCCGTTGACGCAGATCAACCGCGACAACGTCGCGCGGCTCAAGCCGGCCTGGACCTATCGCACCGGAGAGCTCGACCTCGTCAAGATCGGTTCGCTCAAGAGCAAGATCGCCTTTGAGGCCACGCCGCTGGTCGTCGACGGCACGCTCTACGTCAGCACACCCAGCGCCCGCGTGATCGCACTCGACGCCGCCACCGGCCAGGAGCGCTGGACCTATGACCCGCACTTAGCCGGTTTCGCGTTTGCCGAGGGTGCTTCGCGCGGCGTCGCCTTGTGGCGGGCCGCCGACGGATCGCAGCAGCGGGTTTTCGTCGGCACACTCGACGCGCGGCTGATCGCGCTGGACGCGGCAACCGGCAAGCCGTGCGAAGATTTCGGCGCCGGCGGCGCGATTGCCTTGACCGCCAGTCTGAAACGCGCGGCGCCGGGCTTGTATGCCGTCACCTCGCCGCCAGCCATCGTCGGCGACACGGTCGTCGTGGGCTCGGCGATCGGCGACAACCAGCGATTCAACGCCGCGTCGGGTGTCGTGCGAGCCTTCGACGCTCGCTCGGGCAAGCTCCTCTGGAGCTGGGACCCTATACCTCGCACGCGCGACGACCCCGCCGCGGCCACCTGGCGGGGCGACCGCGCGCTCGAAACCGGCGCGGCCAACGTCTGGAGCGCCATCTCGGTCGATGAAGGGCGCGGCTGGGTCTTTCTGCCGACCTCATGCCCGGCACCCGACTTTTATGGCGGCAATCGCCTGGGCGACAACCAGTATGCCAACAGCGTCGTGGCCCTCGACGGCGCGACCGGCGCACGGCAGTGGCATTTCCAGGTGGTGCATCACGACATCTGGGATTACGACGTCGCCGCCCAACCGGTGCTGTTTGACTTTCGCCAGGGTGACCGCACGACGCCGGCCGTGGCGGTTGGCACGAAGATGGGCCACTTGTTCATTCTCGACCGTGTGACGGGCAAGCCGCTGGTGCCCGTTGAGGAACGGCCGGTGCCGAAGTCGGACGTGGCGGGCGAGGAAGCCTCGCCGACACAACCCTTTCCGGCGCTGCCGGCCTTGGGCCTGCAAAATCCGCAGCCTTGGGGACGCAACGACGCCGAGTTGGCCTGGTCCAAAGGGCAGTTCGCGGCGCTGCGCTACGACGGCATTTTTACCCCGCCCAGCATTCGCGGGTCGCTGCTCGCGCCGGCAAACGTCGGAGGCATCAACTGGTCTGGCATGACCATTGATCCCGCGCGGCAACTGCTGGTGACCAACGTCAACCGCACGGCCAGCGCCGTCCGCTTGATCCCGCGCAAAGACTTTAGCTCGGCCGGCGGGTCGCGCCTGGGCGAGGAACGCGCCGCTCAGCTCGGCACGCCATACGCCATGGCTCGCAGCACGCTGCGCCTGCCCGACGTCGGGCTGCCCGCCACCAAACCGCCCTGGGGCACGCTGGCGGCGATCGACCTAGCCACGGGCAAGCTCCGCTGGGAAGTGCCGCTCGGCTGGATGGTGGATCCGAAGGAGGAGCCCCGCGCAGCCGAATGGGGTTCGGTCAATCTCGGCGGCGCCATCACCACGGCCAGCGGCCTGACGTTCATTGCCGCGTCGAAAGACGGCCACCTACGGGCCTTCGATACCGAGACCGGCAAGGTTCTGTGGCAGGCCGAGTTGCCCGCTGGCGGCCAGGCCACGCCCATGACCTACCTGGTAAATAACCAGCAATACCTGGTGATCGCCGCCGGAGGTCACGCTCGACTCGGCACGAAGCTGGGAGATTACGTGGTGGCGTATAAGGTGGAGTAGTTGTTGGTTGTTAGTTGTTGGTTTTTTTGGTCAGGAACTGGCTTGAAAGTGCGCCGTGGGTATCGCCTGCTGAGGGGCAAGTGAATGGAAATCGCCAGGACGGTTTTACGCTGTAGTGCATTTGCCAACAATTAACAACCAACAACTATTTCCTCTTCTTCGCCAGTTCATTGACCGCGTCGTCGCTCTTGTCGACCTGCCAGTTAATGCTCGGTTCCTCGTCGCCCGGTTTGGCCACGATCAGTCCCGCGGCCAATCGACCGCGATGGTCGCCGCCAGCGCGATCGCCGGCCACCAGCGCCGCCAACAGTCGATCGGCCAGCGGACCGGCGGTCGTCTCATAAGCCCGCGCCATGGCGGTCACGACCTCGGCCGAGGCGAGTGTGTTGCCCTGGCAGGCATAGAACCTGCCGCTCATCGCGCCCCACCATCGGCTGTTTTCAGGCGCGGACGTGGGGTTGTGCTGCGCCGTGCGACCCTGGCAATCGATCACGGCCAATTGGCGGCCAGCCGCACCGGGGTCGTCGGCCAACAAGTTCGCGATCACTTCCTGCGGCGACTTGCCTGTGGCGAGCAGCTCCAGGGCCCGCGGGCCAAACGCCGGGTTGTGGTAGTGCTGCGTGCAGAACGCGCCCACGCCACCGCGGGCAAACGGCACGACCGACCCCACGGCCGGATACTTGCTGGCCACCGCCGCGCCGCACTCGCCTGTCTCAGGGTCGTAGGCCACGATGGAAAACGTCGCGGTTTTCTCTGCCTCGGCGGCGCCCGCAGGTGCGATCGGGGGCGCGCTGGTCGTGCCGCGACCACACCCCACCACGGTTGCCAACAGGGCGCCAAGCAGGATCGTGGGAATCGCAACTTTGGTTGATCTTCGCATCAGAACCTCTCCAAGTGGCGGCCGGATGTCACCGCGGGGTTTTCCTTTTTCGGGCGTTCCAAACCGCTCCGCTGGTCTGTTAAGGTAGTAACTGTCGGCAGGCGTAGTAAACACTCGGTCACGACGAGGTTCGGGAATCAGGCATGAGCAAGGCGGAAATCAAGCGTCGTCGCGGTTCCCGCGGCGTCTTGGCAATGACCCTGGCCCTGGCGGCCTGGTGCATTCTCGTCAACGCGTTTACAGCTCATGGGGCGCCCTTGCCGGCCGAAGGCGGACCTCCGGGCAAGCTGCCCGTCGGCGCCGATGGCAAACCGCTCAACACCGACTTTGAAACCGGCACGCTCGACGGCTGGGTCGCCAGCGGAGAGGCCTTCGCCGGACAGCCCGTCCAGGGTGATCTGCCCACCAAGCGCGGCCGCAACATGTCCAGCGGCCACACGGGCAACTACTGGATCGGCGGCTACGAGGTCTCGCACAGTGACGAACCGCAAGGCACGCTCACCTCGGCCCCGTTCAAGGTGACGACGATCTTTGCCAGCTTTTTGATTGCCGGCGGTTCGTCCAACGCCACCCGCGTCGAGTTGGTGCGTCGCGATAACAAGGAGATCGTTTTCTCCCGCTCGGGCGACAACAGCGAAACGCTCAAGCCGGTCGTGGTCGACCTGTTTGCGCACCTGGGTCAGGAGATCTTTATCCGCGTGGTCGACGAATCGAGCGGCGGTTGGGGGCACGTCAACTTCGACGATTTCAAGCTGCACGCCGCGCGACCCGTGTTTCCCAACGCGCCGACTCAGAGCGAGCCCGACGAATATCCTTATGCCGGGCTGTCGCCGCAAGACGCGGCCAGGAACATGGTCGTGCCCGAGGGATTCCATGTGACCTTGGCGGCCGGCGAGCCGGACGTGAAGCAGCCGATCGCCATGGCCTTTGACGATCGCGGCCGGTTGTGGGTCGCCGAGGCCTATACCTATCCGATCCGCGCGGCCGAGGGCAAGGGTCGTGATCGGGTGTTGATCTTTGAGGACGCCGACGGCGACGGCCGTTACGAAGCGCCCAAGGTGTTTCTGGACAAGCTCAACCTGGTGAGCGGCATCGAGGTGGGCTTTGGCGGCGTGTGGATCGGCGCGGCGCCGCATCTGCTCTTCGTGCCTGACCGCGATGGCGACGACCGCCCCGACGGCGAGCCGGTGGTGCTGCTGGACGGCTGGCACTTTGAAGACACGCACGAGACGCTCAACTCGTTCATTTGGGGACCCGACGGCTGGTTGTACGGCTGCCACGGCATATTCACGCATTCCAACGTCGGCAAGCCCGGCACTCCGGCAGACCAACGCACGCCGCTCAATGCCGGCGTCTGGCGCTATCATCCCACGCGGCACACGTTTGAGGTCTTTGCCCAGGGCACGAGCAACCCTTGGGGCGTGGACTTTAACGACTATGGTCAGGCGTTTGCCACGGCCTGCGTGATCCCGCACTTATACCACATCATCCAGGGCGGTCGTTATCAGCGGCAGGCCGGCGCGCACTTCAACCCCAACACGTTCGACGATCTCAAGACGATCGCCATCCACCGACATTGGATCGGCGACTCGCCCCACTCGGGCAACAACCGCTCGGATGCGGCTGGCGGCGGACATGCCCATGCCGGCGCGATGGTCTACCTGGGCGGCGCCTGGCCGGAAAAGTACCGCAACCAGATCTTCATGAACAATATCCACGGTCAGCGAATTAACGAAGATCTGCTGGCTGCCAAGGGCTCGGGCTACGAGGGCAACCGGGCGCCCGACCTGTGCCTGACACGCGACCGCTGGTCGCAGATCATCAACCTGCAATACGGCCCCGATGGCCAGATGGTGATGATCGACTGGTACGACGCCAATGCTTGCCACCATCGCGATCCCAACAATCACGACCGCTCGAACGGTCGGATCTTCAAGGTTAGCTACGGCGACGCCAAACCACCGAAGGTCGACCTGCAGAAGCTGAGCGATGACGAATTGGTCGATTTGCAGCTCCACGCCAACGATTGGCACGTTCGCCACGCGCGGAGAATCTTGCAAGAGCGCGGCGCCAAGGCCGAAGTCCGGCAGCAGCTGGCCAAGGTGGCCTTCACGCACGCCGACGAGACCCGGCGGCTGCGGGCGCTGTGGGCATTGGCGGTTGCCGGCGGAGTGGACGAGGAGATGATCGCCAAGGGTTTGGAGAACGACGCGCCGCACGTCCGCGCATGGACCATCCAACTGGCGACCGACGATGCCTCGCGCGAGCTCCCCTCGAGCGTGCTCGAAAAACTCGCGGCGCTGGCCGCCAACGATCCTTCGCCGGTCGTGCGGTTGTATGTTGCCTCGGCGGCGCAGCGGCTGCCTGCAGCGGCTCGCTGGCCACTTGTCGCCGGGCTGCTTGCGCATTCCGAAGACGCCAGTGACCACAACCTGCCCTTGATGAATTGGTATGCGGCCGAGCCGCTGGCCGAGATTGACGCGGCCCGCGCGCTGGCGGTCGCGGCCGAGGGTCGCATCCCGCTGGTATTTGCCTACATGGCCCGCCGCGTGGCCAGACTGAACACGCCCGCGGCGCTGGACGTGCTGGTCGAGCGATTGCGCGGCACGACGGACCCGGCCATCGAGCGCGCGATCCTGGAAGGTATTGCCGAGGGCCTGCGCGGTCGCCGCCAGGTGCCAATGCCCAGCGGCTGGTCAGCGATTTCCGCGCGATTGATGGGGAGCGCCGATGCCGAGGTCAACTCACAGGCCACGGCGCTGGCGTTGACCTTTGGCGATCCGGCCGCGCTCAAGAAGATGCGCGGCGTGCTCGTCGACCCACAGGCAGCATTGGCGCAGCGCAACCAGGCGCTCGAAGCGCTGTTAGCCGTGAAAGACCGCGAGCTGGCGCCGACCTTGCAACAGTTGATCGGCGCGGCCGAGCTCCGCCGCGCGGCTCTGCGCGGACTGGCAGCCTACGACGACCCCCGCACGCCGGAGCTGATCCTGGCGGCGTACCCCGGCTTTGACCCGCAGGAAAAGCGCGACGCCCTGGCCACGCTGTCGGCCCGGGTGCAGTACGCCACGACCTTGTTGGCCGCGGTGGCCGACAAAAAGCTGCCGGCGACGGACCTCTCGGCAGACCTGGTGCGGCAACTCCGCAATCACAATGATCCCGCGATCAACGAGCGGATCACCGAGCTGTGGGGCATCGCTCGGCAGAGCACCGAAGAAAAGGCCGCGCTGATTGCCCAATATACAGCGATGGTTCAGGAGAAGGGTCCGCAAGCCGACACCTGGCTGGGTCGGGCCGTGTTTGCCAAGACCTGTCAGCAATGCCACACGCTGTTTGGCGCCGGCGCCAAGATCGGTCCGGAGCTGACCGGGTCGAACCGCGCAAACCTGGAGTACCTGCTCTCCAACGTGCTCGACCCCAGCGCCGTGATGGCCAAAGAATATCAACCCAGCGTGATCGTGGCCGACGGCCGCGTGATCACGGGCATCGTCGTTTCGCAGAACCCCGCCGCCGTGACCGTGCAAACCGCCACGGAACAGATCGTGGTGCCGCGGGACGAGATCGAACAAATCCAGCTCAGCCAGCAATCGATGATGCCCGACGATCTGCTTAAACCACTTTCCAAGTCCGAGGTGCGGGCGCTGGTCGCCTACCTGGCCAGCCCGGCGCAGGCGCCGATCCTGGCGACGACCGAAAACGTCAAAGGATTCTTCAATGGCCTCGACCTCACCGGTTGGCAGGGCAACGCCGCGCTGTGGAGCGTGGAGAACGGCGAGATCGTGGGCCGTAGCTCGGGCCTGAAGGCAAACGAGTTCTTAAAGAGCGACCTGGCCGCCGGCGACTTTCATCTGAAGGTCGAGGTCAACCTGGTGGACAACCAGGGCAACAGCGGCATCCAGTTTCGCAGCGAGGCCCTGCCCGACGGGCTGGTCAAAGGCTATCAGGCCGACGCCGGCGAAAACTGGTGGGGCAAGCTCTACGAGGAGCACGGCCGGGGACTGCTGTGGAAGGCGTCCGGCGAAGCGCATGTGAAGCCGGGCTGGAACACTTATGAGATACGGGGCAAGGGGAGCAAGATTCGCACCTGGATCAACGGGCAATTGTGTGTCGACCTGGAGGACACCGGCGGAGCTCGGCGCGGCATCTTCGCGCTGCAGCTTCACTCCGGCGGTCCAACCGAGGTTCGCTTTCGCAATTTCGAGCTCACGTTGAATCCGTAGTGTCCGGGTGCGTCGGAGGGAACAGACCGATGCGATGTTTTGTGTGGTTGTTTTTGGCGGCAACGATCGTGGGCTGCGCGTCGCGCGTGCCCGAGGCAACGAAGCTGCCGGTGGACGAAGAAATCCAGAAGCCGGCCATCGCCGAGCCTCACCATAGCGATGCGCCGCAGGCCGAAGAGCCAATCGCCGCAGCTCCAACGGCCGCCGAGCCGGCCGAGCGTCAGGTGGCTCATGTTGAGCCTGCACCGCTAAAGCCAAAGTCCTCCGTGAAAACCGAGCCCGTCGAGCCGGCGCTCGGCAAAGACGAGATCACCAGGCTGGTCCAGACGCTGGTGGCCCAGGAATTGGCCGCGCGCGACAAGCAGCTGGCTGCCGCTGCGCCCAAGCAGCCGTCACCGGCGGAGGTCGAGGCCGCGGCGGCCGAGGTTCGCAAGCAGCAAGAGCAAGCCACCGCCGCGGCGCAGGACGCCGCCCAGCGCGACGACGAAGCCCTGGCTCGCTTCCTGCTCCTGCCCGACGAACTTGAACGCGTGGAGCGAGTCAAGAAGAAGCTGGGCAGCGAGAGCATCTGGGGATTGAGCGTGCAGGACATCGACTTTGCCGCTGCCGGGCTGGCATCGCCCTTGCTGCGAGAAGACCTGAATACTGCCGCCGCGCGTTTCGATCCCAACCTGGAAATGGATGTCCTGGCGCAAAAGATGAAGCTCACGCCGGAAGAGAAAATCCAGTTTGCCACGATGACCCTGGTTGAGCGGCAGCAGTTCATGGAATTCGTCGAGGGGCTGGGCACCGACAAACCTTCGGTCATGAGCGACCGCTATCTGCGCGAGTACATCCAGCGCTACCCTTTCGTGCGCAAGCTGCTGCTGGAGCATCTGCGCCAGACCAAACAGGTGCCGTGAACGTGAGACGGCCGACAAACTTGCAGGTCGTCGCGCTGCTGGTTGCTGCGCTAGTGGCAACAACAGGCGGTGCGCTCGCGGCGGACGAAGAGTTGACGGTGCTCACCACGGCTGACGGCCCGGGCTTGCACGAATACTTGCTGTCCGAGGTCGCCCGGCAATATGCAACGCGGCGCGACGAGGTGTCCCAGGCGCTGACCTCGCCCGAACTCGTGGCGGCGCGACGCGAAAATCTGCGTGAGAAGTTGCGCACGATCGTGGGCGAACTTCCCCAGCGCACACCGCTTAACGCGCGGACCGTCGGCACGATTGACGGCGACGGTTACCGGATCGAAAAGGTTGTCTACGAGAGCCGCCCCGGACATCATGTCACGGCCAACCTCTACCTGCCGGTCTCCGCCACTTCGGCATCGCGCGTGCCGGGCGTGCTGGTGCCTTGCGGCCACAGCGATAACGGCAAGGCCAGCGGACCCTATCAAAGCGTTTGCATCCTGCTGGCCAAAAACGGCTGCGCGGCCCTGATCTATGACCCCATCGGCCAGGGCGAGCGCAATCAGGTCCTCGAGCTGCCTAAGCACGGCACGACCGAGCACACGCTGGTAGGCGTCGGCGCGCTGGCGGTCGGCTGGAGCACGGCTCACTATCGCATCTGGGACGGCTTGCGGAGCATGGACTACCTGGCCGGCCGGGCGGAGGTCGACCCTGCCCGTTTGGGTTGCACGGGCAATTCCGGCGGCGGCACCATGACCACCTGGCTGATGGCCGTCGACCAGCGGATCGTCGCGGCCGCGCCGTCGTGCTTTGTCACCACGGTCGAGCGGCTCTTTAACACCATCGGTCCGCAAGATTGCGAGCAGCACTTTCCCGATCAGGGTGCGCTGGGCCTGGAACATGCCGACTTCGTCACGATGCGGGCGCCACGCCCGACCTTGATCCTGGCCGCTGAGCGCGACTTTTTCGACATTGGCGGCACACGCACGGCTTATGCCGAATCGGCAGACCTGTTTCGCGTGCTCGGCAAGCCCGAGCAGGTCGGCCTGTTCACGTTCAATGACGAGCACGGATTTAGCCGGCCGCGGCGCGAAGCGGCCGTGGCCTGGATGCGGCGCTGGCTGGCCGGAGACGAGCGAACGGTCACGGACGACGAGCCGCCGGTGCGCAGCGACGCCGAGTTGCAGGTTACCGCCGCGGGCCAGGTGCTCAAAGAATTTCCCGGCGAGGTGAGCGTGGTTGACCTGTCGAAACGCTGGGCCGCCGAATTGGCCGCGATGCGCAAGCCGACCTGGCGGGCGCTCGACGGCACCGGTCGCATGGCAACGATCCGCAGTGCGCTCAGGTTGCCGGATAAATTGGCGCTCGAAGCCCACATCGAGTCGCGCGGTACGGTTGATCGAGCAACTGACGATCGGCCGACCTGGTCGATCGAGAAGCTGGCGATCGTGCGCAAGGGTCGCGTGCCGCTGGCGGCCGTGCTCTGTCGTCTCAAGCAGCCGGTCAACCAGAAGCTGCCTGCGGTCGTATACGTCGACAGCAGCGGTAAGGCTCGCGGACTGGCGGCCGATGGCCCTGTCGAACGGCTCGTCCGGCAAGGTCACACAGTGCTGGCCGTGGACCTCAGTGGCTGGGGTGAAACCGCCGACGCTGCCAAGGGGGCCAAGTATCACAACGAAGAGTTTCGCACCGCGATGATCGCTATGCACGTCGGCCAGCCACTCGTCGGCATGCGGGTCGAGGATCTGCTCGTCGCGCTCCGTTCACTGGCAAAGTTGCCCGGCGTTGACCCTGCGACGATTCACCTGATCGGCGTCGACCGCGCCGGCCCAGTGGCGCTGCATGCCGCGGCGATCGAGCCGGGCTTCGCCACGGTCGAAGTGGTTGACTCGCTGGCCAATTGGACGAACGACCTGGTCGCCCGACCGCTGGCTGCCAACCTGCTCGGCCAGGTCGTGCCCGGTGCACTGGCACACTACGACCTGCCGGAGCTCGCCGAGATGCTGGGGAAAAGAGTGACGTTCGCCGCGGCGAATTGACCTCCGAATGTCATCGCCTCGTGCCCTTGCTGGCTGGTCCAACAGCGCACTTCGTCAGCGCCGCTCGCTCCGCATCGCTAGAACCCGAACACGCCTTCGACCCCCGTGTGCGGCGGCTCGTATTTGGCGTCGGCCGGCAGAATCTCAGGACTGGACGCCCAGGGATAGCGCGAGTCAGCCGGCGCGTCCTGGATGCGATAGCTGCGGTTGCGCCACTGCTGCTTCCGCTCCTTCGGGTCGATCACCAGCAGATAGTTTGTCACGCGGATCGGTTTGAGCGTGCTGAGCATCTCGGGCACGACCGGGCACTCGAACAACGGGGGCCGCATCGCCAGCACGACCAGGTTGCCCGGCGAGGAGAGCGTCTCACTGGTGTTGATCCGCGAGTAGAGCGGACCTTCCTCGATAAACGGCAGCAGCGCCACCGCCCAGCCGCCCGGCTGAAACTCCTTGGCCGGATCGGGAAAGTATCCGCGATGGATCTCGGTGTACTGCGCCAGGCCGAGGTAGAGCTGCCGCAGGTTGTTGCTGCAAGCGGTCCGCAGCGACGACTCGCGCAGCATCCGCAGCACGGGAAAGAACAGCGTGAGCAGGATCGCGATGATCGCGATCACGATAATCAGCTCCAACAGCGTGACGCCGCGGCGACCACGCGCCGCAGCACGACGACCCAAGTTGTCCCGCCTCATGGCCGCTCCTTTGCGCACCTGCCACGCTGGAACGATCTGCCCTGGAGGTCGAGTATAGCAAGAAGCACGTCCCGGGTGGCAAACTGACCCCCGGAGGATGACAATTATAGCGGACAGGTTCGGACAGGATTGCGCGCGCGGCGAATCGCCACGCCGACCAATGCCGCCCCGGCCAAAGCGGCCAACGCGAACGACGAGGGCTCCGGACCCGTCATCCAGACTCCGGTGTTGAACTGCACATCGGCCGCATCGTAGGGGCCTGTTTGGGAGTTGTAGAAAGTCGATGCCCCCAACAAGGTCGAGAACATGCTGACCGGGAAAAGTCCCGGCGCCGGATAGCTTTGCAGGTCCACGCTGACATAGGCGAGCACGCCACTGGCGGGTATGTCAGTCCCAGGAGTGTCGAACATGACCAGCGAGGCCGCGAGCAGCGTCGGCGGATCATACGGCGGACCGTAACTGAATACGCTGCTGGCCGCCGCACCAAAGATCGTGCCGGGGCCATTGAGGTCGAGTCCCAAAATCATCGGGGCAGGACCGGCCGCACCGTTGACCTCCAAAAAGAATTCCACGCCGCTGATCGTCTCGCCGTTGGTAGCGCTGATCGTGATCGGAAAAGTGCCGACGAAGCCTTCGGTCACGGAGGGGGCGTTCACGATGATCGTCGCTGTGCTGGTGGCCGGCGCGGCCAGCCACACCAAGGTCGCCGCCAGCACGCAACGAACGGAGTAAGACACTGAGAGGTTGAACACTGGCGCCTCCGAGTTGGGGTAGTCGCTATCCCTGGGTGGGGCCCATGACCGTAGGATAACAAGGGCAGCGCAACATTGCGAGAAACTGTGCGTAGGGGTCAACCCAGCCGGCCGACCAACTCGGCCAGGTCTTCGCCGGCCACGACCTGCTCGCGGCGACCGTCGCTTTCGGCCGCGACGCAAATTGCTGCGACGGGCAGGCCTTGCACCATTTGCCGCAGCAGCGGCACGGCGTCGGTGGCCAGGTAAAACGTGAAGGTCTCGCCCGGCTCGAGCGGCCCCGGCGGGTCGTCTAGCTGCAGATACTGCATGTGCTCGGCCACAGGCGGTTTCAGGTCGTCACCGGCGACCGTCACTAATGAATAGATAATTGCCAGCCTCAGGGAGGCAATTGCCGCGTCGCCCAGGTTCGTCACGTCGAACGTGACCGTCGGCAAGCCGGCGAGCGCGGAGATTTCGTACTCGACTTCAAGCGGCATAGCAGTCTGCGTCGGTTTGCTCGGTCTTTAGATCTCGACCAGCATCCGCATCGGCTCTTCCATGACTTCCTTGATCCGCTTCAGGAAGGTCACGGCCCCCTGACCGTCGACGATGCGATGGTCGTAGGTCAGCGCCACGTACATCATCGGCCGGATCACGACCTGGCCGGCCCGGGCCACGGGGCGATCCATGATGGCGTGCAGACCCAGGATGCCGCTCTGCGGCGGATTCACAATCGGCGTGGAAAGCATCGAGCCATACACGCCGCCGTTGGAGATGGTGAACGTGCCGCCTTGCAGTTCTTCGAGCTGCAGGCTGTTGTCTCGGGCCCGATGCGCCAGGTCGGCGATCGTCAGCTCGATCTCGGCAAAGCTCAGCCGGTCGGCGTCGCGCAGCACGGGCACGACCAGGCCTTTGCCGCCGCCGACCGCGATGCCGATGTCGAAGTAGTTGTGATAGACGATATCGCGGCCGCGAATCTCGGCATTGATGGCCGGCACCAGCTTGAGCGCGTCGATCGTGGCCTTGACGAAGAACGACATGAAGCCGAGCTTGATGCCGTACTTGTCCTGAAAGAGCTGCTTGTGTTCGTTGCGCAGCGCGATCACGGCCGACATGTCGATTTCGTTGTAGGTGGTCAACAGTGCGGCGGTGTGCTGGGCCTCGACCAATCGCTCGGCAATCCGCCGGCGGATCGGGCTCATCGGCACGATCTCTTCCTGGCGTCCGCCCCGCGACGCGGCGCCAGAGCTGGCCGCCGGCAGGTGCGTCTTGGTCTTGGGAATCTCGCGGGCCCGCGGGATGGCCCGGGGAATCTCCGGACTGATGACCAGCGCCTGCTCATCCGCGGCTTCGACCGTGGCAGTGGAGGGCGCCTCGATGGTGCGGCCGCCGGCGGCGGGCTTGACCTTGCCCGAGGTGCCAATGGCTCCCGCGGTTTGGGCCTGCAAGGCGGCAACGGTCGCCGTGTCGGCGGCCTGAGGCGCGGTGGCGGCCGGTTGCGGCTGGGCTTTCGCCGCCGGCTGATCTTTCTCCGTCGGAGCTGCCGCCGTGGCAGCCGCGCCGGCGCCCGGCTCCAGATAGCCGATCACTTCGCCGACCAGGGCGACGTCGCCGGTGCGCTTGAGCACGCGCGAGATCGTGCCCGACTCGGGCGCCACGATCTCGACCGTGGCCTTGTCGGTTTCGATCTCGACCACGTTCTCGTCCTTCGTGACCGTCTGGCCCTCGCCTTTGAACCATTGGCCGATCTGGACCTCGCTGATCGACTCACCGACCGTGGGCACTTTCAATTCGACTGCCATCGGAGCAACATTTCCTCAATGGGACTGCACGATCATCTGGGATCAGATGCAGGCAAAGGCCTGCATCAAAAGTTCCTTCTGCTCCAACTTGTGCGCACTGGCCGAACCGGTGGCCGGACTTGGTGAAGCGCGGCGATAGACCCCGGCAAACGGCAGGCGGTCAAACAGCTCGCCGCCAAACCGGGCCAGCAAAAACCGCCACGCGCCCATGTTCTCTGGCTCTTCCTGCACCCAGTAAACCGGGGTGCCGTCTTTGTAAGGCGCCAGCGCGGCCTTGAGCTGCGGGAAGGGCAGGGGATAGAGCTGCTCCATTCGCACGATGGCCACGTCCTGTCGTCCACGATCCTCGCGCTCTTTTTCCAGCTCATAGTACAGCTTGCCGGTACAGAGCAACACGCCGTCGACATTGGGCCGCTCGGGATTCTCGTCGGCGATGATCTTCTCGAAGTGACCCTTGGCGCAGTCGGCCAGGGTCGAGACCGCCTTGGGCAAACGCAGCAGGCTCTTGGGAGTCATGACCACCAGGGGCTTGCGCCAGGGACGCAACACCTGTCGCCGGAGCGCATGAAAGTATTGCGCCGGCGTCGTCGGATTGATGATCTGCATGTTGCACTCGGCCGCCAGCGACAAAAATCGCTCCAGCCGGGCCGAGGAGTGCTCAGGACCCATGCCCTCAAAACCGTGCGGCAACAGCAGCACAATTCCGCTCAGCCGGTTCCACTTGGTCTCGGCGCTGGCGATGAACTGATCGATGATCACCTGCGCGGCGTTGACGAAGTCGCCGAACTGGGCCTCCCACATCACCAGCCCGTGCGGGTAGTCCAGGCTGTAACCGTAGTCGAAGCCCAAGACCGCGGCCTCGGACAGTGGGCTGTTCAATATCTCGACCGGCGCCTGGCTCTTCGAGAGGTGCTCGAGCGGCGTGTAACGATGGCCGTCGGTATAGTCGTGCAGCACGGCGTGCCGTTGGCTGAAGGTGCCGCGGGTGCTGTCCTGACCGCTGAGGCGAATGCGGTAACCGGCCTCGGCCAGGCTGGCAAAGGCCAATGACTCGCCAGCGGCCCAGTCCAGCGGTCGTTCGCCGCGGGCCATCTCGCGGCGCGATTCAAGAAATCGCACCGCCTTGGGATGCGGATGAAAGTCGGCCGGCAACCGGGTCTGCGCTTCCAACAGTTCGGACAGGCGGGCCTGATCCAGGCCGGTCTCGACCTCGGGCGCGTCGGCATCGCGGCCGCCCATGTAACCTTTCCACACGCCGGGGTGGGCCTGTGGCTTGACCATGTACTCGTCGCTCTTGGCCACCGACAGTTCCAGGTCGAGCCGCTCGGTCTCTTCCTTGGCGATGCGGTCGGCCTCTTCGCGCGTGATCTCGCCCAGCGCCAGCAGCCGCTCAAGGTAACTGTCGCGGACGCTTTTGCGTTTCTCGATCGCGCGGTAGAGCACCGGTTGGGTAAACGATGGCTCGTCCCCCTCGTTGTGGCCGCGGCGGCGGTAGCAGTACATGTCGATGACGACGTCGCGGCGGAACTCCTCGCGAAAATCCATCGCCAGGCGAACCACGAAGGCCACGGCCTCGGGGTCTTCGCCGTTGACGTGGAAGATGGGGATTTGCAGCATCCGCGCCACGTCGGTGGCATAGGTGCTCGAGCGACCCTCGTGCGGCGAAGTGATGAAGCCGATCTGGTTGTTGACCACAACGTGAATCGTGCCGCCGGTGGTGTAACCCTCCAACTGACTCATGTTGAAGGTCTCCTGCACCACGCCCTCGCCGGCAAAGGCCGCGTCGCCATGGATCAACAGCGCCATCGTGTGCTCGCGCTTCGTGTCGCCCGAGCGATCCTGCTTGGCCCGCACGCGGCCCACGGCCACGGGGTTGACGAATTCCAGATGGCTGGGATTGAAGCAGAGCGACAGGTGCACTTTGTGCCGGGCGGCGGTGAGCCAATCGCTGGAGTAGCCCAGGTGATACTTCACGTCGCCGCGACCCAGGTGCAGCTTGGGGTCGATGTCGGCAAACTCGCGAAAGATATCCTGCGGGCTCTTGCCCATGATATTGGCCAGCACGTTCAAGCGGCCGCGGTGGGCCATGCCCAGCACGATCTCGCGGATACCCTGGTCGCCGGCCTTCTCGATCGTCAGGTCCAACAGCGGGATCAAGCTCTCGGCGCCTTCCAGCGAGAAGCTCTTGGCCCCGGTGAATCGCTTCTGGATGAACTCTTCGAAGATCGTGGCATCGGTCAACCGGGTCAGGATGCGCAGCTGCTCCTGCTTGGACAGCGTGATGTGATTCTCGGTCCCCTCCATGCGGTCTTGCAGCCATTGCCGCACGGTCAGGTCGTCCATGTGCATGTACTGCACGCCGATCGCCCGGCAGTAGGTATTGCGCAGGCGGTTGGCGATGTCGCGCAGCGTCAGCACGTCGGGACCATGGATCGTGGCGGTGGAGAACGGCCGGTCCATGTCATCTTCGGTGAAGCCGTAGTATTCGGGGTCGAGCTCGGGCAAGTGCGGCCGCGGCATGCCCAGCGGATCGATGTTGGCCACCAGGTGCCCGCGCACTCGATAGGCGCGCACCATCTGGTCGAAGCGATCTTGCAGCAGGGCCATCTCCAGCTCGCGCACGCTGGAGCCGGCCGTGTCTTCGGCCCCGCCGGCGGGATTGAAGATACTGCGGGCTTGAAACGAAGGGCCGAAGCGGGGTGCGGCGCCGTTGCCGCCCTTTACCGGGGGGCGGCCGACCGTGGCGTGGCCGTTGCCGCCCAGGCGGCGAAAGTAGCGCCGCCAGTCGGCCGAGACGCTGCTCGGGTCGCGCAGGTAGCTGGTGTAGAGGTCCTCGATGAAGCCCAAGTTCAGGCTGTTGATTTCCGGATCCGTGTCCTGGTCGGCGTGGGGCAGATTGAGCATGACGAAGTCACCTTACGCGAAAATGCCGATCCGCTCGTGCGGCGGCAATGTCGTCTCTGTGGGGAGCACGCTGAGTGCGACGTATTCTACCGCGTCCCAGGAGCCTGGCTGCGGAGAGACCGGAGATTAATCGTGCCTCCCGAGCAGCGGCGGCAAGATTGCCCAGGGCGCCTCGCGCTTGCCGCAAAGACGCCGCCAGCAACAAAAAAACCCATCTGCGCTCGCAGCACAGACGGGCCACAGCCCCGCGCGGTCCATTCCGAAACACTTTCCTCGAGACCCCGGTATGCTAGGGGGGTGTCGCAAGAGTGTCAAGCCGACTCGAGACCCCGAAAACGGCCTAAAGTGGCCCATTCTCGCCGCCCTTTGTATGACTTATCATAGAGGTTTACCCATTCCCGGCCGGTTAGTGCACCTCACGCGCGATGAACGTCACGTTTACCTGTCCCCGCTGCCACGAAGGTGCTCGGGCCGATGTCGGGCCTGACGCCGCGGCGCTCGAGTGCTCGGCCTGCCACCAGCCGATCTCGGTGCCCGCAGGCGCGTTTGCCGACGGTCAGCTCTGCCGCTGCCTGGTTTGCCCCAGCACCGACCTGTTTGTGCGCAAGGACTTCCCACAGCGGCTGGGGGTCGGAATCGTGATCGTGGGAATCGTGGGCAGCTCGATCGCCTGGGGCTATACCTACACGGTGGCCACGTTCGCCATCCTGCTGGCCACGGCCCTGGTGGACGTCGTGCTGTACCTGATCGTGCCTGACGCGTTGATGTGTTACCGCTGTGGCGCACAATACCGCCTGGCCGAGGGCATGGACCGGCACGGAGCCTTCAACCTGGAGACCCACGAGCGGTATCGACAACAAGCGGCCCGGATGGCCGGACATTCCGGCTAACTGCCGAGTCGCCGACCGCGCCGACGGCGTCTAACCACCGGCGGCGACGGTCACCTTGGCCACCATGCCGGCCTCGACCATTCCCTTGACGCCGCCACTCAAAACGTTGGCACGAACCTGATGGACCCCGAACGCGAGCGAATCCAGGCCGACTTGCGCGGGCTCGTCAAAGGTGACGTCCGTTGCGATGACGTCTTCTTGCAGCTCTACGCCTCGGACGCCAGCGTCTATGAGATCAAACCGCTGGGCGTGGTCCGCCCCCGGGCGCTGGCCGACGTCGTGGCGGTGGTGCAGTATGCCGCCGAGAACCACTTGCCCATCCACGCCCGCGGGGCCGGCACTGGTCTGGCCGGCGAATCGCTGGGGGCGGGCCTGGTGCTGGACTTTTCGCGCTACATGCGCCGCGTGCTCGAGGTAGGACCTGAGAGTGTCCGCGTGCAACCCGGCGTGGTGCACGCACAACTCAACGACTTCCTCCGCCCCTACGGTCGAGAGTTTGGCCCGGACCCGGCGATGAACAGCGTCACGACCATGGGCAGCGTGATCGCGATCGACGCCGGAGGCAGCCACTGGCTGAAGCACGGCTCGGCGCGCCGGCACGTGCTGAGCCTGCAAGTCGTGCTGGCCGACGGCACGGTCATGGAGGTCTCGCGCGAGCCACTGGACGAATCGCGGGCCGACCCCGAATCGCGGCGTGGACAGTTGGTCTGGTCGCTCGTGGACCTGCTTCGCCGCGAGGCCGACACGATCCGCGACCATCAGCCCCAAAGCGTGGTGAATCGTTGCGGTTACCAACTGGCCGACGTCCTGGACGACCGTCAACTGGACCTGGCCCGGCTGCTGAGTGGTTCCGAGGGCACGCTGGCGATCATCACCGAGGCCACCGTGGCCACGCAGCCCTTGGCCAAGCATCGGGCGGTGGCCTTGTTGCTGTTCGACCGTCTGGAGAGCGCGGCCAAGGCCGTGATGGAAATCTTGCCGCTGGACCCCAGTGCCTGCGATCTGATGGACCGCAGACATCTCAGCCTGGCGCGCGAAAGCACGGTGCAATACGACCTGCTGATTCCGCCCGAGACCGAGGCGGCTCTGCTGGTAGAGACCGAAGGGGACACGCTGCCCGGGGTGCGCGATAAGCTGGCGCAGATCATTGACCGCGTGCGGCGCAAGAAGCGGCTGGCCTTTCACGCCGTACAAGCGCAGGACCGCGAAGAGACCGAGCTGTTCTGGGGCCTGGCGCGCCGCGTCGTGCCGACCTTGTATCGCATGAAGGGCTCGACCCGACCGCTGCCGTTTATCGAAGACCTGGCGGTGCCGCCCAAAGTGCTGCCCGACTTCCTGGTGCGGATGCAAAATGTGCTGAAGCAGCACCAGATCGTCTCGTCGCTGTTTGGCCACGCCGGGCATGGGCAGTTGCATCTGCGGCCGTTTTTGGATCTGAGCAATCCGGCAGACGTCACGCGGATGGCCCAATTGGCCTCGGACCTGTACGACGAGGTGATCGCCATCGGCGGCACGATCAGCGGCGAGCATGCCGCGGGCTTGAGCCGCACGTCGTTCATCCGCCGCCAATACGGTCCGCTGGCCGATGTGTTTCGCGACGTGAAGCGGATCTTCGACCCTGACAACATTCTGAATCCCGGCAAGATTGTCGGCACGGACCCGGACCTGCACATTCGCAACCTGCGGCCGCTGTCGCTTCCCACCGGCGCCAACAGCGGCGAGACCCCCGCGGCCGATCCTGCGACGCCGGCCGCGGCGGTTGCGGCCCCGCAGGTTTGGCAGCTCCATTGGACCGGCGACGAACTGTCGCAGACGGCCCGCGACTGCAATGGTTGCGGCGCGTGCCGCAGTCAATTGACCGAGACGCGGATGTGCCCGATCTTTCATTTCGCGCCCGCCGAGGAGAGCTCGCCCCGGGCGAAAGCCAACCTTTTGCGGAGCGTGCTGGCCGGATCACTGCCGGCCAGCACCGTGACCAGCGAAGATTTTAAGTCCGTGACCGACCTGTGCGTCAACTGCCACATGTGTCGGCTGGAATGCCCCGCCACGGTCGACATCCCCAAGCTGATGATGGAGGGCAAGGGGACCTACGTGGCGACCAACGGTCTGTCGACGACCGATTGGTTGATGTCGCGCGTCGACAACCTGAGCCGCGCCGGCAGCCTGATGTCGCCATTGGCCAACTGGGCGATCACCAATGGTCCGGCCCGCTGGCTGATGGAAAAGGTATTGGGCGTAGCGCGGGGGCGAAAGCTGCCGCGGTTTGCCTCCAAGAGCTTTCTGCGGATCGCTGCCCGCCGCCGGCTGACCCGACCCAGCCGCCGTGACACCGCCAAGGTGCTGTACTTTGTCGACACCTATGCCAACTATCACGACCCGCAACTGGCCGAAGCGCTGGTCAGCGTGCTGGAGCACAACGCCGTGGCGGTCTATGCCCATCCGGGGCAACTGGCGTCGGGCATGCCGATGATCTCGCTGGGAGCATTGGGCGCTGCACGCCGGGTGGCCGAGCAAAACGTGGCCCTGCTGGCCGAGGCGGTCCGTCAGGGCTATCACATCGTGGCGACCGAACCCTCGGCGGCGCTCGCGCTGACGCATGAATATCCGGCCCTGTTGGACGATGACGAATCGCGGCTGGTCGCCGCCAACACCAGTGAGGCCTGCGGATACCTTTGGAAGTTGCATCAGCTTGGCAAGCTGCAGCTCGACCTGCGGCCGGTCAACGTCGTGCTCGGCTATCATCTGCCATGCCACATCCGCGCCCTGGGCGGCGGATCTCCGGGCGAGAACCTGCTGCGGCTGATTCCCGGATTGGTCGTCACGCGAACAGAGAACAGTTGCTCGGGAATGGCCGGGACATTCGGACTGAAGCGCGAACATTTTCGCGCCAGCCTGCGCGCCGGCCGGCCGATGATCTCTAGCTTGCGCAATCCGCGAATGCAGGCCGGCACCACCGAATGCAGCGCGTGTAAGATCCAGATGGAGCAGGGGGCCGGCAAGCCGACCATTCACCCCGTCAAGCTGTTGGCCCTGGCTTATGGTCTGATGCCCGAGGTCGGCGACCTGCTCAATGCCCCGGTGCAGGAACTGGTGGTCACGTGAAAGTGCGCGTGCGACTATTTGCCGTGGCGCGCGAACTGGTCGGCGCCGAATCGCTGGAAGTGGAGCTGGCCGACGGCGCGTCGATCTCAGAGCTCCGCGCCGCGCTGACGCGTCATACGCCCAGTCTGGCGCAAGTGCTGCCCCACGTGTTGTTCGCGGTGGGCAACGACTATGTCCTGGACAATGCGGTCATCCTGCCCGATCGCGAAGTGGCTTGTATCCCTCCGGTCAGCGGAGGGTAGAATAAGGGTGCCTTGCGGCGCCGGCGCGCCGACAAGTTCCTTCAATTTGCACGACAGCACGGCTCGTTCGTGCGGGCTACCCTTCACGCCATGGTCGACCTCACCCACCATCCCATCGACACGCAGGCCCTGCTGGCCGGGGTTACGTCGCCCGCGGCCGGCGCGGTGGTGCTATTTTTGGGCACGACCCGGCAGTGGACTCGTGGGCGAGAGACCGCGTCACTCGACTATGAATGTCACCAGGAAATGGCCCTGGCCAAGCTTGCCGAGCTGGAAGCCACGGCACGCCAGCGTTGGCAGCTGGTGGATTGCGCGATCGTCCACCGCGTGGGTCACGTGCCGCTGGGCGAGGCCAGCGTGGCGATCGCGGTCAGCACGGCGCATCGCGGCACGGCATTCGAGGCCGGTCAGTGGCTGATCGACACGCTGAAAGATGTCGTTCCAATTTGGAAAAAAGAGAATTGGGCCGATGGGCAAAGTGCCTGGGTCCACCCGGGACTTAACGTCGACGCGCCCGCCCAGCCAGAGGCGCCCCGATCATGAGCACTTCTCATTTTGATCATTCTGTCACGTCGCCCGCCATTGCCGCACCGTTGGTCGACTCGTTTGGTCGCCGCCACTCCAACCTGCGGATCAGCGTCACCGACCGCTGCAACATTCGCTGCTTCTATTGCATGCCGGCTGAGAACGTGCAATTCAAGCCCCGCCATGAGCTGCTCACGTTCGAAGAGATCGAACGGTTCGTGCGGGTCGTGGCCCCGCTGGGCGTCAACAAAATTCGGCTCACAGGCGGTGAACCCCTGGTCCGGCATGACCTGGTGCGGCTGGTCGAAAAGCTGGCCGCCATCAGCGGCATTCGCGACGTCGCGCTCACGACAAACGGCATCCTGCTGGCCGACGTGGCGCAATCACTCAAAAACGCCGGACTATCGCGCGTGAACATCAGCCTCGACTGTCTCAATGAAGAGACTTTTTTCGCGATCTCGCGCCGCGCGGGACTCGACCAGGTCCTAGCGGGCATCTTTGCGGCCCAGCGGGCCGGCTTCCGCAAAATCCGGCTCAACGCGGTGGCCATCCGCGGACTCAGCGAGCCGGAGATCGTGCCGCTGGGTCAGTTTGCCCGGACCCATGGCTTGGAAATGCGGTTCATCGAGTTCATGCCGCTGGATGCCGACGGCGCCTGGGACCAAGGGCAGGTGCTGGACGGACCGCGGATTCGCACGATGCTAGAAGATGCCTTCGGCCCACTGGTGCCCGTGCCGGTCGAAGACCCCGCGCAGCCCGCGACAGACTATGTGTTTGCCGACGGCGTAGGCCGCATCGGCTTTATCAATCCGGTGACGCAGCCGTTTTGTCAGAATTGCAACCGTTTGCGGCTGACGGCCGAGGGTCAGGTGCGCAACTGCCTGTTTTCGACCGCCGAGTGGGATGCCCGCGCGGTCCTGCGGGGGGGCGGCAGCGACGAGGATCTGGCGGAGCTAGTGCGCTCAAGCGTCGGCGCCAAGCGGGCTGGGCACGGCATCAATAGCGAGGAGTTCGTCAAGCCGCTGCGAGCCATGTATCAGATTGGCGGATGAGGCGGCCGTTGCCATGACTCACGACAGATCAACGCACGGCGCATCAACTCATAACGCTGCCGAACCGCGCCGCATCTACCTGGACAATGCGGCCACGAGCTGGCCGAAGCCTGAGGGGGTCTATCAGGCGGTCGATGATTACCTGCGCAACGTCGGTGCGCCAGCCGGGCGAGGGGGCTATGCCGAAGCGGTCGAGGTCGGCAGCCTGGTGGCCGACACGCGACGCCAAATCGCGCGGCTGCTCGGCGTTGACGATCCGCGGCGTGTGATCTTTGGGCTCAACGGCACCGACGCATTGAACCTGGCGATCCACGGCCTGCTGGCCGATGGCGACCACGTGGTCACGACCGACGTGGAGCATAACTCGGTGCTGCGACCGCTGGCGGCCTGGGAACAGGCCGGGCGGATCACCGTCACCCGGGTGCCCTGCGACGAACGCGGCGTGGTTGACCCCGACGCAGTCGGCGATGCGCTTAAGAAAAAGACCCGGCTGCTAGCCGTCAGCCACGCTTCGAACGTCACCGGCGCCCTGCAAGACGTCGCCGCGATCGCTCGCCGGGCACACGAGGCCGGGGCCCTGGTGCTGTGCGACGCCGCGCAAACGGTCGGTCACGTCGAGGTGGACATGACGGCGCTGGGGGTCGACCTGCTGGCCGCCTCGGGTCATAAGGGCTTGCTAGGTCCGCTGGGCACGGGGGTCTTGGCGCTTGCCGGTCATGTGCCCCCACGATTGGCCAGCGTTCGCCAGGGGGGCACCGGCACCGAGAGCGAGTCGGAAAACCAGCCCGACGCGTTGCCGAGCAAGTATGAAGCCGGCAACCTCAACGTCGCGGGCATCGTCGGCTTGCGGGCCGGCGTAACGTACTTGGCCGAACGGGGCATCGCGAACGTCGCCCAGCATGGTCAACAACTGACCGAGCGGCTGCTGACAGGTCTGGCCGAGATCTCCGCGGTGCGGGTTGTCGGTCCGCGCGAGGCCGGGGCCCGCGTGCCCCTGGTCAGCATCGTGGTCGAGGGCTATGATCCGCAGGAGATGGCCTTGGCGCTCGATGCGTCGCATCGCGTGCAGGTTCGAGCGGGTCTGCATTGCGCCCCGCGCGTGCACGAGCGGCTGGCCACCCTGGCCGGCGGCGGCACGGTGCGGTTCAGCCTGGGACCGTTCACGACCGTCGAGGATATCGAGACCGCGTGCCGCGCCGTAGCCGAACTGGCCGCGTCGCCAATGACCCATTAGTCGGCGACCGCCGTTTTGCGAGGCCGGGCGAAAAAAGTACCTCCGCAACGCGTCCGGTCCGCAAGAGCGAGCAATCATGGAAAAAGAACCCTGGTTCAAGGACGGTTTGCGGTTTGAATGCACCGGCTGCGGCGACTGCTGCACGGGCGCGCCCGGTTATGTGTGGGTCAACCGCGAGGAGGTCACGGCGATCGCCGCCAAGGTCGGTTTGCCGGTCGACCAGTTCGAAAAGAAGTACGTCCGCGCCGTGGGCATCCGCAAGAGCCTAGTCGAGTATGCCAATGGCGATTGCGTGTTCTTCGACCCCAACACGCGCAAGTGCACCGTTTATGAGGCCCGACCGCGGCAATGTCGCACTTGGCCCTTCTGGGAATCGAACGTCTCGACCAAGGAAGCCTGGAAGCAGACCTGCGAGGTTTGCCCTGGCAGCGGCCGCGGCAAACTGCACCCGGTGGAGAAGGTGCTGCACCAGATCTCGATCTTCAAGGTCTAACGGCTGCTGGCGCGGCAAGCGCCGTCAAGCCAGCGCGACCTCGGGCATCCGCCGGCCACGCTTCTCTTGGGCTTCTTCGCCAGCCGCGTGAGCACCCACTCGATTTTGCGGATTGCTTAAACTCTGCCGGTTGTAACGCCGATCAATAGCGTCACACCGTGAAGCACCGCGCGGGGCGAGGTGCGAGGCTTTGAGGCTTAGCGATGTCCGTAAACCATTGCTGGGTTTCAATTTACAAAGAACGACGTGCTTTCAGGCCCGGCGGCTTCTTGTAAGGTATTGAAAACAAAACACTTGGCATCCAAAACCACACGTTCACTGGGTCGCAAACGAGAGGGTCAAAGCCGAGCAACAGAGCCTGGTCGGAATCGAATGATCTTGACTGTAGTTCTTATGCCATCTACACTTGGGAACATGACTGCGGGGGTCAAGGGACCTTTGAATTGTCCCGCGGGCCTACTTCTCACAGGAGAACTCGGTCGTGACCAAGAAAGAGATCGTCAAAACCATTTCCGACGAGATCGGGCTCACTCAGCTCAAGACGAAAGAGATCGTCCAGAAGACCTTCGACGCGATCGTCGAGACCCTGGTCGAGGAGCGCCGGATCGAGTTGCGAAATTTTGGCGTGTTCGAGGTGAAGAAGCGGGCCGCACGCAAGGCACGCAACCCTCGCACGGGCGATAAGGTGTACGTGCCCGAGAAGTTCGTGGTCACGTTCAAACCTGGTAAAGAGATGGAAGAACGGGTACGCGAGTTGGAGCGGCAAGCCGCCGCTGCAGCCGAGCGGGCCCGGGCCGGAATGGACAATCCCACCGGGGATAGCAGGCCCATAGGGGATAACAGGCCCACGGGTGATAGCAGGCCGGTGACCGAGACCTTGGGCCGCACGGGATTTAACGCCCAGGGCAGCCCGGGATAGCATCGTTGGGGGGGAACCACCCAACGCGACTATAACCTGGGCGCGAATCGATCAGAGGAAAAGATAGACCTGGCAAGGAGTTGGCCTCGGCGCAGGCAGGCGAAGTCAGTAACCTTCCCGCGCTTTTGCAAGTCCTTTTCGAAGCTAAAACACTTCCGCTTCGAAGCGTGTTCTAACGCGACAAGTCAATTCAACGAAAGCTAGTTCACACGGTCACGCGGCCGGCATCGACTCGTCGATCTGCCGCGCGGCCCGACAAGGATATGTCGACAACTCTTCGCTCGGTGGGCGAGGGGTCTCAATCGTTCACGGAGGAGTGTGTGATGCGCAGGCTACTGTTGGCCGCGATCTTGGGTTTGGCGCTTTCCGGCGGCACCGGCTGTATTTTGCCGATCTACTCCGGCGACCAGCCCACCCGCACCCAAGAATTGATCTTCACGTCCGAGAACCTGCGACAGTTGCTAGAAGACTGGCAACGGATCTGGTTCTTGGATCAGCCTAGCCACTTGTCGCCCTATCGGACGCATGGCGGCCTGATCTAACGCACGCCTGCATCTCTAAACGGTTCATCACAGGCGAGCCGCTCCGAATCACGGGGCGGCTCGCTTTTTTTAGGCAGACTGAGTTACCGCGCGCCCGAAGCGACCGCCGCCAAGTTGCCCGTCGCCGAGGCGACCGATACATTACACGCAGGTCGATTCAACCTGGCTTGTCGATTCGCTAATTATCCCATCCGTCGGTTTGCTGCCTGGCCGCCGCCCCGCCTGAGATCGCGCGCGTGAGCTCTCCAAACGTCAAATTGGCTGTCTCGCTGGGACGGCTGAAGCTGGCCAACCCGATTCTGGTCGCGTCGGGCACGTTTGGCTATGCGCGGGAGATGGAGTACCTGGTGGACCTCGGCCGACTGGGCGGCATCATTCCCAAGACGATCACGCCCCTGCCCCGCCCCGGCAACAAACCGTGGCGCACGATCGAGACCACCGGCGGCATGCTCAACTCGATCGGCCTGGACAATGACGGCGTCGAGGCCTTCGTCGCGCATCACCTGCCCTACCTGGCCGGCACCGGCGTGCCCATCGTCGTCAGCATCGCGGGCCACGATCACGACGAGTTCGTCGCCCTGGCCGCGCGGCTGCAAGGGGTCGCCGGCGTGGCCGCGATTGAGCTGAACGTCTCCTGCCCGAATGTCTCGGGAGGGGTCGATTTCGGCTCCGACCCCGAGCTGTGCCGCCGCGTCGTCAGCGCCGTGCGGGCCGCGTGCGACCTGCCGCTGATCGCCAAGCTGACGCCCAACGTCACCAGCATCGCCACGATCGCCCGGGCCGCGGAAGAAGGCGGAGCGGACGCCGTCTCGGCCATCAACACCTGCCTGGGCATGGCGGTCGATTGGCGCCGCCGGCAACCGATGCTCGGAGGCATCGTCGGCGGACTGAGCGGCCCGGCGATCAAGCCCATCGCGCTGCGTTGCGTTTATCAAGTCGCCCAGGCCGTGAAGATCCCCGTGATCGGCATCGGCGGAATCGCCACGATCGACGATGTCATGGAGTTTCTCGTCGCCGGCGCCAGCGCCGTGCAGATCGGCACCGCCAACTTTTATAATCCAACCGCCACGATGAAGCTCTTGGACCAATTGCCCGCGGCGCTGGCCGAGCTGGGAGCAAAAAACGTGACGGAGGTGATTGGGACAATGAAAACGAGTGGCTAGTGATCAGTGGCGAGTGGCCAGTGAGTCACCGCCACTCCCAAGGAAACGCGCAACGGTATGTTTTACTAGCCACTATTCACTGACCACTAACCACTACTATGCGTGTCCTCTCCGGCATTCAACCCACTGGCCGTCCTCACTGGGGTAACTACTTTGGCGCCATTCGTCAGTATGTTGACCTGCAGGGCGAGGAGGCTTCGTACTACTTCATTGCCAATCTGCACGCGCTGACCACGGTGCGCGATGCCAAGGCGCTGGCCGGCTACACGCTGGATGCGGCGATCGACCTGTTGGCCCTGGGTCTCGATCCCCAACGGGCCACGATGTTTGTGCAGTCCGACGTGCCCGAGGTTTCTGAGCTGTGCTGGGTGCTGTTGACCGGCACGCCGATGGGTCTGCTCGAGCGCTGCCATGCGTACAAAGACAAGAAGGCCAAGGGGCTCACCGCCGACGCCGGTCTGTTCACCTATCCGGTGCTGATGGCCGCCGACATCCTGGCCTACGACTCGGACGTGGTGCCAGTGGGCGAGGACCAGGTGCAGCACATCGAGGTGGCCCGCGACCTGGCCGGCAGCTTCAATCATCATTTCGGTTCGGCAGACAAACCGATCTTTGTCCTGCCCAAGGCCAAGCTGCTCGACGCTTCTGCCAAGGTGCCGGGCACCGACGGTGAGAAAATGTCAAAGAGCTACAACAACACTCTCGAGATTTTTGAAGACGCCAAGGCGCAGCGGAAGAAGATCATGCGGATCACGACCGACTCACGGCCGATGGAAGATCCGAAAGATCCGCTGACCGATCACCTCTTTCAGCTCTACTCGCTGGTTGCGACCCAGGACGAGCTGGAAGCGATGGCCGCGCTGTATCGTCGCGGCGGTTTCGGCTATGGCGACGTCAAGAAAGCGTTGGCCGATGCCGCCGAGCGGTATTTTGCCGAGCCGCGGGCCCGCCGCGCGGAGCTGGCCGCGCGGCCCGAGCAGGTCCGCGAGATTCTGGCTGACGGCGCCAGCCGCGCGCGCAAAAAGGCGGGCGAGGTCCTGGCCCGGGCCAAACAGGCCTGCGGACTGCTGTGAGAAACTTTCGAGACGCGCCATGAACCGCGTCGAACGCAACCTGTTGTGGCTGATCGGCGGCTCGGTGGCAGCCGTGGCCGTGGCCTGGATCGCGTTTGGATTGCAGCTCTCGGGCTTCGCGCCTGCGGTGGCCTTTCCACTGCTGGTCGGCGCCGCGCTGGGCGCATGCCTGGCAGCACTCTGGCGGTGGCTCGATGCGCCGGGCACGCGCACCGCGGTGGCCACTGCGTTTGTCTGGGGGTTGCTGGCCGTCGTCGGTCAGGACTACATTGGCCATAGGCAGCGCGTGCGGCAATTTGCCGACGAGCTGGCCGCGCAGAATTCGCCTGCCGCGTTAGCTGTGGCCGGCGCGGCCCAGCCCACGTTTGCCGACCATCTGGCCGCCGTCGTCGGCCGAGCGCCGTGGTGGTGGTCGTTGGAGCTGGTGCTCACGGCGACCGCAGCCGCCGCGGTGACCGCCTGGGGTCGCCGATCCGTTGTAAGCAACGTGGCGACCTGCACGGATGACTCTATCCAGCCCTAATGCGTGAACGCGTCGCCGACGATTCAATTCATCCCTTCTCCGTGAGCCCGCTATGGCAATCCTTGGCATTGGCACCGACATCGTGGAGTGTCTGCGCATCGCGCAGATGATCGAGCGGCACGGCGAACTGTTCATCACTCGGGTTTATACCGAGCACGAGATTCAGTATTGCCAGAGTCGCAAGCTGGCCACGCCACACTTCGCCGGGCGCTGGGCCGCCAAAGAGGCCGTGCTCAAAGCCCTGGGTACGGGCTGGCGGCGGGGCATCAGTTGGCGCGACGTCGAGATTCACAACGAGCCCGGCGGTCGCCCCACGGTCCGACTGCGCGGCGGCGCCCGCGACGTGGTCGAGCAATTAGGCATCAGCCAGATGCTGATCAGCATCTCCCACTGCCGCAGCCACGCGACGGCCTACGCGCTGGCGGAAGGAGATCGCAAAGACGACGGTTTTGCCGCAAGCGAATAGTCGCGGCAACGGTTGTTGTTGGTTGCTCGTTGTTGGTTGCTGGTGAAAAGAGGGACCCAGGCGAGGGCGAGCCGGCATGGGCAAGAACTATACGGACTTGATGGTGTGGCAGAAGGCCATGGACCTGGTCGTCGCCATCTACTCGGCAACTCGAACGCTACCCAAGGAGGAAATGTTCGGACTAATTTCGCAGATGAGACGCGCCGCCGTTTCGGTGCCCAGCAATATTGCTGAGGGACAGGCGCGCAAGACGCGCGGAGAGTTTAAGCACTTTCTCGGAATGGCCCACGGGTCATTAGCCGAACTAGGCACTCAGGCCACCGTCACCGAGCGGCTAGAAATGCTGCCAGCCGAAGTTGCCAAGGAACTTAGCGACCAAATCACACAGGTTGCCAGAATGCTCAACGCTCTACTTACCAGCCTGGAATCCACCGGCTCCTGACCAACAACTAGCAACCAACAACTATTTCCCCTTCTTCGCCGGCGCTTTCTTTTTTGCGCTCTTGCGGGCGGGTTTCTTCTCGGCTTTGCCGTTGCCGTCTTCGCCGTCGTCGGCCGTGGCTTTGACCGCGCGCTTGAAGGTCGACTTGCGGCCGGCCTTCTTCTTGGGCGGACCCAGCGCGGCCCGCGCGGCCAATAGCTCCAGGGCTTGCTCGCGGGTCAATTCCTCGACCACGGCTCCCTTGGGCAGCGACGCGTTGGTCTCGCCGTCGTTCAAGTAAGGACCGTAGCGACCTTCCAGAAGTTGGATCTTCTGCTTCGTGACGGGCGATTCATCGAAGACCTTGATCGGCTCGCGCGGTGCGCCAAAGCCGCGGCGCATCGCCTTGGGCTGGGCCAATAGCGCCAGCGCCTCGGCCAACGTCACCTCGATCGGCGACGTGCCGGCAGGCAGGCTGCGGGTCTCTTCGCCGCACTTCACATAGGGACCAAAGCGGCCGTTGTAGGCCATGACCGCCAGGCCCGACTCGGGATGCGGACCCAGGTCGCGCGGCAACTGCAACAGTCTGAGCGCGACCTCCAGCGTTACATCTTCGGGCTTCATGCCCTTGAGGAGCGAAGCGTTCTTCGGTTTCTCCTCGTCCTCCTGCGAGCCACGCTGCACGTAGGGTCCGAAGCGGCCGACCTTCAGATAGACCGGCTTGCCCGTCTCGGGACAGCTGCCCAGGGGTTCTTCGCTTTGGGCTGCCTGGCTCAGCAGCTCGATCGCCGCGTCGACCGTGAGCTCGTCGGGCGGCGTTTCGTCGCGCAGGCTCGCGCGCTGCTCGCCATGCTCGATAAACGGTCCATAGCGGCCGACCCGCACGTTGATCGGTTGGCCGTCGGGCGCCGTGCCGATAAAGATGCGGCTGATGTCGCGGGCGTCGATCTCTTCAGACTTGTTCTCCAGCAGTCGCTTCAAGCCCGGCTTGCCGTTGCCGAAGTAAAAACCTTTGAGATACTCGAGCTGACCGGCCTCGCCGCGGCTGATCGCGTCGAGGTCGTCTTCCATCTGGGCCGTGAATTTGTAGTCGACCAGGTTCGGCAAATTTTTCGAGGGCACCGGCGACACCGAGAATGCGACCCAGGTGGGCACCAGGGCGTTGCCCTTCTTAAAGACGTACTCGCGGGCCAGGATCGTGTCGATGATCGAGGCATACGTGCTCGGCCGGCCGATGCCCATCTCTTCGAGCGCGCGGGTCAGCGCCGCTTCGCTGAAGCGGGCTGGCGGCTGGGTGGTGTGGCTCTTCGACTCCAGCTCGCGACAAACCAGGGCTTCGCCCACGGTCACGCTGGGCAGTACCGTGTCCTGCTCGGCCAGGTCGGCGGCTGGGTCGTCGCTCCCCTCGACATAAGCCCGCAGGTAACCGGCAAAGTCGATGGTCTTGCCGCTCACACTGAAGATTGCACCGTCCCCCTCGACCGTGATCGTGATCCGCCGGCCGCGAGCGTCGGCCATCTGGCTGGCCACGGTCCGCTTCCAGATCAGGTCGTACAGGCGGAACTCGTCCTGGTTCAAGCCGCCGCGCAATTGTTCAGGGAACGCAAACGGATGACCCGCCGGGCGAATCGCCTCGTGGGCTTCCTGCGCGTTCTTGACCTTGGTCTGATACATCCGCGCCTCGCCCGGCAGATACTCGCTGCCATATTGCGAGCTCACCAGCTCGCGGGCCGCTTCGACCGCCACCTTGGCCAGCGTGGTCGAGTCGGTACGCATGTAAGTGATGTGGCCGTTCTCATACAGGCTCTGCGCCACCTGCATCGTGCGCTTGGCGGTGAAGCCCAGCTTGCGATTGGCCTCTTGCTGCAGCGTGCTGGTGGTGAACGGCGGCGACGGCTTGGAGGTGAATGGCTTGTCGTCCAGACCCTCGACCTTGAAGGAAGCACGATTCAATCGGTCGCTCAACTGGCTGGCGGCCGCCTCGTCCAAGAGCAGAAACGTGTTGTCCTTGAGGCGACCCGTGGCGGCATCAAAATCCTTGCCTGCGGGAATACGCCGGCCGTCGACGCTGACCAGCTCCGCGCGAAACTGCTGCTCGTCCTGCTTGTTGAACGTGGCGACCAGGTCCCAATAGGTGGCCGAGACAAAAGCCATCCGCTGCCGCTCGCGCTCCACGATCAGCCGCACCGCCACGCTCTGCACGCGACCTGCCGAGAGCTTCGGCCGGACCTTGCGCCACAACAGCGGCGAAACTTCATAGCCATACAAGCGGTCAACGATCCGCCGGGTCTCCTGGGCTTTGACCAGGTCCTCGTTAACCGAGCGCGGATGTTCGAGCGCTTCGTTGATCGCCTCTTTCGTGATTTCGTGAAACACCAGCCGATGCACCGGCACCTTGGGCTTGAGCAGCTCCTGCAAGTGCCAACTGATGGCCTCTCCCTCGCGGTCCTCGTCGGTCGCCAGGTATAGGTCTTTGGCGTCCTTCAGCAAGCCCTTGAGTTTGCGGACCTGGGCCGTCTTGCCCGGCGGGATAATGTAGACCGGGTCAAAGTCCTTAGTGACGTTGACGCCCAGATAGGCCCAGTCTTCGCCTTTGAACTCGGCGGGGATCTGCTTGGCGCCCTGAGGCAGATCGCGGACGTGGCCAATCGAGGCCTCGACCGTGAAGCCCGAGCCCAGAAACTTGCCGATGGTGCGTGCTTTCGCCGGTGATTCAACGATCACCAGCGACTTTCCGCCTCGCTTTGCCGTGCCTTTGGCCATGCTGTTTATGTCAAAGTGGGAGGCTTGGGTAAATAGCTCGTTTAACTTCGGCCCGCAGGTCCGATTTCTTTGCCAGCGGGTCGACCGCCGGATCCAATCCGTCCAAGCGGAACGTCGCTGGCCACCCTGACAGGGTCCAACCGGCACAGTCCGCCTGACTGCATGTTCTACGCGCCGCAGGGGCGAAAGAGCGGCGAAACTGAGAAATAATTCGCCAAACTCTCAGCCGTTGCTGATGTTGCGCCAAGCGCCATCGCCCCCAAAAGGGCGGTCGCCGGGTCGCCAACCGCCCTTCATTAATACTGTGGCTGTCACGCTGTCAAGGCTGCTTTCAGCCGGGAGGGCGGGGCCCGTGACCGGAATCCGGACCAGAGTTGGGCGCCGCGGGACGCTCGGAGCGCATGCTGAAGCCGCGCGCGTTAGGCCTTTAGCCAGGCCCGCAGGTCCCAGGAGAGCATACGCTCGATCTCAAAGATTTCGCTGCGATAGACGTCGGCCAGACGGCGCCGATTCTCCCTGTCCAGGTGCAAGGCAGGCGCCGCCATTCGCCGGGCAATCCGCTCACAAACGGCCGGCGGCAGAGCGCGTCGCATGGCACGCGCGGCCTTCACTAGCAGGCGACCCGGGCGCGTGCGGGCCAGCATATCTCGGTGGGTTGGCGCGGCGTTGACCCTGGGGTTGGCCCCCGTTAGTTCAATCGGACGAATGCCCAGAAAGCCTGTCAGCTCTGCATAGAACGTTTCGGGATCTTGCGCGAGCAAGTCGTAAGGCCGAATCCAGAGTTGCTTGCTGGGAAACAGCGTCAAGTAACGCGAGAGCTGGCGGCCATAGCGGAAGCATCCTTCGTAGTTCCACGCCCACTCCCAGCCCGCCTGCTGCCGCAGCGCGCTGAGTTCAAAGGCCTGCCAGAAATCACGGCGACGCTCGCGGCCATCGCGGCGCATCATGGCAAACATGGAGAACGCCGCCTCGATCGGGTTGCGCAGCACCACCACGATTTTGGCCTGCGGACAAAGGCTGGCGATCCGCTCGGCGGCCACCGGATGGTAGAGATACGCGGGACTGACGTCGACCGCCAACTGCCCGGCCACCCTGCCGCGAAACAGGTCCTGATAAACGACATACTCGATCGCGCTATTCGCCAGCGCCTTGCGATCTCCCGGTCCACCCAGCGGTGGCCAAGCGCCGGCGAAAGCCATGTAATTGGCCTCCTTCACCGTGGGCGAAACAAAAAGCTCGGGATGAGCGCGAAAATATCGATAGATGGCCGTGGTGCCGCTCTTGGCGGCGCCGACGACAAACACCTCGGGCAGCGCCGCTACCGGCGACAAAGCGTCGCGAGTCGAAGACATAAGCAGGGATTGGCTGGGCATGTAAAGAGTTCCTTGCCCACGCGTTGGGCAAGCGTCGTCCGTGATTCCGCGCGCAAGGCCGCGCGGCTGCCCCGCCTGCAAACAAGCATCCGCCAGGTTGAACCCCGCCGGCCGCGGTTGCAGACCGCCCGTGTTCAAGATTTCGAGCGGCCCAATCTCTAAGGGTGGAATTCTGCAAAAAATGTCACGGTCCCTCTTGCCGGCACTCAACTGTACTGGTACTATTAATACAGCTGGAGCAGTGCCATGGAATTCACCATCACGCCCGCCACGGGCGTGCCCATCTATCAGCAACTTACCGAGCAGATCGCAGCCGCGATCGCGCGCGGCAAGCTGCGCCCCGATGATCGCCTCCCCTCGGTCCGCGAGATGTCGCAGACCTTGGTGGTAAATCCCAACACCGTGGCCCGGGCATACACCGAGCTGGAGCGCGAAGGCGTGCTCTACACGCGACCCGGCCTGGGCGTGTTTGTCAGCCAGGCCCCCGCGCCCTTGACCAAGAAAGTACGCCGCGAGCGGCTCGTGAGCGGGGTCGACCGCTTGTTGATCGACGCGGTGCGCGTCGGCGCCCCGCCCGACGAAGTCGCCGCGCTGATCGTGGAACGGGCTTCCGAATTTCAATGGGGCGAGGCCGGCGCCTCCACCCCCTGAGTCACGCGAGCTACAGGACGAGTGACCATGAGCGACGCGATCGTGATCGAGCGGCTGACCAAACACTACGGACCACGCCGCGTGGTCGACTCGGTCAACCTCCGCATTCCCACCGGTTGTGTCTATGGCCTCTTGGGCCGCAATGGCGCCGGCAAGAGCACGCTGATCAAGATGCTGATGGGCATGGTCCACCAGGACTCCGGCCGTGCCACGCTGCTGGGCAACGACACCCGGGCCCTGACGCCCGAGACCCGGGCTCGCGTCGCTTACCTGGCCGAAGGTCATCCACTCTATCGCTGGATGAGCGTGGGCGAAGCGGTCCGCTTTACACGGGGCTTTTACACCGTTTGGCACGGGCAGTATCTCGACGAGATTCTCGACTACTTCGCCATCTCGCGCTCGGCCAAGATTGGCAGGCTCTCCAACGGTCAGCGGGCCCAGGTCTCGCTGGCCCTTGCGCTGGCGCCGGACCCGGAATTGTTGATCCTGGACGATCCTACCCTGGGCATCGACACCGTGGTCCGGCGCGAGCTCTTGGAATCGATCATTCACCTAATCCAACGGAGCGGGCGAACCATCTTGTTCAGCTCGCACATCCTGGGCGACGTCGAGCGGGTGGCCGACCGCGTGGGCGTGATGTCCGGCGGCGTGCTGCGAGCCGATTGCCCGACCGAGCACTTCACGCGTTCGCTGAAGCGCGTGGTGCTGGAGTTCATTGGATCCGTGCCGAGGTTTCCGGCCACGGTCGGCCTGGTCAATCGGCGGCAAGCTGGAACTGATCTTCGTGGACTATTCTCGCGAGCACGCCGAACTCGCCGAAGGGCTGGGGCCGGTGAACATCGAAGTGCTGGACATGAACCTGGAAGACGCATTCATCGCTTACACCCGAGGTGAAGTGCGGGCCATGCCCGTCTTCGAGCCGGAGACCGCACCATGCTGAAGACCCTGGCCTGGAAAGAAGGACGCGAGCTGGCGCCAATCGTGGCGCTGGGGTGCCTGGTGCAGTTGTACCTGGCCTGCACAGCCACCGGCGTTCAGATGGGGTTCTTCGACCGCGAAACCATCGGCAGTATTCCGTTTGTCGGCTACGACGACGCCGCCGAACGCTTCTTTTACGTCTCGGGCATGCTGGCCTTTGCGCTGGGACTCTGGCAGACGCTGTTCGAGTCCAGCCGCGGCACGTTTCAGTTTCTGCTCCATCGGCCGGTCGAGCGCGACAAGCTGCTGGCGACGAAGCTGGCCGTGGGCGGCGCCGCGACGCTCTTGATCGCCGCACTGCCCGTGGTGGTCTACAGCCTGTGGGCCGCGATGCCGGGAACCCATCCCAGCCCCTTCGAATGGTCGATGACCGCCTGGTGCTGGCAGTTGGCGGCGCAGATGCTCCTGGTCTACCTGGGCGCGTTCTTGTGCGGATTGCGGCCGGGCAACTGGTTCGGCAGCCGGCTGCTGCCAGTGCTGGCCTGCGCCGCGGTGATCGTGGTGCTGCCCGCCTACAACTACCTGGGTTGGTGGACGCTGCCCCTCGGCGCGGCGGTGGCGGCGATCTTGGTGTGGGTGATCCTGGGGGTCGGTCGAACGCGAGACTTTTCCTGAGGCGAACGGATGATGCAACGCGACATACCACGACTTACCAAGCAAAACGGCTTGCTGTTCTCCATGACCTTGGCCGGCGTGCTCGCCACGGGCGCGCTGTTCGCCTGGTCGTGGGGTCTGACATGGGGTTGGGCGATCATTTCTCAGTTGGTTTTGCCGAGTCAACCGAACGAGCAATTGGCGTTCACGGTCGAAGGCGAGGCGCTGGTTCAATCGAGCAGTTGGAGGCCGCGCCAGGTAACCATCTTCCGAGAGCTCGATGGTCGGCCCATCGAAGATATCGACAAGCGCGACTTGCAGCAGGGCTCCTCATGGTTGCCCAGTGGCAACCTGCCGAGAGTTCGCCAGATGTATTGGCACAGCCGGATCCGCGGGTTCAGCGAGCCGGGCAACGCACCCAACTTCTGGTACCTGGTCATCGATGACGCCGCGCAACCCACGGGCTACTTCGTCGGCTTTGACGCCAAGACCCGCGAGCAAGTCGGCTACTTGGGGCTGAATGGCTTTCGCGCCGACCGTCCACCGACCGACGAGCTCTTCGAATTGGACACGTTGGCCCTGACCTGGAACGGTGAATACGCCGGTCAATATGGCAGCTATGGCGAAGAGCCGCAGCAATACTGGAAAGGATCGCCGTCAGCGATCTTCTTGCAGAGTCCGCGTGGGGTTTATCGCATTGACCTCCGCCGTCGCTCGGTCGCGTTATTGCCCCTGGACGGTAAGAGCGTCGCCGTCGGCAATATTTCACAACCGCTACGCGTGCCCGACCAGCCGGAAGCGATCTTCAAGCAACGCATTGGCGTGCGGCTGGCCGATCGGGTCGAGGTGCTGGACGACGACGGGCATCGGCTGAGGTCGATCGCGCTGCCGGTGGCCGCCCGCGATCGCCTGATCAACGTCCACCTGACGCTCGGCGAACAGGCCATCGTGGCGGCCCTGCCCGACCAGCATCACGCCCTGGCAGAGATATTCTGGATCGCGCCGGACGGGTCGGTCGCCAAGACAGCCGAGACCCAGCTCCGCGGTGCAAGCTATTTTTCCTATGTGGAGACGACCCCGCTATTCACGGCGCTAACGCAACCTTCGCCCCTGGTGGCCGGCCTGACGTTCGGCCTGCTGGAACCCCGCACGATGGTCTTGAATGGCCGCTACGCCGACTTCTCCACGGCACTGGCCGCCTCGCTGGCCAAGGCCTGGCAGGCCTACCTGACGCTGCTGGTGATTTCCGTCGTGCTAGCTGCGTGGTGTTATCGACGGCACCGCCGCTACTCGAGCTCGGGCGCCTTGGCCTGGTCGCTATTCGTTCTGCTGGCCGGTCCCGCGGGCGCCCTGGGCTATCTGACCCATCGCATCTGGCCGGCGCGCACGCCCTGCCCCGAATGCCACGCGCCCGCGCCGCGCGACCGCCAGGAGTGCCTGACGTGCGGTGAGGAATTTCCCACGCCCGAGCCGTTGGGTATCGAGATCATCGCCTGACCTCTCGCGGCGGCGGGCAGGGCCCCCGTGGCACTCCATCAGCGACCTGCGAAGGGCGGCAACCCCCGGCCCTACCTGGGGTTGCATTTAGACCCGCGCTCCCTACAATGCCCGACAACCGCCGCCTGGATTGCGCGCGGCCTCTGACCGCACAACTTGCACGCGACACAACCTCCACGCGACCCTGCCCACGGATGCCCTCTGGCCTTCGCGTGATGCAAGGGTCGTTGGCATTCATAAGGAACCCAGCTGGTGGCCAGTCCCTTTGCCGTATTTCGCCGCAATCAGAAGATCATGTTGGCCGTCGTCGGCATCGGCGCGATGGTGGCCTTCGTGTTTCTCGACCCGTTGATGCGCTACCTGGGCACCTCGAAGGGACCCGACAACCCGGTGGTGGTCGAGACCAAGTATGGCGCGTTCAAGGAGAGCGAGATTCAGGCCATGCGGCAATCGCGGGACCTGGTCAATGCCTTCCTGCAGATGACGACCTCCACAACCGTGCAGAAGCTGGTCGAAAACGGCACGCTCGACGGCCGCATGAGCGAGATGATGGCCCAGAATCTCTACACGCGCTGGCGCAACGAGATCCTGGAGCGGAACAAGAAGGGGCCCGAGGAAGCCGCGATCGAAACGCTGGTCCTCGCGAAAAAGGCCCAGCAGATGGGCATGGTCGTCAGCGACCAGACCATCAACGACATGCTCAAGGACCTGACGGCCGATTCGATCGACGCCAATACGCTGCAAGCCATCATCGGCGGCTTGCAGCCGGGCCGCCGGGTGAGCGTGGGGCGGTTGTTCGAAGCCTTGCGCACCGAGATGCTGGCCTCCAAGTTGTCGCAGCTCTTTGCCCAAAGTCTGGCCGATATCCCGCCGGCGCAAAAATTTGATTACTACTCGCGCTTGAACCGCCGAGCGAAGACCGAGATCCTGCCTTTGGCCGTGGTGGACTTCACCAGCCAGGTTCCGAACCCGCCCGAGGACAAGCTGGAGAAGTTCTTCGACGAGCACAAAAATGCGCTGCCTGACCCGGCCTCGCCGACCCCGGGTTTCAAAGAGCCGCGCCGCGCGGCCTTTCAGTACTTCAAGGCAGACTTCGCCCAATTCAAGGAAGCGGCCAAGCCGGCGATCACCGACGCCGAGATTGCCGAATACTACGAGAAGAACAAAGCTCAGTTCCTGAAGGTCGACCTGCCGAGCGGCCCGGCCGACGAAACCATGCCGGACGAGGCCAAACCCGAGGAGGGCACGCCGACCGACGATGCCCAGCCCGAAGCAGGCGACAAACCGGCCGACTCGCCGGCTCCCGAAGCGGTGCCCGATTCCCCCGCTCCCGATGCCAAGCCGAGCGACGAGAAGCCAGCCGAAGGAACGCCCACGCCTGAAGAGAACAAGCAATCGTCGCGGATTGGCGGGACATTTCGCCTGGTGAGCGCGACGGCCGACGACCCGGCGCCCGCTGCCGATGCGCCGGCGGCCGAGACGCCGCCGACCGAGGCTCCCGCTGCCGAGAAACCGGCGGAGGCCGCAACAGAAACTCCGGCCGCGGAAACTCCGGCCGCAGAGGCGCCCGCGGCCGCCGCGCCCGCCGCGGAAACGCCGGCGGAAGAGCAGCCCAAGCCAACCGAGTACGAACCGCTGGAAAAGGTAGCGGACCAGATTCGCGATACCTTGGCCGGCCAGAAGGCGGTCAAACAGATTGGCGAGATCTTTGACGACCTGTCGGCGAAGATGAAGCGCCATGCCGAGGAGCTCGACAACTACGACACGCTGAAGGAAAAGGACAAGTCGGCCCAACCGCCGAAGCCCTTCCCGTTTGCCGAGCTGGCCAAAGAGAAAAAAATCGCGGCCAGTGAGATGGCGCTGTGCACCGCGGCCGAGGCCGCGGTGGAAGATCTGGGCAAGGTGCACCGCTTTGTGCCCGACCGCCGCTCACAATTTGGTTTCCGCAGCGAGCCGTTCACGGACTTTGCCTTTTCCGACGGCTTGCCCGTGTATCGCTCGCAGATCGTCGAGGACAACGACGGCAACGCGTACCTTTTCTGGAAGACCGAAGAGAAGGCCTCGTACGTGCCGAAGTTTGCCGACGCGCACGACAAGGCGCTGGCCGCCTGGAAAATGATCGAGGCCAGGCCGCTGGCGCGCAAGCGCGCTGAAGAATTGGCCGCCCAGGCCAAGGCCGCCGGCAAACCGCTGGCCGAGGTCTTTAAGGGAGACGAGAACATCAAGCCCATCGAAGCCGGCTGGTTCAGTTGGCTGACCATGGGCAACGTGCCCCAGGACCCGCAGAGCGGCCGGCCGCGGATCACGCCGATCGATGGCGTGGAGTACATCGGCAACGCCTTCATGGAGACCGTGTTCGGTCTGGAGGCCGGTGGACTGGGCGTCACGGCCAACTATCCCGAAGACACGGCCTACGTCGTCCGCCTGGCCGAGTTTGAGCGACCGCTCGAAGAGCTGCGAGACGATTTTGCCAAGGAGCGACCGGCCCAGTACATGGCCGTGGCCCAGCCCGATCAGTACCGAATGTTCCAGAGCTGGCTGGCGGGGCTGGAGAAAGACGCCAAGATCCACTGGGTCCGCCGCGCGGACTCGGGCCGCTGGCGCGGACCCGCCGATGAACCGATCGACGAATCGGACCTGTAGGCGAACGTTTGCCGGGGTGAGGTCAAAGCACCGCTACTTCGGGCGACATCTTCCTGCCGGGGTGGCCCAGACGACTTGCCGTCTGGGTACCACAAACCCAAGCGGCGCGCGGGCCGCGTCCGCAACGCCGGCTCGGCGGGAGCCTCGCCCTCCCGGCCGTCACAACGCCCCCGCTTGCTCCACGGTCCGCCGCTATCTTCGCGGCTTCATCATCACGACGCCCAGCGGCGGTAGCGTGATCGGGATCGAATAGGGCCGACCGTCCCAGGGCAGTTCTTCGGCCATCCGTCCCGGGCCGTTGCCCAGGTTGCTGCCGCCGTAGTAGGTCGAGTCGCTGTTGATCAGTTCGTCGTACCAGCACAGCTCGGGCACGCCCAGGCGGTGCATGGCGCGGGGCACGGGCGTAAAGTTGCAGGCCGTGATCAGGAAGTCGGCCGGATTCTTGGCCCGCCGAATAAAGGCCAGCGTGCTCTGCTCATAGTTGTGACAATCGACCCACTCGAAACCGTGATGGTCGAAATCAACCTGGTGCAGCGCGGGCTCGCGGCGATAGAGCCAGTTCAGATCGGCCACGAATTTCTGCAGGCCGCGGTGCGTGTCCCACTGCAACAGGTCCCATTGCAGGCTGGTGTCGTGGTTCCATTCGTTCCACTGGCCAAACTCGCCGCCCATAAACAGCAGCTTCTTGCCGGGGTGGGCATACATGTAGCCGTACAGCAGCCGCAGGTTGGCAAATTTCTGCCACAGGTCGCCGGGCATCTGATCTATGAGCGAACCCTTGCCGTGCACCACTTCGTCATGCGAGAAGGGCAGGGCGAAGTTTTCGGTGAAGGCGTAAATCAGGCTGAACGTCAGCTCGTCGTGGTGGTACTTGCGGTGGATCGCCTCGTGGTGCATGTAGCGGAGGGTGTCGTTCATCCAGCCCATGTTCCACTTCAGGCTGAAGCCGAGGCCGCCCAGGTAGGTCGGCCGCGAGACGCCCGTCCAGGCGGTCGACTCTTCGGCCACGGTCAGCACGCCGGGGTATTTCTCGTGGCACTGGGTGTTGAATTCCTTGAGGAACTCGATCGCCCGCAGGTTTTCCCGCCCGCCGAACTCGTTGGGAATCCACTGGCCCTCGCCGCGGCTGTAGTCCAGGTAGATCATCGAGGCCACGGCGTCGACCCGCAGCCCGTCAATGTGATACTTGTCCAGCCAGAACAGCGCGTTGGAGATCAGGAAGTTGCGGACCTCGTTCCGCCCGTAGTTGAAGATCAAAGTGCCCCAGTCGGGATGCTCGCCCTGGCGCGGGTCGGCGTGCTCATAGAGGTGCGTGCCGTCAAACATCCGCAAGCCATGGGCGTCTCGCGGGAAATGGGCGGGCACCCAGTCGATCAACACGCCAATGCCGTTCTGGTGGCAATAGTCCACGAAGTACATGAAGTCTTCCGGACTGCCATAGCGGCTGGTCGCCGCGAAGTAACCGACGGTCTGATAGCCCCAACTGCCGCTGAAGGGATGCTCGCTGATCGGCATCAGCTCCAGGTGCGTGTAGCCCATCTGCTGGCAGTATTCGACCAATTGGTGGGCCAGCTCGCGATAGCCGAGCCAGGCGTTGGGGTCGTCACCCGGGCGGCGCCAGCTGCCCAGGTGCACCTCATAGACCGAGATCGGCGCGTCCAGCGCGTTGGCGGCGGCGCGGCCGGCGACCCAGTTGTCGTCGTTCCACTGGTAGCGGCCCAGGTCGACCACCTTCGACGCAGTGCGCGGGGGCAGCTCGGCGGCAAAACCGTAAGGGTCGGACTTCTCCAGCACCTGATCGCGATTGCGGATGTGGTACTTGTAGATCGCGCCCGGACCGAGGCCCGGCACAAACAGCTCCCAGACGCCGCTGGGGATGTGCTTGCGCATCGGGTGGCGGCGGGCGTTCCACTCGTTGAAGTCGCCGACGATGCTCACACCCGAGGCGTTGGGGGCCCAGAGGGCGAAGTTCACGCCGTCGATGCCGTCGATCTGCCGCAACTGGGCGCCCAGCTTGTCGTAGCTGGTCCAGTGCGTGCCCTCGGCCAGCAGGTGCAGGTCGAACTCGGTCAAGAGCGGCGGGAAGGCGTAGGGGTCGTGCATGATGGTTTGGGCGCCGCGGGCGTCGGCGATTTGCAACTGATATCCGTGCTTCGGTCGACCCGCGTCAAACGGGCAAATGGCCTCGTACAGGCCGGCTGGGTGGATGCACCGCATGGGCTGCGGCTTGCCCTGGGGCGAGTCAATGACCCAGGCCTGCGACGAGCCGGGTAAAAAAGCCCGCACTGCCGTGGCCTTGCGACCAGCCGAGGTGACCACGTGGGGTCCTAGGAGCTCGAAGGGGTTCTCAAAATGCCCCTCCACCAAAGGTCCGATCTTCTCCAACCCCACAGTCGTCCGCGACGTCATGGTGCAAACCTTCTAGATTGTGGATTGCGGTTACGATCTCGTCCAGCGGCAAGTTGGGTAAACTGCCCCAGCTTGCCGGTGGCCCACGCGGGCCAAGTCCAAGGGGCGCAAGCTATTCGAGCCAGGGTTGGGGTAGCAGGGGCGTGCCACATTGGCCCCCCCAGAGTCCCAGCGAGCGCAGGTGGTCGTCCCACCAGCGCTCGCACGCCGCCAGCCGACGTTTCAGGCGGCCGCCCATCGACGCGCTGCCGTGGCGTTCGACTGCAGTGGAACCAGGCACTGGGCGAGAATTGTCTGCCTGAACCGCTAAATGCGGCAAATCAAATCGCCAGGTGCGGCAGTTGAGTTGGTGGAAATGCATGGCATGATCCACTCGCTGCCACAGGTCGCGATTCTTTACTGGCACCATTTCGCCGTAGTGTTCCCACTGCCAATCGTTCGCCCGCCACTCCGACAGACCATACGTCAAGCCCTTGTTGACGTAGCGGCTGGGAGTGACCAGCGTCACGCGCGACGGCTGCGCGAGAGCTTCTAGCCCGCGCACCACCGCTAACAACTCAAGCCGTTCGCCCCGGGCGTCCGGCTCGGTGTCGGTTGCTTCGAACTGCTCCGATCCATCGAGCAACTGCAGGACAAACCTCCATTGTCCCTGCGAACTCTTCCGGCACGACTCGGAAAAGAGCAAGTAATGAGGAGTGGCAAGTTTCATAGGGGAAGGATTCAGGATGTTCTACGAAATGCCCAAGCGAGGTATCGCGAGCACACAACACGCCACGCCGCCTTAAGCTGCTCGCATTTCCGTCCTCCTCGACCGGCACACACGGCGAGGAGGTGGATGGCCCCAGGGGCCCGCGGCAGCTTCATGGCGAGGGGTTCTGTGCACCCGCTTCGCTTTTACAGTCAAACCACAGTCGTCAGTCGCGGACGGAAACAAGGTCCGTTGCGGTTTCACTTATCGGCAAGCCTTTTTCAATTTCTCCAGCTTCGCCAATCAGGATAGGACTGTGACGGAAAGGCGCAGGAAAGGGGAGGAGAGCAAAGCGCGCGCGGGGCGTCGAACCGCGGGACATCGTGACGGCGGCCGTGTGATATCGCCTCCGCTGACGGCCTAACGTGGCAGCGGGCAAGTCCGCCTCAAGCCGGCCCAGCAGCTTTGTTTCCGCCATTTGCTTGACATGTTACGACAGCCGCCGTACAACACCATTTACGTACGGCAACTGCCGTAAGGCAAAACCGCGGGAAAACAGTCGCTCCCAAGCTCCCCTCGATTCGCGACAGAGGCCCACCATGCGCAAGCAAACAACCGAACGCTGCTGCCTGTCACTGACATTGCTGCTCGTTGCCTTCAGTGCGACCCGGGCTGCCGAGCCATCGACGGAGCCGAAGGACGCTCAACCGACCGCCGCCAGCAAGGGGGCCGCGGCGTGGGCGGCAACCAAACGGGTCGATGTGGCGATAGACCGCAGCAAGTTCGGCGAAGGCTGGAGTCAAACGATCCCTTTGGATGCCTCGCCGGGCGACTCCTACCGGGTGTCTGTGAGCGAAGGCTGGTTGCACGTTCGACGGCAGAACATTCAGGGAGCGCTGGACTGGCAAATCATGCTCGCCAAAGTCGCCGACGACCAACCGCCGAAGATCTCCTTGATTCCGGGCGCGCTGGTCTTTGACCTGTCATATGCCGATGGACGTTACTTCATTCGCGAGACCGGCGATGCCCTGCGATCGGTCCGCGAACGAAAGATCGCGGGGCACTATTTGCCGCCGCAGGAGGTATTTGCCGAAGGGGTCAAAGTCGGCGGCTGGGGTAAGTCACGCGAACCCGGAGCGGCTCGACCCGACGTCATGCTCTCCGACTGGCGCGACGACCAGTGGTGCTACATTGCCTCCGGCGCTGACAAGGAGCGTCTGGATGCCGTCGTTCGACTGAATCCTCTCGCTTTGCAGCGTCCCGGATACGGCGTGAATACCTGGGTTGGTGGATACGTCTACTATTTTCACGGCGATCGCTGGTTGATGGACGATGGCGAGCTGCTGGTGGCTCATCGCACACTCGAACGGGCCTACAAGGCGGACCTCGCCAGCGAAGAAGTTCGCCGAAAAATCTCGAGCGGCAAGCCTCCGGCAATCGACGCGGCGCGTTGGCTCAATAGTGGCGAGCTTCCCTGGGATAAGCTGCGAGGCAAAGTCGTTCTGCTCGACTTCTGGGGAACCTGGTGCGGTCCGTGCGTCAAGAAACTGCCGGACGTGCAGCGACTGGCCGACAAGTTCCGCGACCGCGGATTGGTCGTGATTGGCATTCACTCGGCCGAAGGCAGCGACACCTGCCAGGAGTTCGTCGAGAAGAACAAGATTTCTTACCCAATCGCGATCGATTCCGGCAAGACGGAGGAGGCCTATGCCATCGCGGCGTGGCCGACCGTGTTCGTGATCGACAAGACCGGCAAGATCGTCAGCGGCTACACGAGCGATTTGCCCACGGACGAAACAATCGACGCGCTTCTTGAGAACTGAGCGGCCCCCGCGCCGGCAATCACGGTGTCCGCGCCTTCCACCGGCTATCCCGTTCACCGGTTATGCCAACGTCCGCTGCCACTGGACCGCCAGCATCAGCACGTTGATGCCGGAGCCGATGCCCAGCAGCGCGGCACGGTCGTTGGGCTGCAAATGCCCCGCCTCGATGCCCAGGGCCATGGTCAGCGGCAGGGCCACGGCGCCGGTGTTGCCCAAGGTCTCGACCGTGGGGAAGTCGCGGGCCTGGTCGATGCCCAGGGCCTCCAGCATCAGTTTGCGATGGGCGATGCCGACCTGATGCGAGAACGATTTGTCCACGTCCTGCCGGGTCCAGCCGGCCTCGGCCAGGAACTCTGGAAAGGTCTCGGCCCCGGCGGCCACGCCCGCGCGCATCAACTGCTCGCTGTCGGTTTCCATCAGCGGTTGCATGTGACCGCCGGCGTCGTCGCGGTCGCTTAGGCACAGCTCGTGGCTAGCGGTGTAGGCCCGCGAAGTGGCGGCCAGCAGACGGTTGCCGGTGGCGCTCAGCTCGCGATCGGCCAGCACCACGGCCACGCTGCCCGAGCCGATGGTCAGCGAGGCGACGGCGCCTTTCACGCTGTTGCGCGTGAGCGACATGTCGGCATTGAGTGCGGCCACGGTCGTCTCGACCAACGGTCGCGCGCTTTCGGTGCCCACGACCAGGCCGGCACGAATCTGACCCAGCTCGATCATGTTGGCGACCTGCACGATGCCGTTTAAGATGCCCAGGCAGGCGTTCGAGACGTCATAGATCTGGCAGGCTCGCGGCAATTCGAGCTCGTGGTGCACCCGGCTGGCGGTGGCGGGTTCCAGAAAATCGCGCGAGACCGAGCCGTGAATCATCGCGCCGATGTGCGCACGGTCGACGCCGCTGGCCTCGATCGCGCGGTTGCCGCTGGCGATGCTCTTCTCGCTGGGCCTGGTGCCCGGCGCCCAAAAGCGACGCTCGCGGATTCCGGTCATCAACTCCAGGCGGCCCTGCGGCAAGCGCAGCCGCGTGTACAGCGGTTCGAGGCGCGCTTCGAGGTCGGCCGAGGTCACGATTTCCTCGGGCAGCGTGTGACCGAAGGCTTCGATGCAGACGTTGTCGTACTTCATCAGACGCGGCGTTTCTGTCGAGCAATGGTTGTGATTTTCGGGGCACGACTTGGCGAAATCTTGCCCGAATCAGGCCGCGCTGCTAGCGAGACCTATGCTCATCATCTTGTGCTAGCGGATGTTGTCGAGTCCAAAATAGGGCGGGTCCATTGTAATGCGCAGCGAGCGGCGTAAACTCCCCTTCGACTTGCATTCCCCACGGGGAAACACGGCGGATGCCGTAGAGGAGTAACGAGGCCCACGACCTTATGCAAAACGCTCCGGCGATGGACCCAGGAAGGGGCCACTCGACCGGCAGACGCCAGAACTGAGCAGCATCAGGGACGATGCTAGTGTACCTGCCTCGTTCCTCTGCGGCTTCTTTCTTGAGCGCTACGTCGCACGACCCCAGCGTGCGGCTTCTCTGCCGGCAGCGCGTGCCAGCTTGCTGTCGTCCCGGCCGGTCGCCGAGTTTTTTGCCGCATGGCGTGGCTCTCTTGTTTTCTAACGCGACACAGGATGTGTACGCAGAAGGAGTGCTTGTATGCGATCGAAACCGTTGATTGGGTTGAACGCCGATTACCGCGCCGCGAAGAAAGATGCACCGGCCTTTTCTTACGTGTGTAGCGGCTACTACGACTCCGTGAAGGAGGCCGGCGGCGTGCCCGTCATTCTGCCCCCGGTCGACAACGACGTCGACCTGAATCGCCTGCTCGATTTGCTCGACGGCCTGGTGTTGGTGGGTGGAGCCGATCTCGACCCGCGTCGCGACGGCTACATGTTGCACCCCAGCGTGCGGCCGCTCGATACCCGTCGCGAAGAGTTTGACCGCCGTCTGATGCGGTCGGTGGCCAAGCGGCGGATGCCGATCTTTGGCATCGGCGTGGGCCTGCAACTGCTCAATGTCATCCAGGGCGGCACGCTGCTGTTGCACATTCCCGAGGACCTGCCCAAGGCGCTGCCCCACAAGGATCCGCTCGACCCGGCCCACCGCCACGGGCTGGAGGTCGTGCCCGGTTCGCTGATGGAACGGGTCTATGGCGACGGCGAGATTCGCGTCAACAGCGTGCACCACATGGCCATCGACGACGTAGCCCCCGGCTTCCGCGTGACCGCTCGCTGCCCGGACGGCGTCATTGAGGCCATCGAAAGCACGACCGACTGGCAGGCCTTCGGCACGCAGTTCCATCCGGAAGCTGATTCGGCTTCGGCGCTCGACCTGCGGATCTTCGAGGAGTTTATCACGGGCATCACCGGCGAAGTGCCGCAGATGAGGCTCGTCGCCTAGTGGCCGACAGGTCGTCATCGCGCGACGTGCGCGATCTTCGACCGATAACCGTTTGCTAGCAGGCGAGGCGCCCGCCTAGCCGCTGCCGCGCCACGGTCTCCTTCACCGTGAGCACTGCCGGCGGCGGCCGGGCTCGGGCGCTTCGCCTGTTGCACGTTCAACCGAGGGCCGGACCATGGTGGACGGGCATTTGCTCTCGCGGCTCGGCGCGCTGGCATTGCGCAAGCGCTGGATGGTCGGCCTGGCAGTCAACTCAAACCGCCGCACGCTCACCGCGACGCTTGTGGCCGCCGAAGGGCGCGGGCTAGCGGCACGGGTCGAGGTGCTCGCCCATCTCCATGCGCGATTGCCACGCGAGATCCGCCTGGCAATCGCACGGCTCGAAAGCGGCAAACCGCGTCACCCGGCCGCCAGCGCACTGTTAGCGGCGCGGCTCGCCGAATGCCAGGCGGCGCTGTTAGACGATTTCGCCTCAGAGGTCGCCCCGGTCTGGCATCGGGTCACCGCCGTGGCCGTGGCCGACCTGGGGCTGTGGCGGCGACGGCGTGGGCTCTCCGCCTGGCTGGCCCTGTGCGATGCGGCGCGGCTGGCCGAACTGTCGGGCATCAACGTCATCGACGCCTTCGCCCCCCGCGACTTGGCGCAGGAAGGTCGCGGACGGCCACTGTCTCCGATCCCAGCCTGGATGCTGCTGCACGACCTGCAAAAGTCGCGCGCGCTTGTCCACTGCGGTCGGCGCGCGAGGGTGACCTGGCTGCCGGCCTCGCGCGATACGAGCGGCGCTGCTCGGGTCCAGAGCGTGGTGGTCGAGAACACCGCTGAACAGGTCGCTCAAGCCATCGCCGAAAGATTGCCCGGCGGCTCGCGCGTCGACGAGCTGCTACTCGGTGGTCGCGCGGCATCGCCAGAGTGGAATGCCGAGCTCTCGGCCAAAATTCCGACGGTCCGTGTCGTGCCGCTGGAGGGTCTGAAAGTTCCGCCCCTCGCGTTCCGCGCGGCGATGGCTGGCATCCTGGGCCTGCTGCACCTCGATCAGACCCCCGCCAACGCCACGGCGATCACCGGCGCCCGCACGCCGCGGGTCCTCGGCCGCCTGACACCCGGCTCGCTGGCCAACTGGCACCGCCTGATACAAGAGCTGGCAGCGGCCAGACCCAGCGTCGTCACATTGCGCAGCGCCGTGTAACACTAACCCTCGCCCACTCGTGGGAGAGGGTGGCTTGCGCAGCAAGCCGGGTGAGGGATATTTTTTGCCGCACGACGTCAATTCCCTCCGACCTCACTCTTCGCGCACCGCTTTGCGAACCAACTCGGCGTCGAAATAATTGGTCGACATGCCGGCATCGACCACGATCGTCTGGGCGTTGATGCCGCTGGAGCGCGGGCTCAACAGAAACACCGCCGTGGCCGCGGCCTCGTCGGTCGTCAGGGCCCGCTTGCGCAGCGTGGCTTGTTCGGCGTAGAGGTACGAGTCAACGTAGCCCGGGATGCCGGCCGAGGCCGAGGTCTTGAGCAATCCCGGCGCGACAGCATTGAAACGGACTCGCGAGAAGCGGCTGAACGACTTGGCCAGAAAAACCAGCGAGCTTTCGAGCGCAGCCTTGATCGGCGCCATGAAGCCGTAGTTTTCGCTGGCCATCCGCGTGGTTGAGATCGAGATCGCCACGACCGAGGCGTCAGCGTCCAGCAGCTCGCGAAACGCATCCGCGAGCGCCACCAACGAATAGCACGAAATGTCGAAAGCCCGCAGAAATGCGGCCTTGGGCGTGGCGTGAAAAGGCTTGATGCCGTCGCCATAGTCGGCAAACGCGATCGAATGGACCAGGCCATGAACGCGCGGATGCGTGCGGCCGATCTCCTCGCGAATCCGCGCGATCTGGTCGGGATGCTCGACGTCGCAGACGAAGATCTCCGCTTCGGCTCCGGCCAACTTGGCGACCTGCTGCCGCCGGGCCTCGGTGCGCACGACGTAGACCGCGGTGGCGCCCGCCTCTTCGACGAGCCGCGCGATGTGCCAGGCCACGCTCTTGCGATTGGCTACCCCGAACACCAGGATCGTCTTGCCCGACAGTTGCAGAAAATCCATGGTGCTATTGCCGAGGCATCACTCCGGGGTTCGCGCGATGGCGCAGGTAAACTCGAGCCGCACCGCCAACTGGTCGCCGCACTTGACCGTGGCTTGCATGACCCAGGCATTGGCCAACTGGTCGACCAGCTTCACCTCGATGTCCACGGTCTCGCCAGGCCGCACGATCCGCTTGAACCGCACGTCGCGCATCCGCGCGGCCACGGGCAGACCCTCGCTCAGGTCGGGTGCGCACTCGGCCAGCAGCACCGCGCCGGCCTGCATGGCGGCCTCGCACAGCAGCACGCCCGGCGTGATCGGATGACCTGGATAGTGCCCGGCAAAATACCATTCGTCAGGCCGAAAGGTCTTGCGGCAGACAATCCGCTCAGGCTCCCGCTCGACGACTTCGTCGATCAGCAGAAACGGCGGGCGATGCGGGATGGCGGCGTAGATTTCTTCCTGGCTCATGGCGCACTTTGCGCTGGCGCCGGCTGCGGCGCACTGGCGCGTAGCAGATAGTTGTCGACGTCATTGGAGACGATGACTCCGTAGTTCATCGCGCCCAACCAACCGGACATGATAATGCCCACGCTCCCCGCGTGAAACAGCCCTCCCACCTGCTCGGGCACGGCCCGGCTGACGGCCAGGCCTTCGAACTTGGTTCCAAAGCTGGCGCCGTCCAAGTGCTTGGTGTAATGCTGGAAGGTGCAGGGGGTCGAAGCCTCGGCGTGAGCCAGCCGCCGCTCAATGTCCGGCACGTACTTGGACACTGCCTCGAGCGTCGTCTGCACCAGGTCCTGCTTGCTGGCCTCGTACTCTTCGGGCGAGAGACTCGCCCAATCCTCAAACCGGGCGTTGGTGCTCGACACGATCAGCGAGCGGTCGCTGCCGGGGCGAGTTCGCGGATAGTAAAATGAATAGGTGCGACTGGTAACGTCGCGGCTCAGCAGAGCCTCGGTGCGAAACAAGGGCGCGGTGGAACTGAACAGCAGGTCGCCCAGGCTCTCGTCCAGCTCCTCGCCCGGCTTCAGCGCCATGTAGACCTGGCAGCTTGAGTTATTGAGCCGCACGGCCTGTGCGTCGTCGCGAAACTTGGGATCGAAGTGGTCGGCCCCGACCAGCTTGAAGATCGTGGCCTTGAGGTTGGCATTGGACACCACAGCGCCGGCCGCGATATCTCGCCCATTAACTCGCACGCCGACGGTCCGCCCGCCGCGGACCAAAATCTTCTCGACGTCGCACTTGATCCGCACATCCACGCCGCTGGCGATCAGGTCCTCGTGCATCAGGCGGATCAACCGATCGGTGCCCCCCTGAAACGTGAAGACCCCCTTGGACATGAAGTTTGAAAACACGATGCCGTAACTGATGGCCGGGTCTTCCAGCGTGGAGCCGTTGGCATAGGTGATGGGCTCCATCAGCAGCCGGATGACGTCCTCGCGACCGGGAAAGAACTTGTGAAACAGCTCGCCCACAGTCAGCGACTGGTCGTCGTAAAAATTCATGCCCCGGGCCGCGTCAAAGAACGCCTGCACCCGTTCGGCCGGCACCTGAAACTTCTCGACCAGGAGCCGCGTGAAGTCCTCACGATTAAACGTGGTGGAGAGCGAGAACATCGGGTTGTCAAAGCGGATGTTTCCCAATTGCACGATCGAGTCGGCGATCTCGCGGGTCCAGTAGCGGCGGCAGCTCTTGACCATGCCCACCGGAAAGCCATGCAGTGAGATGTCAAAGATGTGCCCGCCCGGCCGCTTGAACCAGGTGGCCATGCCGCCGAGCTTGTAGTGCTGCTCCAACAGCAGCACCGAGCGACCGCTGCGCGCCAGCGTGTTGGCGGCGGTCAACCCGGCCAGGCCGCTGCCGATCACCACCACGTCATAGCGGTCGCGCGCACCGGAGAGAAAATCCTTGGGCATGGGAGCCGCAGCCTCACGTGGAGATGATTCAGAGCGATTCTTGCGCGGCCAGCTCGGTCGCCGCAGCCGTGTCCGCGTCCGAGCCACCGGACAACAGGTGCCGGTTCGCCATCGCGATGCCGCTGAACATCGCGCCGATAATGCCGACAAAGCCCTGGTCGGTGCCGCAGATGAAGAGGTTCTTCAGGTGCGTCGTGCCCGACATGCGTTTGCGGGGCGCGCCGTAGACGGCGCCGTTGACGTGCCCGGTGAATCGCTGGATCGTGGTCGGCGTGAAGGTGTCGGTGGCCACGACCCGGGGGCGGAAGTTGCCGACATAGCGCGCGGCCGAGGCGACCATCCGCTCGTACCAGGCCAGCTTGGCGTCGCGATACTCGTCGGCGGACATGGCCTGCCAGCGGTCGTAATTGGCCAGCGCCGTGATGCGTACAACGCCCTCTTCGAGCGGCTGACGGTAGGCAAAGTTATTGGGACAGCAGATCACGCCGCTCTTCAGGTCGACCGCGTCGTCCGGCTTACGATAGTCGAACGTCGGCTGTTCGTTGTAAAAGACGATGGTGCGATCGCAGCCCAGGTCGCGCGGTTGGGCATCGAGCACGCTCACCGCCTCGACAAACGAAAGCTGCCCGGCCTGGGGCGCCAGATCGCGCGCGGCGGGCTGGTCGCCCGGCGGCAACGCGCACATCCGCATGGTCTCAACCCAGCCGGCGCTGGACAACACGCGATCGGCCTCCAACTCGGTGCCATCGGACAGCACCACGCGAGTCGCCCGGTCGCTTTCGGTCTGGATCCGATCGACTCCGGCCCGCAGACGCAGCTCGCCGCCCAGCTCCTTGAAGCGGCGGACCAAGTGCTTGAGGATCACACGAACCCCTTGCCAAGGTCGGGCGAAGCCTTCCAGAAAGATGCTGCGGAACATGACCGAGAACTGGCCAAAGTCCATGTCGTGCTCCCGCGCGCTGCCGTAGTACATCAGCGGGCAGAAGAGCATCTCCAAAAGCAAAGGGTCTTTGATCCACTGCGAGACGATCTGGCGGGCTGAGCCGGCGGCGGTCCGCTCGTTCAGGTCGTCGTAGTCCACTACCTTGGAAGCCAGCGTGCGAAACCCATCGCGCTCGGCCGGGAATTGCCGTTCGACCTCGGCGGCCAGGGTCTCAAAGTTGTTGTCAAACTTCAGCGACACGCCCGGAAAGGCGATCGTCGAGCCCAACTGCGGCACCAGCGACATGTCGTCCCAGCTCATCCGCAGTTGCCTTAGCAAGCGGGCCAGCGGTCCCTTGCGGGTGCCCTTGGGCGTGTAGTTGGTCACGGCGTGCAGACCGACGTCGTAGTTGCGCCCGCCCAGGCGATAAAACGAATTCAACCCGCCGATCGTGGTGTGCCGCTCCAGGATGCAAACCCGGCGGTCGTAGTGCGCCAGCCGGATGCCGGCGGCCAGGCCCGACATTCCAGCGCCGATGATGATCGTGTCGTAGGTGGGCATGGCGGACGTGGACATAGCGGGCGCGTCTGCGCGGGAGGAAACAATCCGAGTGGCAAGCCTACGAAAGGTCCTTCATCAGCGGAGCGAGGTATTCGACCGTGCTGTTCATCGTGGCCAGATTGACGTAGTCATCTTCCGGAATCTGCACGCGGTAGCGCTTGCGCAGCTCCATGACGATGTCCAGAAAGTCCATGCTGTCGAGCTCCAATTGCTCGCGCAGCGGGACGTCGTCCTTCAGTCCGGACAGATCTTCGTCCGGGGCAATCCCTTCCAGGATGTCGAGGATGACGGCTTTGATTTCCCCAGGTGTCATTCCCAAAGTTCTCCGCTCACTCTAGACGCGTTTGACGATCAGTACGGAATTTATGCCCAACATGCCGAACGAATTGTTCAGGATCACGTCCACCCGCTTCTCTTCCCGCGGCTGATTGACCACCAGGCCGTTTAAGGCGCAGTCGGGATCGAGCTGGTCGACGTTGATCGTGGCGTGGCAGACGCCGTCGGCAAAGGAGGGCAGGTTGCCGGCCAGCTCGAGAGCGCCTGCGGCGCCCATCGCGTGGCCGATGAAGCTCTTGGCGTTGTTAAATCGGGTATTGCGCGACTCGCCAAACACGCTCCTGAGCGCCAGACACTCCTGCGTGTCACCGCTGGCCGTGCCCGTGGCGTGGGTGCTGACGATGTCCACGTCGTCGGCGTTCAATCCCGCGCGCTTGAGTGCGAGTTGCATGCACTGGGCCTGGCGCTCGGGATTGGGCAGGACAAAATCGGAGGCGTCGCTGTTGATCGCGTAGCCGGCGATCTCGCCATAGATTTTGGCGCCGCGGCGGCGGGCGTCGTCCATCCGCTCCAGCACGTACAGGCAGCCCCCCTCGGCGACCACGATGCCGTTGCGGTCGACGTCAAACGGGCGCGAGGCGCGGTGCGGGTCGTCGTGCGTCGCCAGTGCCCCCTGGCTCTTGAAGCTGGCAAAGATGCCAAACGTGTGAATGCTCTCCGACACGCCGCCGGCCAGGGCCACGTCGCACTCGCCCAGCCGCAACATCTGCGCGCCCTGGATGATGCCAGCGTTGCCGGCCGCGCAGGCCGCGCCGATCGTGTAGTGCGGACCCGTGATGCCCAGGCTCAGCGAGATTTCGCCGGCCGGGTTGTTGGCCACGGTCCGCGGGTTGTGATGGTGCGACCAGAACTTGGTGTCGTAGTCAAAGCCCTTCAGCTCGTGAATCTCGTTTTCGGTCTCGACGTTGCCGTGCTCGGTCACTCCGATGTAGATGCCGACCATCGAGCGGTCGACGTTTTCCCAGTCGAGACCCGCGTCGCGGATGGCCTCGCTCGCGCAGTAGATGCCCACGCTGCCGGCGCGGGTGCCGCGGCGGAGGTCTTTCTTTTTCTGATACCGCAGCTCGTCGAAATGACAGACGCCGGCGACCGTCTGACCCACGTAACGGATCTCGTAGGGCGTCACGCCGCTACGACCTGCCAACAGGCTGTCGCGAAACGCGCCCAGGTCGTCGCCATTGGGCGCGGTCAAGCCGACGCCGGTGATCACGATTCGATCACGCTCGGGCAACCCTGCAATCATCGCGAGCCTTCCCTGAAAAATCCGTTTCCTTGCGCGGCCGCGCCACGGTCGCCGTGGGCGCGCAGTGCCAAGCCGCAAAGGAGTCAGTAAAACCTTTGAAGTTACCGGGTTGTGGCAAGATTGACAAGGCAGGTGGCCAGAGCACGGCAGAAACAAGGCTTTGCTTTGCAAAGCGTGTTGAAACGGCGCGCAGGCCTCTCGATCAAGTGTCAGGCAAGCGAGCGCAGCGACGCCGCCAACCGGCGCATGCCCTCAGCGGTGCTGACCTGGGGATCGTAGCCGAAGTCGGCGCGGGCGCGGTCGATCTTGAACCAGTGCGACGTGCCGAGCTGGGCGGCCAAAAAACGGGTCATGCGTGGTTCGCTTTTCAGGCGAAGCACGCTGTAAACGCCTTCGAGGGTCGCGCCGATCGCCCAGGCCGCGCCCAGCGAGATGCTGCGTCGCACCGGAGGCAGGCCCACGAGCGCCAGGATCTCGTTGATCCAATCCCAGCAGTTCACCGGCTGGCCCTGGGTGATGAAGTAGGCGCGGCCCGCCACTGGCGAGCCGGGGCCCAGCGCGTCGGCCGCTTGCAGGTGCGCCGCCGCGGCGTTGTCGACGTAGACCATGTCGACCAGGTTCTTGCCGTTGCCGACGCGGCGCAGTTGTCCGCCGCGAGCCCGGTCGATCAGGCGCGGGATCAAGTGCCGGTCGCGCGGACCCCAGATCAAATGCGGTCGCAGCGCGCAGGTCGTTAGTGCCTGCGAGTTGGCCGCCAGCACGGCCTGCTCGGCCAGTGCTTTGGTCTGCGGATAGTAGCAGAGCCAGCGCTTGGGATAGGGCGCGGATTCGTCGACCCCTTCCTGCGGCTGGCCGTCGAAGGTTACGCTCGGGCTGGACGTGTAGACCAGCTTTGGCACGCCGTGGGCGCGGCAACCCGCGATCACGTTCTGGGTTCCCTGCACGTTGATGCCGTAGTATTGCTGCCACGGCCCCCAGATGCCGGCCAGACCGGCGACGTGATAAACAACGTCGACGCCGCGGCAGGCCTCGCGGACCGCCGCCGCGTCGCGCAGGTCGGCGGCCATGCACTCGACGCCTTTGGCCGCCAGCTGCGGATAGGTGCCGCGCGCGAGGCTGCGCACCTGGTCGCCGCGCGCGAGCAAGTGGTCGATGACGTACTCGCCCAGAAAACCGCCGCCGCCGGTGACCAATGCGCGCAAGGTGCTACCTCAGCTTCGCTGCTACCTTAGTTTCGCCGTGGCCCAAACGGCCAACTGCTCGCGAAAAATCTTGGCGTTGTGGCGAATGTCGACAGGCATCGCGCGGTGAATCAGAAAGGTCTGGATGGCGGCGGTCTGCGGATTGCCCGCGGCCAACGCTGCCAACTCCGTCAATAGTTGCTGCCGCGCGCGGCGACCGCGCGGCCGGTGGTCGGGCCAGCACTCGACCACGATCACGGGCTTTTGTCGGCCTGGCTTGCCGACGCCTACCAGCGCCGAGCGGTAGACGGCCGGATGTTGGTTAAAGATCGCCTCGCAGGGAATCGTGAACATGGGCCCGTCGACCGAGAGCACGCGGTGGGCCATGCGGCCGCAGAACCAGAACCGCTCGCTATGGTCGAGGTAGCCAACGTCACCCAGACGATGCCAGACCCGCGCCCCGTCGACGATCTTGCCCAGCGCGTTCGCTTCCAGCCGGGTGACATATTGTCTGGTCACGACCGGTCCGGTGACGATCAATTCGCCGATCCGCCCGGTGGAGAGCGCCCGCACGTCGGCCAGGCCGGCGATCGGTCCGTCGACGATCTGGATCACCTTCCACTCGATGCCCGGGAATCGGCGGCCGACGCAAGTCCCTCCGCCGTGCGCCCAGGTAAGCCGGGTTTCCCGGAGGATTTCGCTGGCGCCGATCGAGGCGACGGGCAGCGACTCGGTGGCGCCATAGGGCGTGTGCACGTCGCCGGCCGGAGAGATCGCGCCCTTCATTCGCGCTAGCACGTGCGGCGCCACAGGCGCTCCGGCGGCCAGCACGCGCGCGAGCGACGGCAAGTTCACGTTGTGCTTCTGGCAATACTGACCCACGCGATTCCAGATGGCCGGCGAGCCAAACGACTGCGTGACCTTCCAGTCGCGCACGGCCTCGATGATGTTGCGCGGGTCGACCTTTGCCGGGCGCGAAGGGTCCATGTCCGGAATGACCGTGGTCACTCCCATCGCGCAGTTGAACAGGCCGAACAGCGGAAAGCAGGCCAGGTCCACTTCGCCCGGCTGCACTTCGTAGAACGTCTGCAGCTCAGTCACCTGGCGGTCAAAGTTGCCGTGGCGATAAAGCACGCCCTTGGGCGGACCCGTACTGCCGGTCGTAAAGATAATCGCCGCGTCGTCGTCGGCGGTGGTGTCATGGCAAAACGGCGCCGGCGACCCCAGTGCTCGCAAACCATCCAACGTGAGCCCGTCCCAGAACCAGCGGCGGCCAACCGTGACGTTGTAGCGGGCTCTGGGAAATCGCCGGCGAAACAGCGTCCGCACCGCCTGCACCAGCGGGATGGCGATGAAGCCCTCGGGCTGGACCTCTGCCAGGCAGCCCAGCAAGTTCTTGCGACCCATGCCAGGGTCGACCAGCACGATAACGGCGCCGGCCTTGAACAGCGCAAAGACCAGCGCGATGAACTCCATGCTGGGGCGGACCAGCAGGGCGATCCGCATGCCGGGGGTTACGCCCCAGGCGCGCAGCCCGCTGGCCAGCCGATTGGACTCGGCCTCCAGCTCGGCAAAGGTATAGGTTTCGTATTGGCGTCGACCCGCCCGGTGACCGCGTGGCATCACCACGGCCACGGCATCGGGCATGCGTGCCGCGGTCAGGCTCAAGCGCCGGGCAATGTTTACCGGCGGAGCCGGCACACTGGCCGTGGTTTCTTGGGTCGCCAATTCGGTCATGATGGACTATTCGCGTTTCGGCTCTACAGATTCAGTTCGCCGCGGACCAGCGAGGCGGTGGTTTCCAACACGTGGCGGGCGACGTCGACGCCGAGCGTTCGCTCGACAGCTTGCCAACCCGGCACGGCGTTGACTTCAATCACGTGCAAACGACCGTCGGGGCCGGGCAACAGGTCCACTCCGGCCACCGGCGCCCCGATCGCCACGGCAGCTCGCCGCGCGAGGTCCACCAATTGGTCTGTCAGTTCGACCGGCTCGGCCGTGGCGCCGCGGCTGACGTTGGTCCGCCAATCCAAGGGGTTGCGGCGGCGAATGGCCCAGACGTGACGGCCAACGACCAGCACTCGGAGGTCATATCCATCATGAGAAATGAACTCTTGCAGGTAAAGGACAGCCCCCAGCGGCACCAGCAGGCTAAAGGCCCTTTGGGCGAGTCCCTCGTCGGTAAGCCGCGTCAGCCCACGGCCTTCGGCGCCAAACAGCGGCTTAACCACCACGTCTCCGCCAAGCGTTGCGAATGCTTGCATGGCGTCGTCCACGGTCTGGCAGACCACGGTCCGCGGGGTGACCAGCCCGGCCGCCGCTAGTTTGGCGCTGGCCAGGTATTTGTCCACGGCGGCCTCAATGGCTCGCGGCGGATTGACGATCACCTTGCCGCGAGTCTCCAGCCGGCCGAGTACGTCCATGCGAAACACGACCTGCTCGAGCGATCCGGGAGGCATGGTGCGGACCAGCACGGCGTCGACCCGCGCCAGGTCGATGCCGCCGGCAAACTCTTCGTGTGCCGAGCTACCGTCGCCGCCCAGCAGGCCAACCAGTTGGCGAAAGGCCAGCGGTGTCAGCTCAAAGTCGGCGCCGGCGGCGCGCAGCAGATCCTTGAAATACCAACTATCGTTCGAGCACAACACGGTGAAGTGCATGGGCCAGACTCGCCCCGCTGGGCGACCAATCGAGAAATGATTTTGCTAGCCGCCCGCGTGTCGCAAGGAAATGGATCGGCGCAACACCTCGTCCTGAACGCGGCCATAGCGCAGCGAGGTGCCGGTGTCGAGATTGGCCAAGGTCACGACCGCGGGGCTGAACAGATGCGGATCGATTTTGTAAAAGTCGCGATTGTAACTCTCAAAGATCGCGGCAAACGGACGGCCATAATCGCGCGAAGCGCAGCTGGGCACCTTGGGACCAACGGCTTCCAAGCTCTCATCGTCGCCGCGGACCCACAGGGTCACCTCGGCGCCGTACAGGATCGCATCGTTCGTGCGGCCGATCGCCGCCAGATCGTCAGCCGCAGCCGGCGGCAGCGGCGCCACGCCCCAGCCGCTCTGGACGCGCGACAAATCAAAACCCAACTCAAACAGCTTGTGCAGCGCGGTCTCGACGCTGCGGGCCACGACCTGCACCATGCCTGCCAGGCTGGCCGTGGGCGCCGCCAGCAATGTCAATCGCTCAAGCGGAACGCCGCACGCTTTGGCCAGATCCTGGCAGACCTCATCGGGCGGAAAGCCGCGCGCTTCTAAAATGCCCACGGCAACCTCGGGCCGTTCGCGGTGGCCGATCGTGTCGAAGAGCTTCTCTTTGCCAGCCGCGGCGCGCATCGGGCCAGAGGCCATCGCGAAGTAGTTGCCCGCGGCAACCTGCCAGCCGGCATATTGCGAAGCCATGCACGCCGCCAGGGGCGCGTCGGTCGCCACGGCCACGGCAATGCCGCCGCCCAACTCAGCGGACGCGGGCACGAAGCTCACGCGACCCAGGCCCGACAGGCAGATCTCTGAGAGCAGACGCCCTGTCTCCAGGCCGCCTGGAACCTTGATTCCGCAGTCGATCAACTGGCAGCCGCTGGGAGCGGTTTGGACGGAGATGCCCAGCGTGTCGCGTTGCTGCACGAGCGCGGCGACCAAGGCGGCGGCACGACGATTGAGATCCACGGTGGTCGTCTTAGGTACTGGGCGGCGGGGTCGGCAAACGCTCAATCATCACCCGTAGCCGGGGTGGGTGCAATGGCGAGAAAAACGAGGGCCGCTTGCCGCGACTTAGCGGAATTGTAATGTTTCCGAACCCGAACCTACGTGGCTGCCTGGCGGAGGCCGGGCTACAATAGCGTGTCGTGGCGGTTCCCGCAAAACGGTCTGGAATGCGAGCCTTTGGGACCTCGCAACACAGGGCAAATGCGGGCCTGGTAGACCCCAGCAATTCCGGCGGAGAACGAGCGTTGCCCAGCCTAACTGTTGAAAACTACATCAAAGCGATCTTTCAGATTTGCCTCAATGGCGAAGGGCAGGCCGCCACGGGGCAATTGGCCAACGCCCTGGGGGTCTCGCCAGGCACGGTCACCAGCATGCTCAAGACATTGAGCGAAGGAAGCCTGGTCACCTATACGCCCTACGAGGGCGTGCGGCTGACACCCACCGGCACCGCGCTGGCGCTGCGGGTCGTCAGGCGGCATCGCCTGATCGAGCTGTTCCTGGTGCGCACGCTGGACCTGAACTGGGACGAGGTCCACGAAGAGGCCGAGCACATGGAACACGCCGTGAGCGATCGGTTGATCGACAAGATCGACGCTTACCTGGGCCATCCGCGCGTCGACCCCCACGGCGACCCGATCCCCGGCCCCGACGGCGCCTACGACGCGCCCCTGGGCCATTCGCTGGCCGAGTGCGAAGTGGGTGACCATTTCAAGCTGTCGCGCGTGATCGATCAGTCGCCCGAGTTCTTGCGGTTTCTCAGCCATTCCGGGCTGCCGCTGGGCGTCGCCGGACAGATCGTCGCCAACAGCCCCGAGGCCGGCATCGTCACGGTGCGAGTCGACGGTCACGAGACCACGCTGGGCCGAGCGGCGGCCGAGAAGATCCTGGTCACCGCCGCCAAGGCCGCCGCCGCAGCGAAGCGATAGTTCGCCAGCGGCAAAATAAACGCAGCCCTGGGACAATTCCCAGGGCTGCGTTCGTTGATTCATTCAGTTCAAGCTTCTGCAGATCCTTCGGTCTAGGCCGGCACGCCCACAGGCGCCTCGGCGGTCCGATTCGGTGGTCGCTCGGCCGGAGCGCCGCCTTGCGGAGTGGCGTCTGGTGCGGCCGGCGGCGGATTGGGCACCGGCGGTGCGGGCGTATTCTGCCCCGGGGTCGCGCCCGGAGCCAGTGGACCCGCGCCGGGGAACTGAGGTCCGCCGTCAGCCGGTTGTGCCGGATAGGTCCGCGCGGGAATGCCTGCCGACGCTGCGAAGATGTCGCGCAGTTTCTGCGAGCCCAGGTCCTGCGGCGCCAGGTCGATGGCTTTGTCCAACTCGCGAACGGCTTGCTTTGGGTAGCCAAGGTAGCCGAACTCGTATCCCAGCAGGAACCGCAGCGCGGGCTCGTCAGGCTTGGTCGTCCGCGCCGTTTCCAGAGCCTTGACCGCCGTGGTGAAGTCCTCCGGATTGCCGTAGAGCTGCGTGTAGTTCTTGACGACCTTGGACCAATCCTCCTCGGGCAACATCTGCATGGCCATCTGCACGGCGCCCGCGGCCGGCTCGTATTGACCGAGTTGGAACATGGCCTGCGCCATCAACAGCACCAGAGCGCCGTTGTTGGGCGTGTCGACAATGGCGTGCTGCCAGTGCTTGAGCGCCGATTCGTATTGTCCCGCGCGAAACGCTGTTTCACCTTTGACCGTGAAGTCGTCGGTGGCTGCATTGGGATCGGGCGTGGGCGCCGCCTGATTTACCGCGTTCGGGTCGACCGTGGTCACCGGCGAAGCGGCATAGTAGGTCGTGCCGTAGTTGCCATAGTTTCCGTAGTAGGGATAGCTATAGCCGAGGCCATATCCGCCCCAGCCACCATAGCCCAGTCCGTAACCACCCCAGCCGCCGTAGGGCCAGCCCCAACCCCAGCCGAATAGCCAAGGCGAGAAACCCCAGCCCCAGCCGCGACCCCAACCCCAGTTGTTCCAGCCGCCGCCCCAATTGTTCCAGCCGCGGCCGTAGTTGGCGTAACCCCAGTTTCCGCGATTGTTCCAACCGTGATTATTCCAATTGCCGCCGTTGTGGTTGCCGTTCCAATTGTGGTTTTGGTTGCCGTTCCAGTTGCCGCCGCCATGGTTGCCGCCACCGCGGTTGCCACCGTTGGCGACGATGCCGCTGCCGGGACCACCATTGCCGCCGCGCGTGCCGTTGTTCCAGCCTTGTTTGCCGGCGCCGCCATGGGCGAAGTTTGCCGAGTGTGCGCCACCGTTCTGGAAGTTGCGTGAAACGAAGCCAGAGTGGTTCGCGCTGCCCGCGCCTCGCCCGGCGCTGCTAAAGCTCTGGCGCGAGACCGAGTGCGAAGAACCTTGGTTGCCGTGTCCGCCGTTGCTGAAATTGCGGTTCACAAAGCTCGAGTGATTGCCCGTGCTGCGGCCGACGGAATTGTTTCCGCCCTGGGCAAACGAACCGCCGCGCGACCCGCCGGCATTGCCGCCGCCGGTGTGCGAACCAAAGTTGCGATTCACGAAGCTCGAATGATTGCCCGAGCCGCCGGTGCGTCCGGCCGAGCCCGAGAAGCTGCGACCAGCGTTGCTACCGCCGCCAGAAAAGCTACGGCCCGCGTTGCCGCCACCAGAAAAGCTGCGAGCCGCGCTACCACCGCCGCCGCCGGAAAAGCTATGCCCACCCATGCTGCGGCCGCCGCCGCTAAAACTGTGACCGCCGCCGCCGTGAAAGCTGCCGCCACCGCCGTGAAAACCTCCGCCGCCATGGCCGCCGCCACCATGACCTCCACCGCCATGGCCGCCGCCACCGTGTCCACCGCCGCCACCGTGTCCACCGCCACCGCCGTGACCACCGCCACCGCCGCCGCGGGCAAAAACGGGGTTCGTCGGCAAGGCCAGCGTGGCCGCCAAAAAGAGTGCCAAGAAGCGCGAAACACGAAGTGTCATGGCTCAGGCCTTTCAAGGTTGAGCGCTCGAAATGTCGCTACCTCATTCTACGCGGCGAATGCCCACTTGGATGCGAATTCGCCACATTAATTTCCTGCAATCAAACTTCCGGATCTCGGGGTTCCGAAAGCAGTTTGCGTTAGGAAAACCGTGGCGGCGGAAACCTGACCAACGTGAACGCACGTCGATCAAACTTCTGGTCGCCAAGACCACAGGCAGGGCGGCAATGCGGGCAAGGGGTCAGCCCTCAACCAATTCGCGTGCCGGCGGGCGGAGGCTGGCCGCCAGGGCCTCGGGCGAGGTCGGCAGCCCAAAGAAGTGGATCAGGAAGGCAATGCCCGCGAAGCCGTCGAGCGTGCGCTCGTGACAGGCCTGCCGCCACACGCCGACGAGCGGCGATTGCGGAAACCCCCGATAGCCCGGAAAGCATTCGGCCAGCGCGGACGCCGAGCTCAGGGTCTCCAGATCGAACACGTCGACCTCCAGGCCCGGTGGTACCCCCTGCTCCAGTCGGTCGCAGATCAGGTCCAAGAGCCGCAGGTTCGAGAGGTCGAAGCCGGGCGTGACGCCAATCAGCAACCGGCAGTTGGCATCGGAGATCGGGTCGCGCGGCGACCAAAGGTGCAGCCTCGTCGCGCGGACCAACGTGGCAAATCGCTCCCGCGACCGGGCCTGCTGGCGGCCGACGGCGGCCGGGCCTTGTCCCTCGGTCTCCCACGGATCTAGCAACTTGAGAAATCGCATGGCGCGCTCCACTCACGGCTGACTGCCGTTACCCGCCGCGGGAAGTGTGACGCGGCGTGCGTGTGTGCCCCAGAAATTGGCGAAGACCTCGAAGACCTCGCTGTTGAATTATCCCATATTTTTCGGCGGCCGGCCGGGAGTCGGCTGAGAATGACGCGGGGAAAGTGGACGGATTCCCGCCAAGGGTCCGGTTATCATGGGGGTCCGGTCCAATTCGCCAACGCAACCTTCGAGGCCAGCATGCCCCCCCGCCCGCTCGTCAAGCTTCGCAAGCTTTGCCTGGCGCTGCCCGAGAGCCACGAGGTCGAGTCGCACGGCGAGCCGACGTTTCGGGTGAAGAACAAGATGTTTGCAATGTACGCCAACGCTAACAATCATCACGGCGCGGGTCGCCACGGTGTCTGGCTGAAGTCGACCGTGGCCGAGCAAAGGCGCATGGTCCGTGCGGCGCCCGAGCAATACTTCGTACCGCCCTACGTGGGCAAGAGCGGCTGGGTCGGCGCCTGGCTGGACGGCCAGGTCGACTGGGAGGCCGTGGCCGAGTTTGTCCGCGAAGCGTACAAGCTGGCGGCGCCCGCCAGGCTGCTGGAGTCACTGGACGACACGTGAGATCGCGGGGAATTCTCTGGAAACTTGGCCGACTGGGTCGCTTCATTCAACAATTCACCACATTGACCGCCCTTTGACGGGCCGACGGTTACAACGTACAAATAGAGGCTTCCGCGTCGGCGCCGCGGCCTCCGATGAGAGGCCCTCGCAATGGGGACCTGTGAACCTGGTCAGGGACGAAAGTCAGCAGCCATAAGCAGTCATCTCTTTGTGCGATGGGTCTCTCATCCGAGGCCGCACCGGGCGCGTTGCCAGTAGCCCTCCGGCCGCGAGCGATTTGATGGCCGCCGACGATCTTCAGCCCGACCCCAAGCTGCCGCTCGCTCTCGATGCGCCGCCCGCCGGTCCGGCTGCCGAAGGCTATGTGGTCGTCGCCCGCCGCTATCGGCCGCAGACCTTCACGGAGCTAATCGGCCAGGAGCACGTCGCCCGAGCGCTCTCTGGGGCGATCGCCGCCAACCGCGTCGGCCATGCCTACCTGTTCACCGGCGCCCGCGGCGTGGGCAAGACCTCGGCCGCGCGCATCCTGGCCAAGGCGCTCAACTGCGAGCAGGGTCCCACGTCCACCCCCTGCAATCGCTGCGACATCTGCCAGAGCATCAGTGCCGGCAGTGACGTCGACGTGCTGGAGATCGACGGCGCCAGCAATCGGGGCATCGACGAGATCCGCCAGCTGCGCCAGAACGTCAACATCCGACCCAGCCGCGCGCGGTTCAAGATCTACATCATCGACGAAGTTCACATGCTCACCCGCGAGGCCTTCAACGCGTTGTTGAAGACCCTGGAAGAGCCGCCCGAGCACGTGAAGTTTATCTTTTGCACGACCGAGGCGGGCAAGATCCCGATCACGATCCTCTCGCGCTGCCAGCGGTTTGACTTCGCCGGCATCCAGCAGCGGTCGATCGTGGAGCGGTTGGCGCAGATCGTCACGGCCGAAGGGGTCACGGCCGAGCCAGAGGCATTGCAGCTATTGGCCCGGCGGGCCAACGGCTCGATGCGCGACAGCCAGTCGCTCCTGGAACAACTGCTGTCCTTCGGTGAGCAGCAGATCAAGGCCGCCGACGTCCACGCCATGCTGGGCACCGCGGGCGAGGCGCGGCTGGCATCGCTGGTCCAGCGCCTGGCCAATCGAGAACCGGCCGCGGCCATTGCCGAGTTCGACGCGGCGCTCGGCGAAGGGGTCGAGGTCGGCCAGCTCGTCGAGCAACTTTTGGGCTACTTTCGCGACCTGATGGCCACGCTCGTCGGCTGCACGGCAGAGGTGCTGCTGCACACGTCGCCCAGCGAGCAAAAAAGTCTGGCCGAGGTCGGCCAGAAACTGGGCCTGGAGACGATCCTGGCCGTCATGCAGATTCTCGATCACACGCTGGCCCGGCTGCGCTACAGCACTCAGACCCGGACGCTGGCCGAGATGGCCCTGGTGCGGATCGCGAACCTGGCCGACCTGGACGAACTGGGCGAGCTGATCGCCGAGCTGCGAACCGGCGCCAGCGGCGCGGCGGCCGCGGCGCCAGCGCCGCGCTCGACAGCGATACCGCCACGCACCGCATCCTACGGCCACGCTGAAGCGGCAAAAAAAAAAGCTGACCTGACGCCGGGCGACTTGTCGGTCGATGCGTCCGAGGAGCCTTTGGAACTGCCAGCGACCGGCGCGACGCCACCGTCCCGCGCAGGTTCGCCGCTCTCTGCCGAAACGGTGGAGCTGGTTTGGAAAGAGGCGCTGGCCACGATGTCGGACATGGTCAGCGACACCGCCGCGCAGGCGGTTAGTGTGCGGATGGTTGGCGACAACCGAATGCGGGCGACGTTTGACAAAAAGTTCGCCGCCTCGTTTTGCGAGCGCCCGGCCCACCTGGCCAAGCTCACCGCCGCTTTGAGCGAAGCGGCCGGTACGCCCGTGACGGTCGAGTTCGCCGTGGTTGAGGGTAGCGCCGAGCCGGCGCCCAAGCCCAAGGCTGCCGTGGCGCCGCGACAGCGGATGGCAGAAAAGGCGGACCACCCCCTGGTGCGCCGCGCCGGCGAGCTGTTCGACGCCCGGCTGGTCCGCGTGGAATCGCCGGACGAGACCTCCAAATAGGCCCAGCTCAATGGGGTCTCGCTGACGCGGCGCAAGCAACCGCGTACAATGCCAGCGCGTATTAATGTTGGTGTCGTGCGGCGCCGTTTGGGCCAAGTCCATTGGGCTGGGTCGACAACGAACTTTCAAAACCGTCAGGTGATCACGTGCTCAAAGGTCTGGGAAACATCGCCTCGCTGATCAAGCAGGCCCAGCAGATGGGCGGCAAGCTCGAACAACTCGCAGGCACGCTCCGCGCGCAGCGGGCCGAAGGCACGGCCGGCGGCGGCCTGGTGACTGTCGAGGTCAACGGCCTGGGCGAGGTGCTGCGCTGCACGATCGATCCCTCGATCGCAGCCGACCGCGAAATGATCGAAGATCTGCTGCCCGCCGCGGCCAACCAGGCACTGGGCCGAGCCAAGACCCTGCACGCCGAGGCGATGAAGTCGCTGACCCAGGGTGTGGACATGTCTGGCTTCGGCGACGTCCTGGCGCAACTGTCGGGGGGTGAATCGCCCGGGCCAAACCCATAAAATGGCGAACAGCTTGGCAGTGAATAATCACTGCATGGGAACGAGATCCCCCAGCTTGCCGTGCCTGCCAAAGTGCGGGTGGCTAATCATTTCAAAGTCGGCCAACCAGGAGGGTCCTGCGCTGTGTTGAGCGAGTCGGTCACAAACCTGATCGAGGAATTTGCCAAGCTGCCCGGCATCGGCAAGAAGTCCGCGGAACGGCTGGCTTATCACGTCCTCCGCATCCACCAATCGGAGGCGATGGCCCTGGCCGATGCGATCCGCAACGTGAAGGAAAACGTGCGCTACTGCCGCAACTGCTATAATCTGACGGAACAGGAGGAGTGCGACATCTGCCGCGACGCGCGGCGCGATCAGACGTTGCTGTGCGTGGTCGAGCAGCCCCGCGACCTGATGGCCCTGGAGCAGGCCGGCACGTATCGCGGCCTTTATCACGTGCTGCTGGGGCGGATTGCCCCGCTGGACGGCGTCGGGCCTGAGCAACTGACGATCGAAGCCCTGGTCGACCGCGTGCGTCGGGGGGCCTTTCAGGAGCTGATCATGGCCACCAACCCGACCTTAGAGGGAGATGGTACGGCGCTATACCTGTCGAGCGTGCTGGCAGAGTTTCCCCTGCAAATTACGCGCCTTGCGCGCGGCATTACGAGCGGAAGCGTGCTAGAATTTGCTAACAAAGAGATTCTGGCCGATGCCCTGGCTGGCCGGCAGAAGTTTTAGTTTGAACCAATACGCCCGCGGCCCACGCGTGGGCGATCCCATCCGCCAATAATCGTCATGCGACTTTCCTTCGGCCAAGAACTTCGGCTGGTTCAGAAGCAGGTGCTCGCGCCGCGGATGATCCAGTCGATGGAGATCCTGCAATTGCCGATCATGGCCTTGCAGGAACGCATCGAGCAGGAGATCCAGGAGAACCCGGTCCTGGACATCACGGAAGAAGACATCGATCTGCCGGAAGAGCAGGCCGAGGTCGAAAACCCCAACGCGCCCAGCGAAGAAGAGCGCGAGCTGGTGGTCGACGAGGGGAAGGACGCCGACGACTTTGAGCGTCTGATGAAGATGGACGAGGAGTGGCCCGACCACTTCGAGGAGCGCTCTCGCCCGTCGAGCTCCCGGGTCGAGGAAGAGGGCGCGCGCAAGCACGACGCGATGGCCAACATGGTGGCCCGGCCGCAGTCGCTGCAAGACTACCTGCACGATCAACTGGGCTGGTTCGCGCTCACGCCCGAGCTGCGGGCGATGGCCGACCGCATCATCTACAACCTCGACGCCAACGGTTATCTCCAATCGCGGCTCGAGGACATCATCGACCCCAACGCTGCTCCGGCCCAGTTGGCGCTGGCCCAGCAGGCGCTGGCCATGGTGCAAAAGCTCGACCCGCCGGGCGTCGCCGCCCGCGACCTGCGCGAGTGCCTGCTGCTGCAGCTCACGCCGGGCATGCCCCACTTTGAACAGCTCAAGACGCTGATCTCCAATCACCTGGAAGACCTGGAGCACAACCGGCTGCCGGTGATCGAACGTAAGACGGGCTATTCGATCGCGCTGATCCAGCAATCGCTCATCGAGCTGCGCAAGCTGAATCCGAAGCCGGGCGCCAACTTTGGCGACACCTTCGTGCCCAACGTCACGCCCGACGTGTTCGTCGAGCTGGGCGACGACGGCAAGTATCAGGTCCGCCTGGAAGACGGTCGCACGCCGACCCTCTATATCAGCCCCTACTATCGCAAGCTATTGACCAGCGGCGAGGCCAACGCCGAGACCCGCGAGTACATCAAGCGCAAGATCAACTCAGCGCAGTGGCTGATCGAGTCGATCGAGCAGCGCCGCAACACCCTGTCGCGCGTGGCCCAGGCGATCGTCGACCATCAGACCGAGTTTCTGGCCAAGGGGCCCGAGGCCATCGAGCCCTTAAAGATGCAGCAGATCGCCGACAAGGTCCACGTGCACGTGACCACCGTCAGCCGGGCGGTCGACGACAAGTGGATCCAGACGCCGCGGGGCATCTTTCCGCTCAAGCGTTTCTTTTGCGGCGGCACGGTCAGCGCCGACGGCGAGGAAGTCGCCTGGGACGCCGTGCGGCTCAGGCTGCAAGAGATCGTCGACCACGAGAACAAGCAGCATCCGCTCTCGGACGACGAGCTGGTCAAGGAACTGGCCAAGCACGGCCTGACCGTGGCCCGGCGGACCGTGACCAAGTATCGCAAGGCGATGAACATCGCCAGCTCCCGCCAGCGCCGCGACTGGGGCGCCGGCCCGCCGCCCAACGGCGCGGACCATGCGGACGAAGAAGAGTAGGGGAGAGAGCAAGGGCCAGGGATTAGGGGCCAGGGGCCAGCAGCCTGGGATCTGGGACCCGTTGCCCATCCGCTTGCGGTTTCGCCCGCGGCGCGAGTCGATTTCCTAACTGCCCGCCCCACTCGCGTTGGTGCACTCAGGTCGATCCATCGACGCTGGAAAAGTCAATCCGGCGGCCGCGGCGAACCTGCTCGGCCCGTCGGGCCTTGTCGATCAGTTGCACGACCGCTTCCACGTTTTCAATTCCGCGTGCCGGAAAATTGCTGTGCGACCGGTCTGACGAAACGATTCGCAGTGTGCCCACGCCGAGTGCACTCTGCAACAGGTTCTGCTCGGATGTGACGTCGTGAATCTCGATCAGTTCAATCCGATCAGTGATGCGAACGAGGAGCCCCGATCGGTGGTAGAACATCTGGTTGGTTAAACGGTACGAAATGCCGATCCGATTTCGGGCCAGTCGATAGACTTGAATCAGCCAGACCAACGGGATCAATCCTAGTATCACCCAGCGAAACATTCCCTCGGCGAACAGGAATGCGCACACCAACAGCACGATGCTGAGGATTGCGGCCAGGATGAATCCGCCGATCATCGCCTTGGGCGAGAACGATCCTTCCCAGAGGGTTTCTTCCACGACGTCGACGGGGCCTTTGCGGCGGCCGGAGACCGGCGCCTCGTTGGTCGCGGTCTGGGCCGCCGAGACCGTGGCCGTTTTGGCCCCCACCGGCGCGCTCTCGCCCGCGACCGCTAGCTTGGCGCCGCACTGCTGGCAGTACGTGGCCGATGCCGGAGCTTCGGCATTGCAGACCTGGCATTTCATCGGGCGGCTTCCTCGCGCTGGTTCAAAGGGCTGATGCTTCGCACGGCTGCTTTGTCAGATGAATCGTCGAATAAGGTCCCGCAAGCGCCGGTCATTATAGGGCCGGCCGAGAGCGCGTCACTAGCGCGCGTGTCGGCCCGCGGTCGCTCCACGAGTCCATTCGCCGGCCGCCCCACGGCATTGGCGGCACGCCGCGAAATGCCCCCCCGCGCCGCTGGGCACGCGCGGTCGGCTGAGCTATGATGGAACGCAACCTCCCACCTGCTGTCGGCTCGCACATTTTCGTAGCAAGTCGCGGGAGCACGCATTCGGACCGTCGCCATGAAGTGTCCCAGTTGTGGGATCGACAACGACCGGGTCATCGACTCGCGAGCCAGTCACGACGGCTTCGCCATTCGCCGACGCCGCGAATGCCTGGGCTGTCAGGCCCGTTACAACACCTACGAGCGGATCGACGATCCGATCAAATGCCCCTTCTGTCACGAGGACAATAACCGCCTGGTGGAGACGCTGACCAGCGAAGGGGGCTTTGCCGTCCGCCGCCAGCGCGAGTGTCTGGCCTGCCGCCGCCAGTACACAACCTTCGAGCGGAGCGAAGAGCGGCTGATCAAGGTCGTGAAGAAGGACGGCACCCGGGCTCCCTTCGACCGCCAGAAGATTCGCCAGGGTCTGGAGAAGGCCTGCTGGAAGCGGCCAATCCGCGACGACCAGATAGAGGCGATCGTGGCCGCGATCGAAAACGACCTGCACGCTCGCGCCGAGCCCGAGGTGCCCACGCCGTACCTGGGCGAACTGGTGATGCAGCACCTGCAAGAGCTGGATCAGGTGGCCTTCGTCCGCTTCGCCAGCGTCTATCGCCAGTTCAAGGACGTGCAGGACTTCGTCGACGAGCTCGACGGCATGCTGGCCAAAGGCCACGCCGCCGAAAGCGACCGCGGCGAGTAATTGCGATGCCGACCATGGCATATCTCGGCGAACCGCTTCCAGCATGAAATCAGCCGGCTCGCTGCGTTTGGCGACTATTATTTGGGCGTCAACTCGGTGTAGATTCAGGGGAACCATTTCCCCCTGAAGGTGCCCCATGCCGACCGCGCGCGTTGCGACGAAGTTCTTTGGCCATTTGCCGCTACTGTTGCTCCTCCTCCTTGCGCAACAGGTTTGCCTGGCGGCGGGTCCGAATCTGATCGCCGACAAGTTAAAAGCGGGCGACAAGCTGGAGATGCAACAGGGGGCCAATTGGGTGCCGGTAGAGTTCGTCGAGAAGGTTAGCGACCGGATGGTCCGCGTGAAGTCTCCAGACTTCCCGACTCCGATCGGCGCGCTGGTTTCCATGTTGCGCAGGGCCAAAGGGGCTGCGACCAAACCGGCCCCTGCTTCATCGGAGGCAGAGAACCCGTTTGCCACGGAAGCAGAGCAACAGGCGGCGCAAACGCCGCGGACCTGGAAGAACAGCACCGGCAGCTTCTCCGTCGAGGCCACGCTGCTAAAAGTCGACGGGGGTAAGGCGGTGCTGCGGCGCAAGGACGACAAAGAAATTTCGGTTCCCATCGATAAGCTGAGCGATGCGGACCAGAAGTTTCTGGCGGACTTCAAGCCTGGCAAGGGCCGTCCAAGCGCTGGCACGAGTCAGTCGCCGGCAGAGGAAGTCGCCGACGAGCCTCAAGAGTCGGCCCCCGAGATCGTTCCCACCGAGTTGCTGGGAGCGACGCAGGTGACGATCTCAGAGGATGCCGCATGGACCTATAAACCGGCAGCGGTTCGGGAATCGGAGCCGATGAAGCCGGTGCAGATTGCGCTGAAATCGTCCGGCGGAGTCTTTGAACGTCCTGTGCGCTCAATGGTCGCTCGCCAGGCGAAGCAGGCCTACGTCGTCTCCTCCGGCACTCGGGGCGGGGCGGAAGGTACGCCTTTCTACCTGCAAACGTGTGACCTGGCTCGCAACAAGGTGGGCAATTACGGAAAATTCGGCGTCGACTTGGCTCCGCTCGACGTCTCGCCCGACGGCTCGTTGATCCTGGCCCGCAGAGAGACGTTTGGCTTCGGCAATCAGGGAGAGCTGCGCGTCTATTCGCCCGATGGAGATAAGTTTAAAGCGGTTGCGGCGTGGCTTCCCTATGGCCACCACAAGTCGCCGCACGCGGCTTTTCCGTCGGCAAAAAGCCCGGCAGACAGCAGCCGCCCACCCTTGGATCAATCGGCCGACGTCACCTGGGCACAGTTCCTCGATCCGTCTCACGTCATGACACTGAGCGCAGGCGGCGAGCTGGCGCTCTGGAACGTGCCAAAGATCGAACCGGTGTACTACCTGCCCGGCCAATCCCCAATGGGCGCGCAAATGCAGGAACCGGCGCTTAGCCCGACGCGAGAGTACCTGGCGATCCCAGTGCCCAGCGGCGTGGCAATCCTGCGAGCGCTCGACGGTGAACAAGCCGGCATGCTAGCCGGCGATATGGCCGGCACCGCGCTCTGTCGGCTCGGGTGGAGCGATGACGGGACCAGGCTGGCCCTCTTTCAATCGGGCCGAATTCGCGTTTGGGATTTGAAGTCTCGCGAGTTAACTCGCGACTTTTCCATCGACTCAGGCAACCTGCTGCAAAGTTGCGGCTGGGCCTCCAACAATCACTTGCTCCTCAACGGAAGCATGCTCGTCGACGTGGAGCGCCGAATTCCTGTCGCGCTGACTGCCGAGTCAAGCGTCGAGTCGCGGCTAAGAAACGGTTACCTCTGGACGCTCTCGTCGGCCTTCCAGCAGTCCACCCTTTCGGGTCGGCCCGCCATGCCCAAGGGATTCAAAGATCCCGTCCCGGGCAAGTCGGCCGACGAGCTGCTGATGATCAAGCCCGGTATCGAAATGTCGTTGCAACTACCGGCCGGCGCTACGCCAGAGTTTGAAAATGCACGCCAAGAGGTGATGAACCAATTGGAACGAAACGGCGTCAAGATCGTGCCTGAGAGCAAGGTCAAGCTTGTCGGCACCCTGGTGCCGGGCGCGACGCGCAAGGTGCGATACTCGACGATTCGCCGTGACCAGTACGAAGAACACGCCATCACGGACCAGGTGCTGACCTTGAGCTACGTCGTCGACAACGAGACGATTTGGAAGTTTGAGAACACCATGGGGCCACCGCATTTCATACAGCGGGAAAAAGACGAGACCATCGCCCAAGCGCTGGCTCGAGTCACCAAACCCGATCCCAAGGCGTTCGGCCGAGTTTGGATTCCGGCCTACATCGCACGAGCCCCGGCCGAGTTGCAAAAGGATCTAGCCGGCGCCACGCCCGCAAACCCAGCACCTGGCCGTCCGCTCGGGCCTCGTCCGCCTCGGCGACCAGGCCGGTAAACGCAGCTGCGCTAGACGCCCAAGGTCTGCGATCCACTACTCCTGCCGGCTTACGACCAGCTCCGTCAGCGAGACCAGCACGTCCAGCGCGGGGCTGGCCGGCAGATTGGCCAGCTCGTCGCGGGCGCTGGCGGCATAACTTTCGGCCTTGCTGCGCGTGTATTGCAGGGCGTCGCTCCGCTCCAGCCACAGCGCCAACTGGGCCCGGGCCGTGCGCTCACTCGACATGACCAGGTCGATCACCTCGCGGCGCTGGGCGGCATCGCATTGACTCAACAGGCGAATCAGCGGCAGGGTCGGCTTCTGCTTGTCGAGGTCCGTGCCCAGGCTCTTGCCCATCGCGTCCTCGTCACCGATCAGGTCCAGCAGGTCGTCGGCGATCTGGAAGGCAACGCCCAGCTTGCGGCCAAACCGCTCGAGCGCCGCCTCGCGCTGCGGACCCGCGCCGCTATAGTGCGCGCCCAGCAGGCAACAGCAGGCGCACAGCTCGGCCGTCTTGGCGTCGATGATTGAGAGATACTCGGCCTCGCTGAGGGCGAAGTTGCCGCGGCTGTGAATCTGCCGCAGCTCGCCGGCGCAGACCACGTTGGTCGAGCGGCCGATCGTCTGGCAGGCAAACGTCGTTTCCAGCGAGCTCGCCAGGGCAAAGGCGTGCGTGAACAGAAAATCGCCCACCAGCACGCTGGCCTCGTTGTCGTTGCGGGCGTTGATCGTCTCGCGATGGCGGCGCAGGCTGGCCTCGTCCAGGACGTCGTCGTGCACCAGCGTGGCCGTGTGGATCATTTCGAGGACCGCGGCCAGCACGACGTGCTCGTGACCCAGCTTGCCGGCGGCCTTGCCCGAGAGCAGCACCAGTGCCGGGCGAAGCCGCTTGCCGCCCAGACGAAAGGCATGCTTCACCAGCGAATCGACAAATGGGTCTGCGCTGGTCAATTCGCCCCGCAGCAGTTCCTCGGAAGCCGCCAGCTCAGCCGCCACCGGCGCATACAGTCGTTTCCAGTGCCGGGCCACTTCGTCGTGCGGCTGGGTCGCTTGCTCCATGAAACCATTCCTTGTAGTTGTTGCTCTGGGGTGCGACGGTGCGAGCGCGTGCCCTTACTGTTTGCCGCTCGCCGAACGGTCAGGCGTTTCGCCGCGGCGGAAATGACCGCTGCGACCGCCCTGCTTCTCTTCCAACTGAATCTGCTCGATCACCATTGAGCGGTCGACCGCCTTGCACATGTCATAAATCGTCAGGGCCGTCACGCTGGCCGCTACCAGCGCTTCCATCTCCACTCCGGTGCGGGCCGTGGCCCGCGCCGTGACCTCCACGTCGATCCGCTCGGCGTCAGGAAAGTCAAACTGAATCTCCACCGCGTCCAGCGGCAGGCCGTGGCACAGCGGGATCAGCTCGTCGGTGCGCTTGGCCGCCATGATGCCGGCCAGTCGGGCCACCTCCAGCACATCTCCCTTGGATAACTTGCGGTCGCGCACCAGAGCCAGCGTGGTTGGCTGCATGTGGATGCGCGCCGACGCCCGCGCGCCGCGCGGGGTAATCGGTTTGGCGCCGACGTCGACCATTCGGCTGGCGCCCGCGGCGTCAAAATGCGTCAATTCACCCATGGAACCCCAACCAACCGCCCGGTGAGCGGCTTTCGACCACACCAACCGTGGGCCGCGGGCGCGGATTAACATCTCCGCGCTTGCGTCCCGGTGCATAGAGGGTCGGGTTTGCCCAGGGAGGTGGCATCCCGCCGGCCCTAACACAGCCCTCATTCTAGGGTTCGGCCCCAAGGCGTCGAGGGGGCGCGCGAGCGAGAAAGGGGGTGGGGAGAGGAGAGAGGAGAACTGACGACCGGACCGGACCCGGCCCCAACGGCCGGCCCGCGGTCTTTGCATTGCAAAGCGCGCGCAAAAAAACCGTCGCGGGGGTCATCCGCGACGGATTAATTGCGTGATCCAGCTTTGCCGAACCCACACCAGACTTGCCGCGAGCAGCTTAGACGAGCTCTTTCCGGGCGCCAATCAGCGTCCGCAAGCGCTCGGCCAGCAAGGCCGCGTCAAACGGCTTCTTGAACGTCTCGTTGATGCTCGAACGGTCGAAGCTCGTCGAGCTGCCGTCGTCGGGCAGCAGGGCGATCAGGATCGTGTCGGCATACTCGGGGTTGCGGCGGAGGTTCTGGCAAATTTGCAGAGCCTCGACGCGACCGATCGAGAAGTCCACGATAATGCAGTCCGGGTGGAAGCTCTCGGCCTGAATGCCGGCCTCGAAACCGCTGGCGGCCACGGCCACCTTGAACGAACGGTCCAGAGGAAGCTTCTGCTTCAAGTTCTCGATCAGGACCTGGTCCTGGCCGACCAGCAGAACCTTGGCCATGGCCTCGTCTTCGAGGTCGCCTAAGGGCATGCCGTGCTCTTTCAGAAAGCGGATCAAATACTCGCGGGGAATCCGGCGGTCCTGGGAACCGGGAATGCGGTAACCCTTGAGGCGGCCGGAATCAAACCATTTGCTAACGGTACGTGGGGCAACTTTACAGATCTTTGCGACCTGACCCGTTGTGAAAACCTTCATCGCAGGCTCTCCAATTGACTCGCGCTGGTGTGGGAACTCTTCTCCGCGTGCGTGGGGCACACGGAGCTTGCTTGCCCCTTGCTCATGGTTGTTCGGCCTTCGGTCCGGTCCTTCGGGCCAGTTGTGGGGTCAACCGGCCGGCCATGAACATCTGGGTCGGGGCGTTACCTTAGTTAATTGCTTCGCCGCGGCGTGGTTCAGGTCCTTCTGATCCCTTGCCTCAGTAAAGACATCGGCAGACCGCACGATCCGAGCATCGTTGAAAATCGGCAAACCGCAAAGTTTGCCCACCGTCTCTAGACGGCGAACCCTTCAACCACGCCGGCACACGCACGGACTGACACTTACGTATCGGCAGAGGGAGACTTAGCGCTAGCGAGCGATCCGAGGTCCACAGTGGACCGATCGCTCGGGTGAATGCCTGGAAAGGCACTCGGGCAGGTTCCCCCCTGCTTTGGTTCGGTCCACAGCTCCTTTGCAGTCGCTGCCGGAACAAACCTTCCGAAGTTAGTTTCGATTCGCGGAGGGGGGAGACTTTAGAAACTTTCGCCAGTCGTAACGCGCAGGCGGGTCTTGGCGCTGATAACGGCCGGGTCAGGCTCTGACGATTGACCAGACGCGGCCAGGGCAAAGCATTGTGCCGTCTACTCTTACCACGGACGGTTCTGCCAGCCGTGCCGATTGTCCCCGAAACCGGGAGATAGGAAAAAGACGTGCCCGGCGGCCCCTCCTCCGGCCGCGAAAACTACTCACGACCTGCGGGTTATTTCGATTATTGCGACCCTGACACCTCCAGCGGGCCCAGCCCGGCCCTGCCCCACGACTCAACTTTGTCTACGCGAGCAGCGCGCGGATGGGTCGAACGCGCTAGGCGCACCTGCCACCACGGCCTTCCCAGGAGCGCGGACAAGTCGCACGCGATCGACTGCTAGCGGCGCGAGCCCTGCACCACCGTGTTTGCCAGCGTGCCGATGCCCGCGATCGTGATCAGCACCACGTCGCCAGCGGCCAGGGTGAAATCGTCGCCCGGCACCACGCCTGTGCCCGTCAATAAGATGACGCCCTGGGGAAACGAATTGTCGCGGCCCAGCCAACCGATCAGGTCGGCAAACGAGCGGGCCATCTGGGCGACCGAGGTTTCACCGCCAAACACTTGCCGGCCGCCACGCTCGATCGCCAGTGCGATCGTGATCTGGTCCGCCGGGGGCATCGCCGGGGCCAGCGTGATCCAGGGCCCCAGTGCACAGCAGCCGTCGTAGAGCTTGGCCTGGGGGAGATACAAAGGGTTTGCCCCCTCGATGTCGCGCGAGCTCATGTCGTTGCCGACCGTAAAGCCCACCAACTCCAACCTTGAGTTGAGCACGAGCGCCAGCTCCGGCTCGGGCACGTTCCACCGCGCATCCTGACGGATCCGCACGCTGCCGCCTGGGCCAACCACGCGATGCGGCGTGGCTTTGAAAAACAGCTCGGGCCGATCGGCGACATAAACCTGGTCATAGAACGACGCCGCGCCTAAAGACTCCTCCATCCGCGCGACCTGGCTGCGCTTGTAAGTCACCCCCGCAGCCCAAACCTCCTGATGGTCCAACGGCGCCTGAAGCGACAGTTCGGCGAGAGGCTGAGCCGCGCCGGCCGAAAGTGATTTGACGGCCGCAGCAGGATCGGCCGCTTCCAGCAGCGCGCTCAGCGTGGGGTACGCCTCGGACATCGCCAGCAGCCGCGCCCCGTCGCCATCAACGACCGCCGCCGAGCACAAACCGTCTGCATTCCGCACCCGCGCCAACTGCATAGTACCCCGCCCTTCTATGCTGGCTCTTTGTCCCTGATCTCTGGCCGCTCGTCCCTTATCCCTTGGGAAACACCAACCGATGCGAATACCCGCCGGTGGCCAGGTCGAGCTCGATCATCCGTCCGCCGCGAGGCAGCTCGCCATAGGCACTCCAGCCTCCGACGCGGCCATAGACCAGCTCGATACCTTCCCAGACGCCGGCATAGTCGTTCTTGTGATCGTGGCCGCTGAACACGCCCTGAACGCGGCCCGACTTTTGAAACGCCGTGAAGGTGTCGCCGCGGTCGTTGTCAAAACAGACCTTCTCGCCGTAGTTGCCCCGATGCTTGTCGGCGGCGCGGAGCTTCTCGAACTCGACGACCGGGATGTGGATCATCGCCAGGCAGGGAGTCTTCAAACCCTGGTCGGCGTCTCGGCGCATCTGTCCGGCAAACCAATCGAGCTGCGGCTGGCTGACCTTGCGGTTGGGATCTTTTTCCCCCGAGTCAAAGCAAAAGATCGTGTAGGCCGGATCGGGACTAGTGGCGCCGGCGATATCGAAGCGAAAGGCGTAGTGCTCGTGACCGTCGGCCTGAAACTCGCCGACCGCCGCCTGCTTCATCTGCGCGCGAAACTCCGGCACGCTGCGGGCGCCGATGTCGTGATTGCCCAAAGCATGGGTCCAGGGCACGCCCAGCTCGTCGAAGACGTCGATGGCGTCGAAGCGAATTTTCGGCCCCTTGTCGTTGTTGATGAAGTCGCCCGTGTGGACAATGAAGTCGGGCCGGTGCCGCTCGACGAGCTGCTTGATCTCCTTATAGCTCCGCATGTCCGTCATTTGCGCGGGCAGGTCGGGATTGCCGAAGTGCGTGTCGGTCAATTGCAGGATCTTCAGCGGTCGCGGCGCGGCGGGCGCAAACTTGAGCGTAAAGCGGTCTGGGTCGGTGCGCGTGACGGTGAGCGCCTTTTCGAGCGGCGCCTGATCTGGCGATGCGCTATCCGCCGCCGGCTTGGTCGCGTCGTCAGCCAACGCGTGAGAGGCCGTCAGTCCACTGGCCGCTGCCGCGCCGGCCCATTGCAGAAACTCTCGTCGCCGCATCGCATTCACCTCGCCGCTGGAGAAAATAAAGCCGATTGCACGCCGCTTTAGTGTAATGTCGCCGCCGACCGCTGCCAACGCGAGTCGCCTGCGCATTGCCGCACCCCACTATCACCCGCGGTTTTTCGCAAGTTATGATAGGCGTTTTGTTCCGTGGTCAACCGGTGCGGAGTAGTGCAAATGACGAGGCCCGTTTTAACTCTCACCGGCAGCGTGGCGGTTTGGCTGCTGACGTGCAGCGCCACGCTACTCCTTGCGGCGGACGCGCCCGCGCCGATTCCGGCGGCCGAAGCGCCCGCGCACTTTAAGCTGCCCCCCGGCTTTCAGGCCACGCTGTTTGCCGGCGAGCCCGACGTCGTGCAACCGATCGCGCTGACGTTTGACGATCGCGGCCGGGTGTGGGTCGTTGAAAACCATTCCTATCCCGGCTGGAAAGGCGAAGGCCACGACCGCGTGCTGATCTTCGACGATCGCGACGGCGACGGGCACTTCGACGAACGGAAGGTCTTTTTGGAAAACGGCAGCAACCTGTCGGGCATCGAGTGGGGACACGGCGGCGTCTGGCTCTGCTCCACGCCCAACCTGGTGTTCGTGCCTGACGCCAACCAGGACGACGTGCCCGACGGACCAGCCGTTGCCAAGCTCGACGGCTGGGATCCCACGGCGCGGCACAACGTCACCAGTTCGCTGGCCTGGGGACCCGACGGCTGGCTATTTGGCTGCAACGGCATCCTCTCCAACTCGCGGGTCGGGCGGCCGGGCACACCCGACGCCGAGCGCACAGCGATGAACTGCGGAGTCTGGCGGTATCATCCGGTGCGTGAAGCCTTTGAAGTTGTCGCCCACGGCACGACCAATCCCTGGGGGCTGGACTTTGATCAGTACGGTCAGACGTTTATCACCAACTGCGTGATCGAGCACCTCTGGCACGCCGTGCCCGGCGCACGATTCGAGCGGATGTTTGGCCAGGACTTCAACCGCCGCACCTACGAACAGATGCGCACCTGCGCCGATCACATTCACTGGGCCGGCGGACCCTGGACCGAAGCCCGCGGCGGCGAACGCCATAGCTCGCACGGCGGCGGCCACGCGCACGTAGGCGCGATGATCTATCTGGGCGACAACTGGCCCGAGGAATATCGCAATCATCTCTTCACCTGCAATATCCACGGCAACCGGGTCAACCAGGATTCGCTCGAGCGGCAGGCCTCCGGCTACGTGGCCCATCATGCGGCCGACTTCCTGCATGCCGGCGACCCCTGGTTTCGCGGCATGCTGATCAAGTACGGGCCCGATGGCGCCTCCTACGTCACCGACTGGACCGACACGGGCGAGTGTCACAACTATGAGGTGGCCGACCGCACCAATGGCCGCATTTACAAGGTCAGCTACGGCCAGCCGAAGCGATTCTCGTCTGACCTGGGCAAGCTCGCAGACGCCCAACTCCTCCAGCACCTGCATCACGCCAACGAATGGGTCTCGCGCCACGCCCGACGCATCCTGCAAGAGCGGCACACGCTGGGCAAGCTCGACACGACGACCCGCACTGGCCTGCTCGCGCAGCTCGACGGCCGTCAGGACGTCATCGCCCAGCTTCGCACGCTGTGGGCATTGCACCTGATCGGCGCCACTGACGACGCGCTGCTGACGCGGTTGTTCGACAGCCCGCACGACGTGGCTCGCGGCTGGGCCGTGCAGTTGGCGCTAGAAGGCCAGCTGGCCTCGCCTGCGATGCTCGCGCGGCTGGCGAAGCTGGCGCACGATGACCCATCCAGTTGGGTGCGACTGGCGCTGGCGGCCGGCTTGCAACGTTTGCCGGTTGAAAGTCGCGAACCGATCGCCAAGGGACTGATCGCGCATTCGGAAGACGCGGCCGACCGCAACCTGTCGCTGATGGTCTGGTACGGAATCGAACCGCTGACCACGAGCGATCCTCAACGGGCGCTCGCGCTGGCCGCTCAATCGTCCATCCCACGGGTCACTCAGTTCATCGCTCGCGCACTTGCCGAGCCTGCCGATACCAAGACCCTGGTGGCGCTGGTCGCGGCGGTCGCCAAGGCCGACGATGCCCATCGTGAGTCACTGCTGGCTGGGCTGCACGAAGCGCTCGCCGGCCGTCGCCGGGTCGCCCAACCTGACGGCTGGTCGTCGACCTATGCCGAGCTGGCCCGGAGCAAAGCGTCCGCTATTCGCCAACGTGCCATCCTGCTGGCGTTGATCTTTGGCGACGAAGGGGTCGCCAAGCAGTTGCGCAGCCTCGCCGCCAACCGTCAGGCAGAGCTCGCGACCAGGCAAACGGCCATCGCCGCGCTCACGCAGGCGCGCACGGCGGACCTGGCCCCGCTGCTACGATTGTTGTTGACTGACGCCGAGGTGCGGATCGACGCGCTGCGCGGTCTGGCCGCGGTCGGCGACGACGGCACCGTGGCCGACATCCTGCGGCACTACTCCGAGTTTGACGCGGCAGCGCGGCAAGAGGCAATTGGCGTGCTGACCGCGCGCAAGGCCTCGGCAATCGCGCTGTTGGACGCCGTTGACCGCGGCCAGGTTTCTCGCGGCGACGTGTCGGCGTTTCACGTGCAGCAGTTGGACAGTCTGGCCGACAAGGACGTCACGGCGCAGCTCGCGCGTCACTGGGGCGCCGCGCGCCCGACCGCGGCCGACCGCTTGGCTCTCATCTCCCAGTTCAAGAGCAAGCTCACGCCGGCCGTGGTCGCGCAGGCAGACACTCGCCATGGCCGCGCGGTCTTCGCCCGCACGTGCGCAACCTGTCACAAGCTGTTCGACACGGGCGGCGCGATCGGACCCGAGCTGACTGGCTCGCAGCGCGACAATCTGGACTACGTGCTCTCCAACGTTCTCGATCCCAGCGCGGTCGTGGCCCGCGACTATCAGATGAACGTCATCCAGACGGCCGACGGTCGTGTGCTGGCCGGCATCGTAAAGCGCGAAGACGACAACGCGCTGACCGTGCAAACAGCGACCGAGGCTGTGGTGGTGCCGAAGGGTGAAATCGAAGCCCGCCGCGCCACGCCCAACTCGATGATGCCCGAGGGCCTGTTGCTCTCGTTGAGCGAAGCGGAAATTCGCGACCTGGTGGCCTATCTCGGCAGCCCGGCGCAGGTCGAAGCGAAGCCGTGACGACTCGAAGTTACCCTCGCGCGGCCGCCGCTTGCATTTCGTTTCCGATTCAATAAGATGCCCGGTTCCACTCTAGTTTTTCTTCGGGAGCAATCGTCGACATGGGCCATCATCAGACCGCCAAGCATCGTTCGGGCAAGCACTCGCATCATCAGATCGGCCTGGTCCGCGGCCAGTTTGGCAACGTGCCCGAGGAACAGTGGCTGGACTGGATCGCCGAGACCGGTTTCGACGGTTGGGAAGAAGCCTCCTGGGAACTCGACCTGGCGCGGTGCGGCGATGACGCCGGTGCCAAGGCCTATGCCCAGGAGCGCGTGGACAAGGCCAAGAAGCGCGGAATGGAAATCTTCTCGCTGGCCGCGCACTTGCAGGGCCAGGCTTTGGGCGATGAGCCGAGCGCCAAGACCTTGCAGTTTATCGGCGGCGAAGCGGTCGAGGCCTACTCGCGCTGGCGCAAGGCCGGCAACAACCCGCCGCGGACCGATCCGTTTTACGTGCCCGACGACGTAGCCGAGATCGCCCGCAAGCAGGCTGCCACGTCGCTGGTCAACGCCGTGCGGCTGGCTCACTTCATCGGCCAACTTGAAGACCGCGTGGTGCCCGTGTCGGGCTTTGTCGGCTCGCCGGCCCATTGCTGGAGCCATTGGTTTCTTTTCCCGCCGCTGCCCAGCTCGCTGGGCGGGCACCCGATCCCCGACGTGTACAAAGTCAGCCTGGAGCTGCTGGTCGAGCGGTTCGCGCCGGTGTTTCAGGCCTGCCTGAAATATGGCACGACCTACGACCTGGAGTGCCATCCCAGCGAACGAGCGATGGGCGACATCTCGAGCGCCGGCGAGTACCTGGCCGCGGTCGACGCCGCCGGGTTTGCCAAGGCCGCGGGCTTCAATTTCGATTGCTCGCACATGGAATGGCAGGGGGTCTCGGGCGTGGACTTCATCCGTACCCACGGCGATCGCATTCACTGTGCGCACATCAAGGGCGTGCAGGTCGCGAAAGGCTATACGCGAAACGGCCGACTGGGCGGTCATCGCCCCATGGGTGACAAGCACAATGGTTGGAATTTCGTGACCGCCGGCACGGCGCGCGACGCCACCAGCACCGAGGAGCTGTTGGTCGAGCTCAATCGGGCCGGATTCAGCGGCGGCGTTTCGATTGAGTGGGAAGACAACGACGTGGAGCAGCATGCCGGCGCCAAGGCGGCCTTGGCCAATCTGCATCTGGCCGATCAGCCCCCTAGCCTGATGCGTCACGACGAGCAACTAAAGGCCTGAGCCAGCGGCGATGCCTAAGCGATCCGCCACGCGCCGGCCGCAAATCGACCCGACGCCGATCTTTGAGCTGTATCGCGGCAACTACGCCAGCGAGCTGCTGGTCGCGGCCGTGGCCCATTTCGAGCTCTTCGCTCGCCTGGCCGACGACCCGTTGCCGCCCGCCGATTTGCGCGACGCGCTTAAGCTCCACGAGCGACCTTTCGTCGTGCTGCTCACGGCGCTACGGGCAATGGACCTGCTCTCGCTAAACCACGCGAGCCGCGTCGAGCTGACGCCGCTGGCGCGCGAGCACCTGCTGCCCGGCGGCGAATTCTACGTGGGCGATTACCTGGGCCTGTCGGCCGAATCGCCGGGCGTCCAGGCAATGATCGAGCGCCTGGTGACCAATCTGCCGCAGGGTCATCAGCCCGACGAGCCAGGCGTGGGCTTCATTTACCGCGACGACCTGCCCTCGGCCATGGAAAGCGCCGCCTCGGCCCGGCACTTTACGCTGGCCCTGGCAGGCCGCGCGAAGAACGTCGCGCCCGTGCTGGCCGAGCGCGCGGCGCTCGACGACGCGCGGCTGCTGGTCGACGTCGGCGGCGGCACTGGCATTTATAGCATTGCCTGCCTCCAACGTTATCCACACCTGCGAGCGATCGTCTGGGACCGGCCCGAGGTGCTCAAGGTGGCTGAAGAGATGGCTGCCGAGTACGGAGTGAGTGATCGCCTGGAGTTGGCGCCGGGCGACATGTTCGCGGACCCGGTTCCCGCTGGCGCCGACGCGCTGTTGCTCTCGAACATCCTGCACGATTGGGACGAGGACGAGTGCCAAACCCTGGTCGAGCGCTGCGCTCAGGCACTGGCCCCCGGCGGACGATTGCTGGTACACGACGTTTATCTCAATGACGCGTTGGACGGACCGCTGCCGATCGCACTCTATTCAGCGGCGTTGTTCTCGTTCACTCGCGGTCGGGCCTATAGTGCCGCGGAGTATCGCGGATGGCTGTCGGCAGCCGGTCTGCAGCCAGGGCCCGTCGTGCCGACCCTGGTCCACTGCGGCTTGCTGGCTGCCTTCAAATGAGCCCTGCGGGGCGGTCGCGGCGAATTTCTTGCAGTTTTGCCAAGATCGACCATACTGAGGCGAATAGCTTGCCGAAGGACCGCGCCGGTGCGCGCGACACCGCGGCGCCGAGCTCCGTTCTCAGAGGATCGATCGCATGCACGAAGTCATCTCCAAACTCGACAATGACGACATGCTGGCCGTCTTCGGCATGATGGTGGGCGTGGTCGCCATTTTGGGAGGCGTCGCGGTGGCAATTACAGCGGTCGTCTCGGCCCATCGTCGCCGCATGCAGTTGGACGAGATGGAAGCCACGCTCAAGATGGAAATGATCCAGCGCGGCATGTCGGCCGAGGAGATCTCGCGCGTGCTCGAGTCGCGGCTGGGCAACTCCCGGGCCAGTTGGCAGGAGCTGCTGCGAAGCTTGCCGCCGCTGCCCAAGCCGGCAAAGTTTGCCACCAAGTGCGAAAACAGCTGACCTGATTTTTTTGGGAGGGGCGTCTATGTCTCCGTTCCTTGCCGACCTACCGGTCGAAGCCATCCTCGGCATCACGCTGCCGCTGCTCATTGGCGGCGCCGTGGCGATCACCGCGCTCATCACCGGTCACTTTCGCAAGTCCCAGCGCGACGACATGGAAGCCACGCTGAAGATGGAAATGATCCAGCGCGGCATGTCGGCCGAGGAGATCGAGCGGGTGCTGGCGGCCCGGATGGACAACGGCTTCGGCTTCTCGCGCGGTCGCCGTGGACGCTGGGGCGCCAACTGCGAACACCAGCGACGCGGCGCCGAGGCGGTCCCGCGATAAGCGACGAAAACACACTACCGCCAACTTCGGGGAGCACTTGCGATGTGGGACCTGTTTCACCATCCGCTGCGAGAAGAGGAATACTTCTTCATCCTGGGCTTCCTGATCATCGGCGGCTGGATCGGCTTGCAGTACCTGCGGACGACCCTGGCGCACTTTCGCGAGGGGCGTGAGCAGGACGCTGTCACCGCGCTGAAAATCGAAATGATCCAGCGCGGCATGAGCCCCGCCGAGATCGAACGGGTGCTCCTGGCCAAAGGCGAATCGTCGCCGTCGCTAGCCAAGCAGCTCGGCCGGGCCGCTGGCGACATGGCGCGCAAGGTCGTGAACTAACTGCGGGTCGTCGGCAGCCAGGTCACTTCTTCGGCGGCCAGTACTGGTCGATCTTGCGTCGCAGAAACTGCGCGCTGCGGACCAGTTGGTCGAAGCCGTCGACGCCGTCCTCGATGGACACCCAGCCGTCAAAACCGACGCCGGCCAGCGTGCTGAAGATGGCGTCGTAGTCGTTCATGCCCTGGCCGATCTCGCCATGGCTGAGCCGCGCGGCATAGCCCACGCTGTCCTCTTCCTTGCGCAGGTCCTCGATCGTGCCTTCCTTCAGATAGCGGTCGCTGGCGTGCATGGTGACCACGCGGTGCTTGACCCGGGCAAGCAGTTCCAACGGATCTTCGCCGGCCAGAAACGTGTTGCTGGGGTCGTAGTTCACGCCAAAGTGGGGCGAGTCGATGCGGTCAACCAGGTCGCAAAACACGTCCATCTTTTGGGCAAACTCGGGATACTGCCAGTAGTTGTCCTTGTAATGATTCTCAATGATCAAGGTCACGCCCCCAGCGGCCGCGTGGGGGATGCAAGCCTCGATGCTCTCGGCGGCGTAGCGGATACCGTCTTCGCGCGAGACCTCGGGCCGCCGCTGGCCGGAGAGCACGCGACAGTATTGGCCGCCGAGCGCCACGGTCATGTCGATCCAACCCTTTTCCAGGTCGACCTGCTGCTCGCGAAACTTCGCATCGGGATGCGTGAAGTCGGGCGAGCAACAGAGCATCGGAATGCACAGCCCCTTGTCGGCCACCATCTTTCGCGACTCGGCCCATATCTTCGGGTCTTTCAGCTCGATAAAGCCTGAGTAAAACTCCAGACCCTCGATGTCGAGCTGCGAGGCCAGGTCGACCCATTGGCGAATGGTCATCGACCCGTCGACGACCAGTTGGTCCATGTAAGCTTTAGGAAAGGCGGCGATGCGTGGCATGAGAGAGTAGGGGCCAGGGGTTAGGGGCCAGGGACTAGAAACAACGAAGCGTGTGTGCAATCGCCTGCGGTTTAGCCCACGAAGCTATCAGTCAATCCATTCGCATGTGGCTTAGCAACCAACAACCACTCCTCACTCCACTTCCTTGGGCGGGTTGCGGCCGATCACGGGGTGCTGCTCCAGCTCCAGAACCGAGCCGCTGATCGGTCGGCTCTCGTCGCCGATCCAATAGACTGCCGCCGCGGCGATCTCCTCGGGCTTGATCAGTTGGCCCGAGGGGGCTTTGCTCTTTGGCACGCGGTCGGGCCAATCAGCCGGCAAGCCGTCGTCGATCTTCACCTGGTACTCGTTGGGCGTGAGCACCCAGCCGACGTTGAAGTGGTTCACGCGCACCCCGTCGCGACCCAGGGCGTCGGCGAGGTTGCGCGAGAGGGTCATCAGCCCGCCCTTGGTGATCGAATAGGCCAGCAGGTTGGCCTCACCGCAGAATCCATTGATGCTGCCGATGTTGAGCACGCAGCCGCGGGTGGCCTTCAGGTGCGGGACGGCGGCCTGGATCAACAACAGCGGCGCCCGCACGTTGATGGCCATCAACTGGTCGAACAGGGCCGCGTCGGTGTTTTGCAGGTTGCTTCGCTTCACGCTGGCGGCATTGTTCACCAGCGCGTCGAGCTTGCCAAAGGCCTTGATCGCCGCGGCAATCATCCGCGCCGGCGCGGCCGGATCGGCAATGTCGTCGACGTGCAAAGCCGCGCGGTCGCCCAGCTCGGCCACCAGCGCCTGGCCCCGCGCGGCGTCGCGACCGTGAATGAGCACGCGTCCGCCTTCGGCCACGATCCGCCGGGCAATGGCCTCGCCGATGCCGGTTGTGCTGCCGGTGACCAGGATAGCTTTGTCGCGAAGACGCATGAGGAGAAGTAGTGGCTAGTGGTTGGTGGCTAGTTGCTGGTGTAGGAATACGCGCTGTGTGCTGGTCTGCCTTTGTGACTAGCCACTGGCCACTAGCCACGAATCACTACCCCTCACGGCTTCAGCACCGCTTTTACGATCTTGCCGCTGTGCATGGTCTCGAAGGCTTCGTGCCATTGTTCCAGGGGCCAGACGCCGCCGATGATCTTTTGCACGTCCAGCGCGCCGGTCGAGAGCAGGCGGATCACTCGTTCCCAGATCGGCCAGTTGTGGCTGTAGGAGCCCTTGAGCGTGACGTTCTTTTGCACCAGCGGGTCGAGCGAGAAGCCGTAGGGCTGCTTGCCCCAGCCGACCTTGCTGACCCAACCGTTGGGCCGCACGATGTCGATGGCGGTCTTGAGCGTCGCTGAGATGCCGGCCGCGTCCACCACGCCGTCGACGCCCAGTCCGTCGCCGCGCTTGACCCATTCGTCCAGGTTGTCGACGACGCTCACGCAGCCAAACGATTCGCCCACGGCCAGCCGCGTGCGGTCGCGCTCCAGCCCCACCACGGCCACCTCGGCCCCTTGCAACCGCGCGACCGCGGCGCACAGCAGACCGATCGGACCAGGACCCAGCACCACGATGCGGTCGCCCGGCTTCACGTTGGCATTGTTGGCCACGGCGTTATAGGCCACGCAACAGGGCTCGGTCAGCCCCGCTTTTTCAAACGGCAGGTCGTCGGGCAGGTGATGCAGGCAGCGAACCGGCACGCGGACAAACTTGGTCATCGCGCCGTTCACGCCATAGCCAAATCCCTTGCGGGTCGGATCCAGGTTGTACAGGCCTTGCTTGGTCAGCGGGCTATCCAGGTCGATCACGGCGGCGGTCTCGCTCACGCCGCGATCTCCTTCTTTCCAGCCCCGCACGCGCTTGCCCAGTTCGACCACGACGCCGGCGAATTCGTGTCCCAACACGACGGGGTAATTGACCGGCCAGCCGTGGTCGGCGGTCCACTGGTGCAGATCGCTGCCGCAGACGCCCACGGCGGCCACTTCCAGCAGCACGTCGTCTTCGCCGATCGTCGGCCGTTCCAGCTCGCGCAGCTCGACGTTGAACTTCTCAGGCCCAAAATTGACGACCGCGGCGCTTTTCATGATTTCTTACCTACAGGGATGTCACCGTAACTATGAACTTTGTCGCAGATCAGCTTGAGCGAAGCTTCCAGGTCGCCGCCGGCGGTCTTGAACGCGTCGGCGTCGATCGTCAGCGGCGCGCCGAGCACGACCAGCGGCGCGCCATACTCGGGCGTCCGCACGGCCTGCTCCAGGCTCAACCCGCCCACGGCCTGCACCGGAATGCTCACCGCGTTGACCACGTCGCGCAGTTTATCCAATGGGCTGGGCATGCGAAGTCCGCGGGCTGCGATGCCGCGGCGCTCGTCGAAACCGATGTGATGGATTACGAAGTCGCAGCCCAGGTCTTCCAACCACTTGGCTCCCGCGACCATGTCTTCGCAGACCATGTTGTCGCCCATGACCTTGACGCCAAAATCGTGCCCGGCCTTGACCACGCAGCGAATGGTCTCTTCGTGGGCCCGGGCCATGACGACCACGTGCGTGGCGCCGGCCTTGGCCATCATCTCGGCTTCCAGGTAGCCGCCATCCATGGTCTTTAAGTCGGCGACGATGGGAGTGGTGGGAAAGCGCTCACGCAAGGCCCGCACGCCGTGCATGCCTTCGGCGATAATCAGCGGGGTGCCGGCTTCCAGCCAATCGACCCCGGCCCGCATAGCCAGTTCGGCCGTTTCCAGGGCTTCTTCCTTGGTCGTGATATCGAGCGAGATCTGAACAATCGGTTTCATCGTAAGCCGTGTCTGGGCCTGGGTGCGGAAATTTGAGGGACTGTGAGTTGCGGCAGGGCTCGATTTGAGGCCCAGCCTACGCGCGGGTTAAATCCAGCCTGGCGGTACGGTTGGCTTCGTGGGCGTCGCTCGTGGACGCGACGGCCCGAGGGCGTGCGACGCTTGGCGACAATTCGGCCCGCTTGGTGGACTTTGCGCGCCGGCAGCGCCCTCTATAATGGCGATTAGTGAAAAGATTCACAAGCGCCTCACGCGAAACGGTCGGTGGGCATGCGGTTTTGACGGAGAAGAGCTCCGCTGTCGCTGATGCTCGCCGCCGCGCTGCCAGAGGGTCGGCTGCCGCGTGCGACGCACCTGTGCCGCAGGAGGCCAAAGTAGAATCATGACTCAACCCGCAAAAATCCGCGTCGGCGCCGTCAACTACCTGAACACCAAGCCCCTGGTTCATGACCTGGCGCGCTTGGCCCCGCAGGCCGAGGTCGTGTTCGACCTGCCCAGCCGCCTGGCAGACCGCCTGGCGCAGGGTCGCTTGGATGTGGCGCTGATCCCCTCGGTCGAGTTCTTTCACGATCCCAGCTACACGATCGTGTCCAACGCTTGCATCGCCTGCCGGGGGCCGGTGTTGAGCGTCAAGCTGTTTAGTCGGGGACCCGTGGAATCAATCCGCACGCTGGCGCTCGACGAGGGTTCGCGCACCAGCGTCGCCTTGGTCCGCATCCTGCTCAATGAGCGCTATGGCATCCAGCCGCAGCTTGAAGCCTTGCCGCTCGGCGCAACGCTGAGTGATACCGACGCCGATGCCGTGCTGTTGATCGGCGATCGGGCCATGCACTCGCCTGGCGGCAGCTTTGAAGTGGTCTGGGACCTGGGCGACGAATGGTGCCGCTGGGCGGAGCTGCCGTTTGTGTTTGCCATGTGGGTCGCCCGCAGCGGCGTCGAGCTCGACGGTCTGGACGCCGCGCTCAACGAAGCCCGCGAGTCTGGCCTGGCCCACTTGGACGAGATCGCCGAGCGCGAGGCGGCGGCGCTGGGCCTGACCCGGCCGCAATGCGTATCGTATCTGCGAGATAACCTTTATTTTTACCTGGGCTCACGCGAGCAGCGCGGGCTGGAACTGTTTTATCGAAAGGCCGCCGAACTGGGACTTGCCCCGGGCGGAATCGAACTTGGAATCGGACGTTGCGAAGCTTCTGGATAAAGCGGCCGACGGCGGTCGACTGACCCCGGACGAAGGTCTGCGGTTGCTGGAGTGCCACGACCTGGCAGCGCTGGGTCGCGCGGCCGACGCGGTGACGCGCCGGCTGCATCCTGAGGACTACCGCACCTATAACATCGATCGCAACGTCAACTACACCAACGTCTGCACCGCCGTGTGCGACTTCTGCGCGTTCTTTCGCAAGCCCAAGGACACCGAGGGCTACGTGCTGGATCGCGAGGTGCTGCTACAAAAAATCCAGGAGACGGTCGAACTCGGGGGCGACCAGATCCTGATGCAAGGGGGCCTGCACCCGGAGTTCCAGCTCGAGTGGTACGAGGAGCTGCTCTCGGACATCAAGCGGCACTTTCCGCAGGTCAACGTGCACGGCTTCAGCCCGCCTGAGATTCACCACTTCACCAAGATCTCGAAGCTGCCGCTACGGACCGTGCTCGAGCGGCTGAAGGCGGCCGGCCTGGGCAGCTTGCCAGGCGGCGGCGCCGAGATCCTGGTCGATCGGGTCCGCAAGGAGATCACCCGGGGCAAAGTGCTCACTGACGACTGGTTGAACGTCAACCGGGTCTGGCACGAACTGGGCGGGCGCAGCACGGCGACAATGATGTTTGGCCACGTCGAGACCCTGGCCGAGCGGATCGAACACCTGGAGCGACTGCGCCAGTTGCAGGATGAGACCGGTGGCTTCACGGCCTACATCTGCTGGACCTTTCAGCCAGGCTATGAAATGGCCCACCTGCCAGCGGCCGGATCGTTCGAATATCTCAAGACCCAGGCGGTCAGCCGGCTGTATCTGGACAACTTCGCCAACATCCAGAGTAGTTGGGTCACGCAGGGTCTAAAGATCGGCCAACTCGCCTTGCTCTACGGCGCCAACGACATGGGCAGCCTGATGATCGAGGAGAACGTCGTGGCGGCCGCCGGCACGGTCCACTACCTGAGCCTGGAGGAGATGAAAGACGCCATCCGCGAGCTGGGCTACACACCGCGGCGGCGCAACGTCTTCTACGAGCTGGTGGACGATGCCCCGCTGGAACCGGCCGCAGCCTGAGAGAACTTGCGACGGTTCAATTTAACCGCAGGGTTCAATTTAACCGCCGTGCCGCCAACAGGTCTTCCAACGACTCGTCCCACTCGGCGACCCCAGACTCTGCGATTCTCGTCGACGTCGCATCTCGCGGCCTGCGCTCGTCACCCCAATGGTGGAAATAGGCCAGCCGCGCAGCGGTGACTCGCTCGTCGCCCAGGTAGTGGTCAATTCGCGACATGACCGGGGCAGGGTTAGCCGAGGTCGCTTGGTTCGTCGTTGCCGCCAAGGCCGAAGCCACGCCCGAGTCTCCGCTGCCGCCGCCGTCCCCTTCGGGAGCGAACGGTCCGCCGTTGAGCTGCAAGCGTTCGATCGTGCCCTGGTTGTTCACCACCGTGGTGACGTCGGCACCCGTCACGTTGCCATCGCGATTAAAGTCGCGCGTGTTCGTGATCGGCACGCCACCCACCTGGTTATTGACCACCGAGGTCTTGTCGGTCGCACTGGTCAGGAACTGCGCTGCAGGCGTGGCAGCGCCCACATCGCCCGTCTTGCTCCCCCAGAAGAACACATCGGTCGCGGTCAGGCCGGTATTAGCCGTGGGCAGCACCTGCACTTCCAACCACTCGTTCTTGATCGAGTTGGCCGCCCAGGTGATGGTCACACGATCCGAGCCCAGCGCGCCGTCCCCGACGCGAACCGAGATCGTCGGCGTCGCCGTGACCGTGGTCCAGGTGCTCGGTGAGTTGTTGTTGCCGTGCTTGAACACGAAGTCATTGGCATTGATCGAGGCGTGATGACCGCCGCCGGCCAGATCGATCATGATGCCGTTAATGCCGCGCGAGTAGCTCGACACGTTGCCGAACACTGCCAGCGTGTTGCTGTACGGCAGGTAGGCCGTCTTGTCGGGGGCGATGGCGTCGTCGTCCGCCGTGCCTTGGGCCGCGCTGCCGCCGTCGAAGGAACTCTGATTGTAGAAGAGATGGCGGCCCGCCACGGCAGATACGATGATGGGGTGAAGAATCCAAGGTTCGGTTCCATGGACGGAGTCAGAGCCAGCGAAATACAATGTTCCATTGATGTTTGTCGGATAAAAGCCGTTGTTTGGAGAAGGGCTCTGGAGCACCACCACAGTACCTAGTTCAGATCCGTCACTTTCCCACACGCGATTATTAGTGCCATCAAAGGCGGAGAAATACAGCCTTCCATTTACATTCGTCAGATTAAACGGATTCCCAAAATTGCCGCCGGGCGAAAGATCCTTCACCAAAACAGTCCCGGATGCTGTGCCGTCGCTTCGCCACAGCTCGGTCCCGTTAAGCCCGTCATTAGCACTGAACAATAGGGCGCCACTAAGATTTGTCAGGGAATCGAGAACGACAAAGGAGTTGCTGCTGTTAATGTCCTTGACCAGCATTGTGCCGCCGTCGGTGCCGTCGCTTTTCCACAGCGAGATCCCCGCGACCGCGTCGGTGGCCGCGAAAAAGAAAGTACCACCGACGTTCGTCAATCGAAGTGGGGTGCCTGAGTTTATTCCAGGGTTCAGATCCTTCACCAAAACAGTTCCCACGGCCGTGCCGTCACTTCTCCACAGTTCAAAGCCGCTCGTGCCGTCATTCGCGGAGAAATATAAGGTGCCGTTAATGTTCGCGAGCGATCCGGGATAGGAGCCAGCAAGTCCGGGACGGATATTTCCAATGATAGTTGTGCCGGCTACGCTGCCATCGCTTCTCCATAGCTCGCGATTATTTCCGAGCCCGTCTCCGGCGCTGAAGAACAATGTGCCGTTTACGTTGGTAAGGTCAATTGGGTAGATGGCCCCTACCATGTCGAACACCTGAGTACCGCCATTTGTTCCATCGCTCTTCCACAGCTCCTGACCATAAGTCGCATCGTTGGCGGTGAAAAACAACGTTCCATTGACGTTGGTCAAATACTTGGGATTACTTGAACTGAATCCCGAGTAAATGTCTTTGACTATAAAGGTTCCGGCAGACGTGCCATCGCTTCTCCACAATTCAGTGCCGTTGATCGGATCGCTAGCGGTGAAGAATAGAGTGCCGTTGACATTGGTAAGCTCTGTCGGATCGGAATCACCGGTTCCTGGATAAATGTCCTTGACTACGACCGTTCCGCCTTCTGTGCCATCGGTTTTCCACAGCTCGGCGCCTGTAGCTGCACTTAGTGCGACGAAAAAGGTTACCCCGGAGACATCTGTGAACTCTGGCACAACGGGTTCTACGAAAACGGTGTTCTTTTTGGCGAAGAGCCCAAGTGAACTGTCCGTCGTGTGGTCGTTAATGTCCTTGACCATATTTGTTCCTGCGCCGCTGCCGTCGCTCTTCCACAGCTCCTCGCCGAATGGATCGGCAGTCGCCCTGAAATATAGTGTTCCATTGGCGTTTACCAGGTTCTGCGGAGTGCTGTCGCTTACACCACCGCGAATATCTTGAACAAGCACGGTCCCAGCTTCCGAGCCGTCACTCTTCCATAGTTCGATCCCATTCGCCCCGTCATTGGCGCTGAAGAAGAGCTCGCCATTCATGTTGGTCAAAAACTGGAGCTTCCTGCTGTCGGGACCTGGCGAGATGTCTTTGATCAGCACGGTACCTGCACTGGTGCCGTCGCTGGACCAAAGTGCATAGCCTTCGCCCTGGGAAGCACTAAACAGCAGCTTGCCGTTGACGTTCGTGAAGTAGTTGCGGCTCGTATCAGTGGTGTCCGTGACGCGCACCGTCCCGAGTGTGCTTCCGTCAGAGGTCCACAGTTCCGATCCATGCGTACCGTCACTCGCGGTGAAGAACAAAATGCCGTTGACGTTGGTTAGATTGAACGACCCCGACCCGCTACTGCCGGGGCGAATATCTGACACAAGGGTCGTCCCTGCCAATGTGCCATCCGACTTCCAAAGTTCATCACCGCCAATTCCGTCGTTGGCGCGGAAATAGAGTTCACCATTGACGTTTGTTAACTGCGCCGGTGACGCACTGCTGGTGCCCGGCCGGATGTCCTTGACGAGCGCGGTGCCGGCATCGGTACCGTCGCTCTTCCATAACTCGTCACCTGCCGCGCCGTTGTTAGTGTGGAAGAAGAGCGAGTTACCGACCGGGGTCATTCCCAAAAAAGAACTGTTGTTCAATGAACTTGGTATGCTCTTGACCAGCACCGTCCCGGCATCCGTACCATCGCTTTTCCATAGTCGATTTGTCGAGCCATTCGGAACTTCGAAGAAGAGAGTGCCGTTAACGTTCGTTAAATTCCGAGGATCACTGCCGCTGCCGAATAACCCAATGTCTTTGACCAGAGCAGTACCGGCGTCGGTGCCATCGGACTTCCAGAGCTCAAATCCACTTGTGCCGTCATTGGCGCTAAAAAATAGTGTGCCACTAACATTGACTAGAAAACGTGGGTTGCCACTGTCGCTGCCCGGGCGGAATTCTTTGACGAGGACGGTACCGGCTGCCGTACCGTCAGACTTCCACAGTTCCTCGCCGTGAGTTCCATCGTTGGCGCTAAAAAAAACATTCGAGTTCACGGCAGTCACCGGCCCAAAATGTCCGATGGTCGACGAGTCACCAACTGCGATGTCCTTGAGCAATGTCGGCGTCGCTGCGAGTAGTCGGCGACTTTCCAGACTCTCAACTTGCAGGCGCCGTAGGCCGCTTCGCGTCGTGAGCAGCAAGTACGTTCGTCGAGAAACGAACCGATAGGAGTCGCGGTCAAACATCCCTAGTCTCTTGTCGGGGTTTGGGTAGTGGCCGTTCGAATTTTTCAAAGACCGAAATCTACCACAAACCGGCTAAGTGGAGTGATACATTTCTTGCTTTGCCCCAAAAAAATGCCATCAACTTTTTTACCTGCGGCAGCAATTGCTGATTAGGGGCAATGCCGAGGTGACGAGCGAGGTAGCCGCTAGAATACGCGCGCCCGTGCCGTTTTGTATCCGGCACGATTAGGGCCGCCGCAATCCGGCCGCAAGTTCGTCGAGCAGGTCGTTGCCCGCGTAGGACGCATCGACCGAGGCCTCGTCGACCGTGAACGGCTTGCGGGTCTTCGGGCTTACCGCGTCTGGCCACTGGGAAAAATATGCTGCGGTCCTCGCGGCGTCCTCGACACGCCGCAACATCGCAACCGCCACAGGCTGCCACGTGGCGGCCGACGAGGTGGTCGTTGAGTTCGCAGCCAGGGCCGAAGCCACGCCGACATCGGTCGTGATGGTGGCGGCGACCGCGCTGCCGCTGCCGTCCCCTTCGGGAGCGAACGGTCCGCCGAGACCTATTAGCAAGCGTTCGATCGTGCCTTGGTTGCCGATCACCGTGGTGGCATCCGCCGCCGTCACGTTACCGTCGCGATTAAAGTCGCGAGTGTTCGTGATCGGCACGCCACCCACCTGGTTATTGACCAC